>CESM01158467.1_pt1 | contig 15279 bp, 19 predicted proteins | sample 361421 | NCBI WGS metagenome assembly CESM01 (sample SAMEA2622219, study PRJEB7988) | marine metagenome | isolation source: saline water (ENVO:00002010), including | reverse complement strand
CCTACGAGGAAGTTACAATTGATAGTTATAATTCTAGAGTCTATGTTGCCGGTAAACATGCTTGGGAACCAATCACAGTTGTTTTAAGAGATGATATTAGAAACTCTATAACAAAACAAGTTGGTGCTCAAAATATGAAACAGTTAAACCACTTCGAACAAAAGAGTCCAATTGCAGGTTCTGACTATAAATTTGATATGACAGTAGAAATACTAGATGGTCAAACAGCAGATGCAACAGAATACTGGAGTTTGGAAGGTTGTTTCTTAACAAATACCGATTACAGTGATTCAGACTATGCAACTAGTGAACCAGTTCAGGTAACTATGACAATTAGATATGACAATGCTATTCACGTATCAGGTGATAGTGGTGCAGTTACTGACTTGGAAAGCGGATTATTCCCAGTACAAGACTTAGGTAATGCTACCGACATGGCATAATCTAATTTTTTAATTATGCGTCGAGGTAATTAGATGAGTACACCTACAAATCTTAAAGATGCGATAGCTCAAAATGCTCTTCAGGGACAATATGTCCCTGATTGGCTCTATGACGTCATGGCATTAAAGAAAGGCTTATACAATGGTATGGTCGTCGACTCATTTGATCCTAGAGGTGGCAACTCAGGTGCATTTTATCAAGACTTCAAAAATGCAGAAAGGTTCAAACCATCAAACACCCCTGTACGTCAAAAGTTCAATGGTTATGTCAACTTTAACTTTAATCCAAAAGTACAAGTTGATTTTTTAAATGATGTAGAATTCCAAAACAGACTAAGCAGTATGGTAAAGACTTCAACTATACCTTCTGCAGAGTTTGCCGTAGATACAAAAAATCAATATAACAGAAAACGTTTAACAGTAAGTGCTGTTGATTACAAGCCTGTAACTGTATCTGTTTATGATACTACAGATAGTCTTTGGGTAATTATGTTGATGAGAATGTATTCTCATTTATTTACAAATCCCACAAATTTATATGACATTGATACTAGTGGTGAAAATCCATCAAGTACAAAGAAAAATATAAAATATGATGTTGTACCTGAAGCAGTACCATCAGGCGATGGAGAAGGAACGTCAGGTAGTTTTAATAGACCGTTTGATAGTAACTCCTCAGGTTTAAATTTACAACCAGGCGATGAAAGAAACTTTATTACTAGTATAGATATAGTACAGTATCACGGTCAAAAAGTTATTAAGTATACATTATTTAATCCTATGATTACTAGTTTTGAAATAGACGGTTTAGATTATTCCGATTCTGGTGCTAATATGATTAACCTTAATATTATGTACGAAAACTTTACAATAGACCCAAATGTTAATTCTTGGATTAGTGAAGATGACCTAAAAAGATTTTCAGCATCAAACAAAGCAAACTGGAAATTACTGAGAGAAGGTCGTAAAAGTGAATTCCCAACTGGAGGAACTACTTTATATCCAGAAGAACTTAAAGAACGCGGCATAGGATTTTTAAATAATGTTGGTAGAAGAGAACAAGTTAATTTCCTTGATTCATTTGGCGCAGGTGATACAGAGCAAGTACCAAGTAATCAAGCATCAGCAGATTCACAACAACAAGATCCTATTGTATATGGCGCAGGTGGAAGAAGAATATAATGAGTACTTCTTTATACGAAACATTTGGTAATGAAGTTAATTACGAAATTAGAAAAGACAAACTAGTCAAATTTTTAGAAAACAGCACAATAAACTTTCCTTTACCAGAAGCAAGTGTAGAAATATTAACCACTATGCTTGGTAAAGAACAAAATACAGGAATGAATGCTGATGAAATTGATATGGTCTTTAACAGACTTACAAGCATTGGATTCAACGAAAAAACTGCAACAACATTAGCAGTAGCATTAATACAAATTGCAAAAAAACAAGGTGTTCATCCTATTGAATACTTCGAACTTAATGAAAGTTCTATCACATTAGCGGAAAATACATATAAAGCCATAAATAATATAAGACCTAAAGGCAATCTTATTGGTTTGACAGTTGGTAAAACTAACAAACAAAGTAAGATAGCAAATATAATTAGACCTTAGGAGAAAATATACATGGCGTCTCGATATTCGCAAGGATTATTTCAACCTCAGAACCCAGACAAGTACGTTGGCGGTACAATGCCCTTTGCTAGAAGCAGTTGGGAGACAAAATTTATGCAATTTTGCGATAGCCATCCTAATATACTAAAATGGGCAAGTGAAAATGTAAAGATTCCTTACAGACATCCTATGACAGGTAAGATTACAAACTATGTACCTGACTTTATGGTACAGTATCAAGATAAAAATGGCAAAACATTAATTGAGCTCATAGAAATCAAACCTAAAAGCCAGACAGTTATAGAAAATGCAAGAGGCAGAGGGGATAAACTTGCAACAATGGTCAATGCCGCCAAATGGACAGCGGCACAAGAGTGGTGCAAAGCAAAAGGCATACATTTTAAGGTTATAACAGAAGAACAGATTTTTAATAAACCAAAACGTACTACAAAGCCTAGAAAAAAATCTAGATAGTAATGAGTGATTACTTAGACCTTCCTAAATTTCAGTTGCATAACATATTAGACTGCAATCATAATACACCCAAACTATTTAATCACACATATGGAAGATTTGTTCCATTTTATATAAAAGATATTTTGTATTGCTATATTCCTATACCAAAATGTGCAACACAAGATACCCAACGTGCCCTATGGGAACACCCAGAAGTTGATACAGCAGGTGAAATGTTTCCTTCTAAATTAAAAGAAGCACGTTGGTTTTGTGGACACAGGGAAATACATCAACGTTTGGGTTCAGCATACGTGAGTTGGAAAACACACGTGAATAGTTTAGGTATAAATCCAATACCCTTTCAAGATTTATTAAAGAAACCTGAACTTTGGGACGAACATATACAACCTCAAGAGTCATTTTTACAAATATTTAAAGATATGCATATAGAGTATACAACATTAGTTGTTGATAGCGAACAACCAGAACTATATAGTAGAGCATTATCAAATTTTTTGAATATAGATATTACAATAGGTAAATAGTAGCATGACTAAGAAGTTAGAAGAAGAGTTTAACCTACCACCCATCGAAGATGTAGAAGATAAACCTACAGAAAAAGAAATCGTAGAAGTTATTGATGTCGAAGATGTGGAAAAAGCATTAACTACAGCAGAAAAAATAGATAATGCTCTTCGTAATGTAAAAGGCTTAGACGAACATGATACTAACATGGATGATATTGCTCAACAGGCAGTAGATAGTTACCAACAACTTATGAATTTAGGTATGAATGTTAGTGATAGAGATGCAGGTAGCATATTTGATAGTGCGGCTAAGATGTTAAAAACAGCCTTAGATGCAAAAGACAGTAAAATTAATTCTAAACTAAAACAAATTGATATGATGATTAAGAAAGCAAGATTAGATTCTAATGCAGGTTCTTATGATGACGGTACTTCCGGCCCACAAGCGGCTTTGGACAGAAATGAATTACTTAAAATTATCAATACTAAAGAAGATTAATTAGGTCTTACCCATTCACCGTTTCTAAATACAGCAAGTTCCCCTTTATTACATAATGTATATTCGCCTTCTTTGGGATTTTGTGGTTCTCTAACTCTTATGCACATACTTTTATTTATAAATAATTTGATAAATATGATAAATAAGTGTAACAGGAGTTTTAAACTATGAAAGACTTAAAAGAATTAATTAACGAATCTTTTAGCAAAGAGTATGGCTATAGAATTAAGTTAGCAAGAGATTGTAGTGCAGATGACTTATCTAAATTAGAGTCAGCCCTTGCAAAGTATAACTTAGTTAGTGCTACTCCTTGGAAAAGATTACCAATACAAGAAAATCCAATAGAGTTTAAGAGACTTAAAGGATTGAGTGTTACATCAGAAGTATGCAGTACAGATGTAGTACTAAAATATCCAGTAAATGAAAGAATTTTAGAAGTTTACGTTGCAGTTGCTTGTGGTTGTGACCACGAAAGAGTAATTGTTATGGGTGTTGACAATCCAAAAAGGATTGAAAGTGAAATGGCAGAAGAAAGACTTGCTAACGATAAAGATAGACAAGTAGAAGTGCCAGAAGCAGTACTAGATGAAGTAGATAGTTCAGCAGACCAAGACCATTATGAAGCACAACAGGATGGAATTGCAGATGGACCTTTATTTGGTGAAGAATATAATCAAAAGTTCCTAGCAGAACTAGAAAAAATTAAAGCAGAAAAAGGTGCAGACTACTTCCGTAACTATCCTAGCAAAGATGGTATAATGGGTGATGACCTACAAGCAATGCATGATAATATTACAGGCAAAGCACACGGTGGATTGGCTCCAGAAGCCAAACATGCAGATGTAATTTCACAATCATCGAGACGTAACTAGGATTTATTATGGACAATATAGAACTTAACAAAAAACTATTAGACATTATGTCAAAATCTTTAGCAGAAGGTGGCGAATGCTATCAGTGTGATGGTAAAGATCCAGATTGTCCACAATGTAACGGTTCCGGATATGTTCAATATCCAGATGATCCACAAGAACCAAGTCAAGAAGAAATAGACAAGCATACTAAGAAAGAAAGTGCTCCATATGGTGAGCCAAGTCAAGAAGAAGAAATGTATAATAAGTTAATCGTTGCATACGAAAACGGTGAAGAAGACTTAGCAGAAGTTTTGGGTATGAGTATGGAAGAACTTGATGACGAAATGAGTGAATATGCTAGAGACCATAACTTGCACATGGACGATGACAGAGATGAAGTAGTACAAGGCTATATCGAAGATGTAGTTCATAATGCAGACTTTAAAGATTATGGTACTGCTATGTATGATGATGTACAAGAAGGCAAAGAGTCTGTTGAAGACTGTATCCGTAAAACACTTGAAAAAGAAGGTGGAGCGGCTGGAAAAAGTGCTCTAGTTGATGCTTGTAAGAAAGCAGGCTATTCCGAAGAAGAGTGTAATAATGCAATGTCTAAAATGTCTGATGTTAAAAAACATGAACATGGTGACTATATATTAGAATCACAAGAAGAATTAGAAGAACTTGCAATGCCATGTGGTGCAGAAGAAGAAAGTCCACAAGTAGAACAGTCTGTTGAATTTAGACAGCACAAAAATACTGATAAAGGCTCTGTTACAATTGAAGCAAGTGCTGATGACATGCAAGAATTATCAAAAGTTTTAAAATTAGCAGGTTTAACACTTCCAAAAGACATGAATCATGACCAAGATCCTATACAACCTGTTTCAGATGAACCAGTTATGGTAGTACCAGATGCAGAAGATGGTGATAAACCTACTATGAACTTTCCTAAGACAGATGTTGACCCTAACATGTCGCAAGATAAAGCAGTTTTAACAAGTGTCATTAGAGATAAACTTAGAGACTACCTCAAAAACAGTCAAAGATAGTAAAACATTCGCTTTTACTCACATAAATAAGTAATATGCCAAAAGGAACAGTTAATACTGAGCTGGTAAAACCGGCTTATCAAAAATTACAGTATGACCAAGACATGCTTCGTGAATTTCAAGCATGTTGTGACCCTAATGACGGTGCTTTATACTTTATGAAGAAGTATGTACAAATACAGCACCCTACAAGAGGCGGTATTCCATTCGAACCGTTCGATTATCAAGAAGATTTAGTAGAAAATTACAATAAACATCGTTGGTCTATCAATATGTTAGGTAGACAGATGGGTAAAACTACTGTGGCGGCTGGATATTTACTTTGGTTTGCTATGTTTAAACCTGATAGTACAATATTAGTTGCGGCTCACAAGGCGGCTGGTGCTCAAGAAATTATGCAACGTATAAGATATGCTTATGAAAGCATACCAGATTATATTAGAGCCGGTGTTTCTGAGTATAACAAAACAAGTTTATCCTTTGATAATGGTTCTCGTATAGTTAGTAGTACAACAACAGAAAATACTGGTCGTGGTATGTCCCTAACATTAATTTACTTAGATGAGTTTGCATTCGTACCACCCAGAATTGCAAAAGAATTTTGGACAGCATTGTCCCCAACACTAAGTACAGGTGGTAAATGTATAATGACATCAACACCAAACAGTGATGAAGATACTTTTGCACACATTTGGAACCAAGCAACAAAGACTGTAGATGAATATGGTAATCCATCTGAAGTAGGAATTAACGGTTTTAAAGGATATTTGGCAACATGGGACCAACATCCAGACAGAACTGAAGAATGGGCTATGGAAGAACGTAGCAGAATTGGTGAAGAACGTTTTAGAAGAGAGCATGAATGTGAGTTTATCATATATAACGAAACATTAATCGATGCTTTAAAACTTGCAAATATGAAACCAACAGACGCATTGTATAAAATGGGCCAAGTTCGCTGGTATAAACGTCCTAAAAAAGATTCTATGTATGTTGTAGCACTAGATCCTAGTGCAGGTACAGGAGGAGATAACTCCGCAATACAAGTAATTGAACTTCCTAGCATGATGCAAGTTGCAGAATGGTGTCATAATAAAACTCCTATTGAAGGGCAAGTTAAAACTATGATGGAAATTTTGCAAGAAATCCAGCAATATGAAGCAAAAGAAATATATTGGACTGTAGAGAATAATAGTATTGGAGAAGCCGCACTAGTTGTTATTAGAGATACAGGTGAAGAACAATTTCCAGGAACATTTTTACATGACCCCGTAAAAGTACAAGGGAGAAAAGGCAGAAAAGGTTTTCATACTAGTAGCAAAACAAAAATAGAAGGCTGTATCCAAATTAAAAGATATATAGAAAACGAAAAATTAAGAATTAATAGTAAAGCATTAATTGGTGAACTTAAAACTTTTGTTGCTAGAGGAAATAGTTTTGCGGGTCAGCCAGGCGAAAGTGATGACTTAGTAATGGCTACAGTTGTTGCATGTAGAATGATATCATACATTGCAACGTTTGAAGATGATATTTTTACAGTAGTTAATTCAACGATAGGAGTTGAGAAAGGCGAAAGGGACGAAGGTCCGTTTGACGAATATGACGAGCCTATGCCAATAGGATTTTTATAATGTCAAAATTAATGTTATGTCTAGGCCCGGCTAGAACAGGAACAACATGGCTTTGGGAAAACCTAAAGAACACTTATAACACCCACCCACTAAAAGAAACATTTATATGGTGTGATAAGCCATATGAAGATTTCCCTTTGACATACAAAGGCAAACCCATAGACATTACCAAAGAACAATATATAGATATTGTAAAAGAATCCACAAAACCATATATGGATTTTTCTTTAGGTTGGTATCAAGCATTTAGAGATACTTCCTTTATAAAACAATTAAATGAAACCTTTGATTTATCTGTTTACATTATAATACGAGATCCTTATCAATCTTGGATTTCTATGATTAATCATACTAGTTGGTATCTACATACTAAAACGTTTACAGGTAATGTATTTGATGAAGAGTCTTTATTATTTAATAGCACAGAAGGTGTTAAATTGTTAGAACGTAAACAATTACAATGGGAAAGACGTAAAGGAAAAGATACATCAAGTTTAGTATATTCACAATACAAGTATAAAGATATAATCACAGCATGGGAAGAATTAGGTCTTAATGTTGTATTAATAGATTACAATGCAATTAAAAATAAAGACACAAATTACCTTAATAACAAATTTAATGTAGACATTGACTGGGACTATACTACCACTTACTCTACAGAAAGGAACGTTTTAATACAAGATAATACTGTAAATACAGATGTTAAAGAGTGGATATACAATTACTACCAAAATGATTATTCCTATTTAAACACCATAAATGATAAATACAAGTAGGAGAGAACATTAATGGCAATATCAGTTAAAACAGTAGCAGATAAAGTATTCAATCTTTTAAAAGGATATGGATACGAAGTTGACACCTACGATAAAGAAGGTAACGTTGTTGGCGACCCTGCAGATGCAATTAGATTTTATGTTGACCAACCTGATTTGCTTATAACACTTAATGTTCCAACAGAACAAATTAGGTTTAGTGTTAGTAAAAATACAGAAGAAACAGACCAACTTAGAAATCAATTAAAACAATTATGTAAAAATTATTTAATGAGTTTGGACTTTAGGGTATTTGGTAAAACACTAAAACCAAGCAGTGATAAAATAAACATTGCCAAAGTATCTAAAGAGACCGACATGAAAGAAACAAATGAATTAAGAAAACTAGCAGGATTAGAAGTAGAAGCAGTTGAAGATAAAGCATATGATTTTGAACCAACACCAGAAGCAGAAGCATGGTATAAGTCTATAGTGGATCACGATGACCTCGATAACATGTATAACCAATGGGAAGAAGCATTTTCACAAGCCGACACTGAAGATAAAGTTGATGTAGCATTACATCATGTGCAAGGTTTATTAGCAGATGGGCCATTAGACGATTACAATACTTTATGGCAAGCATGGGAACAAGATGAAGATATAGAAGATATGCTACCAAAATATCAAGCAATGGCAAAAAAATCAGCAGGAACTCCTGAACTTCCTATGATGGGAGAAGCAGAAGCAATTAAAGAAGCAAGTTTAGGTCCTGTACAAGGATCACTTAAAACAAGTTATCAACCACTTGATAGTGTTAAGATAGTAGTAAAACATTCTAAGCCTGTAAACGAAGAAGTACGTGGTTCTAGAAGTAGAAACATTAGTAAGATTTTCATACAAGCAAATGAAGAACGTTTCTTGTTTCCAAGTAAAAATTTAAATGGTGCAAGAGCAATGGCTAGACATATTTACAATGGTGGCGTAATGCATGATTCAGTTGGCGAAAGCATTGTAAACATGTGTAAAGATTTTGGCAAACTTAAAGAGTTTATTAGATATGTAAACAAAAAAGGTTTAGTTAATGAAGAAAATTCACAATATGTATCACTTGCCAAAGAGCATGTAGAAAATATAAGAACTACATTTAAAAGATTAAGTGGCGTAAAGTCATATGCTAATGCTGTAGAAAGTTTAAAAGACTTGGATGTAGAAGTAGTTAATGAAGTAAATTTAGAAGACTATTTTACAGAAACACATTTTGATGAAAAAGTTGGTAATGTACATGATACACTTAGTAAATTAGTAAACAAACAATCAGCATTTGAAAGTTACATTATGAATGCTATAGAGAATGAAACATTTGATAATGCTAAATCACTAATTAGAGAAAGTGATGTAATGACGTTTGATTCACCAAATGCTAGATTAGGATACCAAGTATCACAATTAGGACAAGCATCTGCAAGTGAAAAATTAGGCGGATACTTATCAGGTATTGGTAATAAATTATCAAACGGTGGCGACTTGAATCAATTTGAATACAGAGCAGTTAAGGCAAGTTTGTTATCAGCACAAAATAGTAATCCTATAATGGCTGAAAACAAAACAGCAGAACAAAAATATGAGGACTTTATAGATACATTTATTAAGTCTCCAGAACCTTTTGCTCAATAAAACACAGTTTTTATCTATATAAGGATAAATACTATTATAACAAAGACAACGGTTAGTGTCGAAAGACATAAAAAGGTTGACAACATGGCACAAAGAAAGTAATATAAACCCAGTAAGAACACAAACACAGACGTTCTTACACACATGGCACATATAAGGAGAAAATTATTATGGCATCTTTAGCAGAAATTAGAGCAAAACTAGCCTCTATGGAGAATAACTCCAAAACATCTAGTTCATCAACAGGCGGCGACAACGCCATTTATCCACACTGGAATATCGACGAAGGCACTTCAGCAACAATGAGGTTCTTGCCTGACGCAGATACTAACAACACTTTTTTCTGGGTAGAAAGACAAATGATTCGTTTGACTTTCCCAGGAGTAAAAGGTGGGGATATGAAACCTGTAACAGTACAAGTACCTTGTGCAGAAATGTACGGCGATACTTGTCCAGTATTAACTGAGGTTAGACCTTGGTTCAAAGATGCAAGTCTTGAAGACTTGGGTCGTAAATATTGGAAAAAAAGAAGTTACATTTTCCAAGGATTTGTAACTGAAAACCCACTTAGCGAAACAGCACCTGAAAATCCAATCAGACGTTTTGTTATTTCCCCTCAAATCTTTAATATCATTAAATCAGCATTAATGGACCCAGACATGGAAAATATTCCAACTGACTATACTGCTGGTACTGATTTTAGAGTAACTAAAACAACCAAAGGTCAATATGCTGACTACAGTACATCTAAATGGGCTCGTAAAGAACGTGCATTAAATGAAACTGAATTAGCGGCGGTTGATGCAAATGGCTTGTATACACTTTCAGACTTTTTACCAAAAAGACCTGGACAAGATGAACTTAACGCAATTAGCGAAATGTTCCAAGCATCAGTTGATGGTGAGTTATACGATCCAGAACGTTGGGCAAATTTTTATAAGCCATATGGAGTAGAAACACCTAGCACGGCTAAAACGCAAACAACAACAGCACCAGCACAGGCGGCTCCGGCTCCTGCGGCACCAGTTGCACCTGCACCTGCACCAGCAGTAGCAGAAGCGGCTCCTGTAGTTGAAACTCCTGCACCAACACCTGCACCTGAACCAGTTGCAAGTGCTCCAGCAGAAGGCGGCGAAAAGCCAAGTGCAGATGATATTCTAAACATGATTAGAAACCGTTCTTAAGGAGACTAACATGCAGAAACCATTTGACTTAACAAAGTTCAGAACGGGTATCACTAAAAGCATCACTGGTATCAGTGCAGGCTTTCATGATCCTCAAGACTGGATTAGCACAGGAAACTATACACTAAACTATCTTATTAGTGGCAACTTCCAAGGCGGAGTTCCATTAGGTAAAGTTAGTGTGTTTGCTGGTGAGTCCGGTTCAGGTAAAAGTTTTATTTGTTCTGGCAACCTTGTGAAAAACGCACAAGACCAAGGCTGTCAAGTAGTATTATTTGACAGTGAAAACGCACTTGATGAAGATTGGTTACAAGCATTAGATGTTGATACTAGTCCTGAGAAACTTCTCAAGATTAGTGTTAGCATGATTGATGATGTTGCTAAGACAATCAGTGATTTTGTAAAAGACTATAAATCTAATTATGGTGATTTACCATACGAAGAACAACCTAAAATGCTATTTGTAGTAGACAGTTTAGGTATGTTATTAACACCAACAGATGTTGACCAATTCCAAAAAGGTGACATGAAAGGTGATATGGGTAGAAAGCCAAAGGCACTAACAGCCTTAGTTAGAAATACTGTCAATCAATTAGCACCACACCCAATTGGTCTAATTGCAACTAACCATACTTATGCATCGCAAGACATGTTTGATCCTGATGATAAAATATCAGGCGGACAAGGTTTTATATATGCAAGTAGTATTGTAGTTGCTATGAAAAAACTTAAACTTAAAGAAGATGCTGACGGAAACAAAGTATCTACTGTACAAGGTATTAGAGCGGCATGTAAAGTAATGAAAACTCGTTACAGCAAACCGTTTGAAAGTGTTCAAGTAAAAATTCCATACGAACAAGGTATGGACCCATATAGTGGGCTCCTAGAAATGCTTGAAGCAAAAGGTATTGTAGAAAAAGTCGGTAATAAACTGTCTTACGTTTCACCTGTAACTGGCGATGAAATAAAAGAGTTCAGAAAAGGATGGACCGGAGACAAACTTCAGGTAATTATGGATGAGTGGAATCATATTGTTGAACCAGTCGAAGAAGATTTCGATGACCTGGTTGATGATGAAACACTCAATGACGAACCAAATATGGAGGAGTTGTAATGAATCCTGATTTAAGTTTTTTAATTGAACTTTGGGACAGTATGAAAAATTATATCCCTAAAAAAGATAGGCTACAAGCGGCAGAACAACTTGTTGGACTTGCTGACGAAAATTTAGACTTATCTGAAATCCAAGAAAACATCATGATGTTTGACTCAGCAATGAAAAATGCTATTGTTGGACACTTCGGATTTGACGAAGAAGATGAAGATGGCGAGGAATGGGATTAGGTTATGGCAGGCTGGTATAATTCAGTAGTAGACGATTTAGGAAAAATTGTTGACTCAATTGAGTACTATGAAAAAGAACTCGCTGAAGCCAAATACGAATGCGGTATAAAGGGCTCACTAGAGAAATCTAGTGCGTCCTTACCCGGCATTACTGAACATAGATTCAATCAACTACAAGAGATTGAAGCAATTTTAGAACACCTGAATATTGAGTTGCGTAAAGAACGCAGTAGAGTATTTAGGAAATATTTAGAAAGTTATAATAGAACACTATCAAGCAGAGACGCAGATAAGTTCGTAGATGGTGAGGAAAGTGTAATTAATCTTCAACACCTTTGTAACCAATATAGCCTATTGAGAAACAAATACCTAGGCATAATGAAAGGCTTAGATACTAAGCAATGGCAAATTGGACACATTACACGACTAAGAACTGCTGGCATGGAAGATATTGTAATCGAATAAATCCTTACATTTCATGGACTTACAATAATGGTTGACACAAACCCAAAAGATGCTATAATTAGCAACATCAAAACGAGGTGTAGGAACCAAGATATGGTCCATATTCAAATGTACGGGCAATTTCAAAATAAGAAAACAGTAGAACGCATTAGCGAATTAATGCTAGAAAATATTATTCCTACTAAACTAAGACGCAATGTCGAAGTTAATGTGTGGATTCATACAGCATTAGAAGAACAAGCAGGCGGTTATTGTTGGGGCGATAAAAAAGAAGTTGAGATAGAAATCGCTAGAACATCTGAAGGTTATCGTTTTTCACGTGAAGAAATGCTAATTAATTTAACACATGAATTAGTTCATGCAAAACAATTTATCTCTGGACAATTATCCGGTAAAGCAATGTCAACGTGGAAAAGGTCAGACCATTCTAAAACACCTTACAGTCAGCAACCATGGGAACGCGAAGCATACTATTGGGAAAAACGATTGTACGAGCAATATTTCAAAAAATTGAACGCCTAAAAAGGTTGACATTTTACCAATAAATCCGGTATAATACAATTATAAAAATATTTAGGAGTATTTTATGACTACAGAAAGCATTATAATTGATTCGGGCGACTATGGATTTACTTACAATCCTAAGAGGTCTTATGACCAAAACTTCAACGAGTGGAGAGTAGTGAATTCAGAAGAACGTTCTGCTTGGGGAGAAAAACAGTTGACTATGGAAGAAGCCGAAGCAACTTTTTCTAGAATGTACGGAAACCGTAAGTAATGACAACTCATGCAATGATTGATATAGAGACTCTGGCAACAACGCCAGAGGCTACTATATTAAGTGTAGGTGGTGTTAAGTTTAATCCTTATAGTAATGAGGAACCTCATACATTCTTTGATGCTAAACTTGATATTGATGCCCAAACAGAATTAGGCAGAGATGTTGACCAAGGCACATTAGAGTGGTGGGCTAAACAACCACAGCACATACAAGACATTGCATTCACAGATGAAGGTCGAACATCACTAAGCGACTTTACATCTTCACTTAATAAGTGGTTAGTAGGCTGTCAAGAAATTTGGTGTCAAGGTCCTCAATTTGATATGGTTATAATTGAGAACTTATATAAGCAATTAGGTACACACCAAAATTGGGCATATTGGCAAATCAGAGATAGTAGAACTGTCTTTAGTATGATGGATGTAGATCCTAGAAAAGGCATACAAGAAGATTTACATAGTGCTGTTGATGATTCTAAGTGGCAAGCAAAATGTTTGCAAACTTGTTTCTTTATGCTAAACATCAAAAAGGACTAGTATGTCAATTAATATTGATTCATGTGTCTATAAAGACAGGAAGGTCTTATATAAAACACTTGCTGATGACTTTAAAACTTTGTGGCTAATTGTAGATCCTTTTAAGCATCAAGTATTAGGTGACGAATATAATACAGATGGCGAAAGACACTTATTACACAATAATACAAATGTGTATGCTCGTGATATGTATATCAATACAGTAAATCATCATTACGGTATGAAAATATCACAATATTTAGATTGGCTAGAACCAAAGAATCCAATGGTGACAGTTGGCGATTTGCACGGCAGAGATGTAATGGATATATTCAAAAAATATCCGTTAATTTCCTCAACAAATCTTATAAAACATGTTGAAGAATTTAACTATGATAACATAGTCTATACAGGCTTCCATCATGGATTATGTATTAATCAACCACCAATTGGTTCAGAAATTTTGGGTCAATTTGCCAAATGTTATGTAATTCAAAACCTAGTTTGCCTACTACACGAAGGCCCATATAATTGGGTACAAGCAGATGATAGGGCACTTGAAACAGCAGAAATCATATAAATTTACCAAAAAAAGTGGTAAAAAAGGTTGACTTTCACTCAAATATCAGTATAATAGTATATAAGAGTTAGGGAAAAGGGTTCCTTAACAAAACATAAACGTCGGGGATGACATTATGACAACATTAAATTATGTAAAAATTAAGACTGGTACATACCGTAAAAACGAAATCGTTGATACTGTATTCCCAATCTTAAAGCCACTTAACATTGGCAAAAAGGGTGCCTTTATTACTGTTGACGGTAGTGAAGTGATGGGTGATAAATTTGCAAGTATTAGGGTTTTGATACAAGATCCTACTAAAGATTTGGAGTATGTTACTCCAGGTGTTTATGCAGAACAACCTAAAATCGATAATACTCCAAAAGATGAAGAGAGTGACGAACAAGCAATTGAGCGAATTCGTGAACGTTTTGATATTTTGGACAGAATGACTCATGCTGTAGCAGAAGGTACAGTTAGAGGTATGATTGTAAGTGGCCCTCCAGGTGTTGGTAAGTCATTTGGTGTTGAAACTGTTCTTGAAGATTACGACATGTTGACACAGGTTGCTGGTAAACCTGCAAGGACTGAAGTTGTAAAAGGTTCAGTTACTCCAATTGGTTTGTTCCAAACTCTTTACAATAATTCAGAAGCAGGTAACATACTTGTATTTGATGACTGTGATAGTGTGTTGTTCGACGAAGTATGTTTGAACATGTTGAAGGCTACTTTGGATTCAGGTAAGAAACGAACTATTACTTGGAAGTCAGAGTCACAAGCACTTCGTAGAGAAGGCATACCTGATAGGTTTGAATTCAAAGGTGGTTGTATCTTTATTACTAACGTTGATTTTGAAAACGTTCGTTCTAAGAAGATTAAGGATCACTTGGCGGCACTTATGTCAAGATGTCA
>CESM01080951.1_pt1 | contig 15283 bp, 14 predicted proteins | sample 361421 | NCBI WGS metagenome assembly CESM01 (sample SAMEA2622219, study PRJEB7988) | marine metagenome | isolation source: saline water (ENVO:00002010), including | reverse complement strand
TGCTAATTCTACTAGGGCTTCATCATGTGCAACACGATTCAATACTAAACCCTCGAAGGGATATTTCAGTGGTTTTCCAGAGGGTGGAACTACATGCATCTCAGTTGAATATCGAGATATTGCATAATCAGGTGTTAGGAACAAATCGTCCATATCTGGAACATCGGGGCAAAGACGGCGCATCTCATCATTGCTAGGAACCAATTCCCCACACTGCAACGGAGTTCCAATCGGATCTCTACCATCAATCACAAGAACATCGATACCGCTCATTGCAGCATATCTGGCAGTTGTACTACCTCCTGGACCGCCCCCAATGATTACAACATCATGTTCACCGATTTTGGTCATTTCACACCCTCCGACCAATCGAAATCTCTGCAAGACCCTCCATTAGACGTCTAGCCGGCGATTCCGGGAGAGAACGGAGATGATTGAGTGCAGTCATAAGTTGGGTCTCGATTAGATTCATTGTATATTCTAGAGATCCTGCCTCTTCAAGAAGAATGAGAAGTTCATCCCAATGGGAGTCATTGAAATCAGCAAGAATCTCTGCAATTCTATTTCGCGACTCACCATGTAGCATCGTCAACGCATGGATAAGTGGCAGAGTCATCTTACCCTCATGGACATCGGTTCCTCTGGGCTTGCCCATCTGCATGTCTCCGGTCAAATCAAGAAGGTCGTCCACCATCTGGAATGCTATACCAATCCCCATCCCAAAGGCCTCGAGGTGCGCCACTACCTCTTCTGAGGCACCTGCAACTACAGCAGCTGAGCCACATGCAATGGAGAATGGGCCAGCGGTCTTCCCCCGGATAATCTCATCATAATCCTCAGGACGTGTCGTCAAATCACGGATATGTTTCATCTGCTTGAGTTCCCCCGCTGCGATGGCAGAACAGGTGCGCATCACTGCATCCACAATCCGGTCTTCTGATTTAGCACCTAAGCCGAAACCTATTGCAAACAAATAATCGCCCACAACGATAGCTTCAGCGTCTCCATAAGTAGTGTGAAGTGTGGGGGCTCCACGACGAAGGCGTGCTCCATCGTTCAGATCATCATGGACGAGTGTGGCGGTGTGAATGAGTTCGAACGAGAGGGCCAAATCTAGAATCGGTGCATGACTGTCACCACCGGCCGCCTCATGCGCGAGAAGCGTCAACACCGGGCGCCAACGCTTCCCTCCCGCCATCAATATGGAACGAGCTATTCTCATCGCATCGCTAGACGGACCTCCAAGTTCTGTCTGAACAAGATCCTCCAAAGCGTTCTCTACGATGTCCCGTCGAGATGACAGTTCGGCCTGGATCGCATCGAGTTCAACCATGGTTATGGATGGATACCGTGGGGTGTGCTATATCAACGGGTGTCCGGTCGAATACAATCGAGGGACAGGCGTATGGAGCGAATGGGAGTATACTCAACCATACACCATCCCTCCAGTGATCGCCTTGAGGTAGTCCGGGAACGGATTAAGGAGATCGAAATCGAAGAGGTTCAGAGCCTTGACGACGCATGGTCAGCTCTAGATGCTGGAGATTTAGATCTTGTTCTCGCACCCGCAAACCTCGTTTGGGATGAACGAATAAAACTCGCTTCAATGCAATTTGATGTCGTTGCCGCATTAACACGTAACCACCCACATCACGTTCTCGTCAGTGAAGATGGGCTAGAACACTTTCCCGCAGGAGGTATCATCCTCTGTGACGAACCTCTAATTTGTAGACAGATTAGGCGGCGGAGAAAGAAAATCGATATTCGTAAATTCGACACCATGAATATTGAACCCACCACCGCTGAAGGTCTGCGTACTGCTCAGAATCTAATTCAATCAGGTGAGATCAATGGATTTGTGACTCACAGAGGAGCATACGATGCTGCCGGCCTAAATGGTCGGAGACATGCATTGCACAATGATCCAGAAGAAAGAGGAGTACCTCGATTTGTCCCCACTCCGTTCTGTGATCTAATCGTCGTCATAACTCGCCAAGGATACCCGGGCCACACTCTCTCTGATTGGACAGATGAACATGCATTCAATGCGTGGATAGTACAACGGACAATTATGCATCGGACACCTGCTGAACTCCACGAATTGGTGGGCATCCACTACCGGCAACAACGAATCGGTTCAATCCTTACAGAAGCAGAACGAGTGAATGACCTCTTTATCCTCGATAATCTCATTGATCCTGAAGGCGAGGTGGATGACCAGCCACGCTACGAGGTTATCGTCGAACTCCTCAGCAAGGATGGATTACGCACCACCTCTATCGAGCGTATCGGTCCAATAAGCCGTCTCGGCGTCGATATTCAATTCATGATGAACGATTGGAATTCCATACTAGAACGGTTCATGACTGATGAAGACAGTTTCATCCAACCTTGACGCCGCACCGAGTTCAACCCTCAGAACCGTGCGCTGGCCCTCATAAGGGGCGGAACATATACAATGGCTACGAGGCGGAACCTCAACCCTGAGGGGCATCTATGGTAGACCGGGCAGACCTTCTGGTGACTATCCAGACAGGCCGTCTTGAAGAACTGAAGGAGATTGCTGCGAACCACAGTATCTCTCGTACAGGGTCTGTCGAACGGTTACGTGTCCGGCTTATCGAACAATTGATTCTTGACGAAGAAGAACTGGCGTGGGATGGCATCCAGGACATGTCGAATCGGCACCTTACAGACGTCCTCAAGGTGTTTGGAATCAAGAGTTCAGGATCGCACAAGGACAAGAGACAACGTCTTTGGCTGCATGTTCACCAAGACCCAAAGACGCTGAGTATAGACACACTACCAGACATGAATCGTGATGACCTTCACGAATTGTGTGCTCGACTAGAAATGCCAAGGTCGGGGAACAAGACGCAGTTGGTTGCTCGTGTAGGAGGGGTGCTCTCTTCCCAAGAAGGCGCATGGGGGCGTATTAAGCGGTCTGTAAAGCGAGGAGCGGTCGCACCTGCGAAGGTCCCGGCCTCCCAGAAAGAAGCTCCAATTCCAGTAGAGAATACTCCTATCCAAGAGAACACAATGGATGTGCCAGCCATCGAAGAAGATACCCCTGAAGAAGAGACGGTGGTAGAGGCTCCTCTCGAGGAGGTGACCCCGGATGAGGCAACAGAAGATCACGTGGCTGACACAAGGCCGCTTAGCTCCACTATCGAAGCAGGCGCAGAAATTGCATTGAATGACCTACAAAGTCGCGAGGCAGAGGTCCGCTCACTAATCAGGGACTTCCTACTATTAGGCGATCAGACCCCCGAGGATATCACGGCATTCATTGAAGATCTCAAACCACGCGGTTTCGCGGTTCAACATTCGATTGTGCGAGATGCTATCCTTGATCTTGTGGCAGAAATGGCAGAACGGCGAGCTGCAGAGCAAGAGGCACAATCACTACTCCCTGGATCTTGGCGAGAGAGACAAGCAATTCGCCGGTTTGAAGAACTGCGTAACTCCCTTCTTGATGTCCTTGAAGAAACCCTCCTCTCCGCACGAGGAGATATTCCTGCTGCAAGGATGGGATTCGAAAATCATGCCCGTGAGAGTGGATTAGACCTTGAGCTCCCTGCAATCAGTGGGCGGATTCACGCTCTCTTTGACCTCCAAATTTCTCTCAATGAAATGGAAATGAACGTTGACCCCGTTGCAGCACGACGCGACCGAGCCATTCGCCTCCTACTCCGCAGAGTAGACGAAATCGATGCGACCGCTCGCGCAACTCTTGAAAGAATGGAGATGCAAATCGAATCATTAGAGCGCATCGTAGAGACTGTCATTCGCAGAAATGATGGACAATTCACCTCATTGGAACACTCCCTAATGATTCGATTCCTTGAACGACGAGGCTGGGATGCAAACCATCCAGAGGTCCGCCCACGTCTGATTGCAGCCGCAGGAGCCCTTGCTGTCGAAATGGGTTACATCTCTGAGGATCAAATGCCCACTTTACCTGGACAGATTGCACTCGATCCTGAACGCGTCACCAATGTAGTAGAAACGCTGAACGAAGTACTGGAATCATTCGGACGGAAGCCAGCTAGAACTGTGGAAGAACTTGACAATAACGAAGAAGAGGATGTAGACGAGGCAGAGGTCGCCCGACGTACTCTCGATGCTGCAGATGCTGTCCTTGACCGCCTTCGTAAGATGACCGAAGAAGGCGCCTGACTAGTTTACTGCCGCGTGATAGGTCTGGATTACCCGCGTTACAGATTCAATATCACGAATCTCACGGTTCACGAGATCAGTGAGAATCTGCTCCTTCTGCCGGACAATCGCTTCGAAATCGGCAGGTGTACAGCCCTTTGCGGCACAGATAATCTCTCGAACCTTACTCGGAACACCGGTCTCGACAATCTTGCCCTGACCTGCATCATACTTCCAGATAGGATTCAGCCGTGGCGTGTCGCCTTCCATGCCTGCAATCTCAGCCACCTCTGTGATACGACGAATGTTCTTGCCACCTACGTTCAAACGCGCCTGCATGATAATCAAATCGAGTGCACTGAGCATAATAGCGGGAACTGCCATTGGGGGATTGACTAGACGCTTGACCGTCTCGTTAGCCGTGTTGGCGTGAAGGCTCCCGAACGAACCATCGTGGCCAGTATTCATCGCCATGAGTAAAGTTGCAGCTTCTGGACCACGAACCTCACCAACAATCACGCGATCTGGACGCATCCTGAGGCTTGACTTCAGGCAATCGTTCATGTCAATCTCAGAAGTACCATCCGGGCGATGTGCACGAGTTTCCATTCGCAGCCAGTGGTCGTGATGGATAGAGAGTTCTGCAGTATCCTCTACTGAGAGGACACGATCTGACCATGGGACAAACATCCCAAGGCAATTCAACGTGGTGGTTTTACCCGAACCAGTGCCTCCAGCGATGACGAAATTTGCAGGCTTGGCGCCCATACCATCAACCCAAGTCCAGAACATCGCAGCGAGTCGGGGCGAAACAGTCCCCCAACGAATAAGGTCGACAATAGTGATTGGATCTTCGCGGAACTTTCGGATTGTGAGGGTTGGCCCATCAGGAGATACTGGAGGGATGGTACCATTGACACGCGAACCATCGGGTAGACGCCCGTCGAAAATCGGAACCATACCTGGACCATCACCCAAAGGGACATCAGTGAATGAAGCGATATTCTTGGAGATCTGAATGCCTTCTTCATCCTCAACCCATATGTTGGTCCGGCACATTCCATGCTTGCGATGAGCAATCTTCACGCACTGCTTTCCACCATTGTACATCACTTCCTCAAGATCATCGTCATCGAGAAGAACCTGTAACACACCGTAGGGGTTTGCAGCAATCTGCCCATTGAATTCGTAAAATGGTGTAGGATGCCCTTCTTCACTGTAGATGATGACGTCGCCGTATTGATCAATAATATCTGCCATGTTATTCCCTCAAAATAGATTCCCTGCGACCAAATAGACGCCTTGGAAAAGAACGGTTGAGATGAACATCCCCAGTGGAGCGGTCCATACATACTGGCCCAATCGGTCGAGCATACGACCACTGATCACCACAGTCACACCTGTAGCAGCCGCTGAAAAGATGTAGAGGGCATTCAAGGTTGAACCCAACGGATAACCTGTAGCTGGCCCTGCAAATACGCCAACAATGAAGCCGGTAATCACTGGAAGCATCAATGCCATGAGAATGATCATGGTAAAGGCTTGACCAAACACCTTCTCCTCTTTCATGCGAAGAAGAGTATTGAGTTTCTCATACTCAATGCTCATCCGATAGGTGACATCCTGAAGCGGAGCGTTCTGTTCAAGCGCAGCATCAAGCAAATTTACCACACGCTGAACCATAGTGCTCCTAGTTTCGATTGCGAAACGGGCAAGAGCAGCACTGAATGAAGTGGCTTGAGCCCGTTCAAGAGCGACATCGAGTAACTTTCCTGCCTCGTCATTTCTAGATTTTGCAACATCAGCGAATGCCTGTTCAAGTCCAAGTCCAGCACCTAGTTCAGCGGAAATCAACTCCAACATCTCAGGAAGAGCACGCTCAATGCTACGACGCCGACTATGCTCACGCATCAATGGAATCGCCCCCCCTAGGCAGATGATGGCAAGGGGAAGCAGGATAATTGCGGCGGGATTGTCGTTAAGACGCTCCATCAACTGCCAAATCATATCCTCACCTCTCAAACTCCAGGATCCTTCGTGTGTGCCTTGAGGCCAATCAGGGCCATTATGACTACCGAAATCGTGTAACCAGCCATCGAAATCATGTTTGCGGTGGCGGGCGAAGGTGCAGTAATACCTGCAACTGGGACTGTGAATAAGTAGGGCATGACTGCGACCAATGGCAACATAATCGGACCAAGCATACCAACGGTGAGTAGACCTGTGGGCATACCTTCGAGAGCTTCGATGTACTTCTCAATCCGCTCAGTACGTTCCTCCTCTTCGCGATCGGCTTGACGGCGGAGATCCACAATGAGGTCGGTATTCGAAGTCACATTCGTTTTCAGAGTGTTAAGAAGGCGCTTGTACCCTGTGGACTTCGTCCGAGTAGCAGCCTTTGTCAGTTCATCTTCAAGACGACGCCCATCATTGACACCTTTCATGATTCGTTCCATGTCGGTGCTGATTGCCCCATACCCACCTCGAGCGAGATTAATCAGGACTGATTCAAGACCGATGCCTGCTCCAAGAAGGACATCAAATGCACGCAATGCAGCGAGAAGATCTCGTTCTTCGGATTCCATGCTCAAGCCTCCGCATCCTCAACTAACACTAATCGGATGACTTGTGTGTCAGAGTCATAGTCCAACGTCTGAACAGCCACGAGCATTTCACGGTCGAGGAATGGATCGATGAAGGCAGGTTGCCCTGCACGGAACAGACCCTCAAGAACCTGATAACCGGCAGTGTCAACCTTCAGAGACAAGGTGTAAACAGCGGATTCCGAACCTTCGTCTCGAAGGTCGTCACCTTCGCCTCCACGAACCAGTGTTCGTTCGATTCGTCGCTTGATATTGACATGAACGGTACAGTTCTCCAACTGCATCCATTCACCCTCATTGGCGCGGATGAAACAGGAGATGCCAGCCATTGTAACCCATCCTGAACAGGCCACGTGGGGGCATGAAGGTATCGCCGTGACTTCCTATCAAAGGAGGTTGAAGTAACCGAAGGTCTCCTCTACAATCATCGCATCCACATCTCTCAAGTCATCGATGACCTCCTCGGCTGTCAGACGTCCGACGCCTATGTCAAGACAAGAACGGATCAAGGTATCATAGTCAACTGGCTCACTTGCCGAACCAAGAACTTCAAGCACACATGCCTTGGCCATCGCCTTCGCATCTTCCTCGCTTGTCTCACTCAAGTTAACTACTGGAGGTTGCGCTGGCGCGGGCTCTGTGGCATCCGCCTCAGGGATTGCCTGCTTGGGTGGAGGTGTTCCTTCACCCATACTAATGGCATGCATGACTGCGAGTTCGTAAGCGGAAATATCGACATCCCCATAATGTGAACGTGCCCGAATCATGCCATCGATAAGATCTGCCGGGATGTCGGCATTACGGTACGCTGCAGCGTCCGCATCCAATTCCTTAGCTCTGCGATGAGCATCAATCCGCCGCATTGTAGAATCCGCGGTTCGGGCGAGCCAGGTATGATAGCGCTTGGAATCAATCTCGCGGAATGCCTCAACCCTAATGCTGGTGAATACACCGCCATCCTCGGTCTCATAGTGGCGCGAGCGGCCAAGCATCAGCATCAAGAATCTGTCACCGCGTTCAAACTTCGCAAGAACCTCCTCGGCATCAGCATGAAGTTCGGGATTGAATGGTGCTACATCGAACATATGCAAACCGGATGGATCACGTAGACGACCGCGGTATCCTGGGCCACTTTCCGTATCCCTTCGCTCCATACTATCGATTACGCCTGCAACGAGCATCCTCGAGGTCTTCGCCCCAAGTTTGGTCACAATGAATGAGGGGTCAAACTCTCCTTGGCCGATAATCGGAAGAGACGATTGTGAGAACTCTACAGAGAACATACGTAGAGCCGGTTGACGCATCCTTGAACCTCCCATACTCACAATACCACCCCCCAATCAGCACGGACCTTAGCGGCGAGAACTGAAGGATCCGACCCCTCAATTATGGCTGAGTCAGCCATTATCATCACACCTCTGTCATCAACGATACCTCGGCCCTTGATTCGCATGCGTTCGCCAAACCATCGCTCTCGAAGACCCTTCAGGAATTCAGCACGCCCTTCGTCCTCTATTCGTTGACGAATCTCGTCCATGGTCTCACCAGTTAGAGCCTCGGTAGGTCCACGACCAAGTAGAAGATTAGCAGTTGCAACTCCGTCATCAATTACGAAACGGAAGCGGAGATCATCCACACCTTCGACTACATCATGGTCGGCGCAAACACCGTCACGAAGAACACGCCGACATTCAGGACATCGCTGAATAATCCCACAATCATCTCTGATGACGAGAATATCTCCCGTGGTAGAGATGCCATCACGTGAACCTCCCTGAGCGAGCTCCCACAGATGAAGTTCGACTACATGTTCAGCCGGGTCAATCTTCCCCCACGAGGGTTCTCCAAGAGATTCAATCTGAGATGCCTGATCAACAGTGATGTCAGGAGTACCTTGCCATGCGCGAATTCGTGCATCCTTGACCAGTACGGCTTCACCCGGAACTAAATCAATCGGCTCCCATACAGTCATCTTACAACGACCACTTGGATCTAGGACTCGGACACTCAGAAGACTCTTCTCTTCACCCTCACGTGTGAAGGTGCGAGTCTCCATGGATTCAATCTGAACAACGACAGACACATCTCGCATTCCATCACGAATATCTGCAATGGTCATTCGAGAAGAGGTCTCGAGTTCCGATATCTCAGGGAAAGCAGCATCACGGAATACCTCGATGCTAGTTCGGTCACTGAAGTTCAATTCAGGCGTATCCCGGAAGCGACGTACAGTTACCCCTTCGAAACGAAGGAGTTCACCAACCTCATGATTGAAGGAGCCCCAGCATAGGAAGCTCATCTGCCCTGTAGAGTCTGCCAGTTTACCACGAACAACATCGATTGTCCCGCTGCCATCTCTCTTGGTAATAACATCTGGACGGACTGCAATCACGCGAGCCACGATAGATACCGGGCCCTCCATCGTAGAGGCAACTGAGAGATCCACTGGCTCAGAAGTAGGCAATGGATTTGCCCCTCCTTCCTGCAATACTACTACACGACTACTCTGATTCACATTCAGGGAGCGCTTGCCCTTGTACTCGTTTACAGAGACGCCTTCGAGCCGAACAATCGCCCCAGGGCGTAAATTCTCCCCATTATTGCCCCAATCCTTGTAGTCCCAACGAACGCTATCCTTACCATCAAACGGTGAATCCTCAATCCAGCCGAATGCAATCTGACGCTCCTCGCCTCGAACCATCTGGGCTCTCGGCGTATAACTGACGACACGAACTTCGATTGTAATATCCCGATCATTCGCTCCGAGTTCTTCGAAACTCTTCACGGTGCGGCTAACGGGCGCGGATGCAGGAGTAGGCATCGATACCTCTGCATTTGCGGACTTGAAACGGTTCATGATAGACCGTAATGCATCACCTGGTTCAATGCGAAACTGTTCCTCATACTTCTGGAACTCCGCCCTCACCTCTTCTACATCGGCATCAGGAATCTCATCAGTTACTTGCTTGACAAATGGGTCATAATCGGTCATGTCGTCCTCTCCTCAAGCGAGGATGAACGTCAACAGCCTCGAACGACGAGCCAGATCCTGTGAAATGCACAGGAGGGATGGCTCGGCGCGTGGTTGAGGTAGTCGGAACACCACATCGCCTCCAGTTCTGTGCCCTCCACGGTGACGGTAGTTAAACACAACCCGTTGCCTTCGAAATGCTCTCAATCGGACCGGTGACCTCTTGATGGTTGAAGGACACGTCTGGCCTGATGAGGAAGCCGTTCCGGTTCGAAGGCGTCGATGTCGAGGCAGGCACCGCTGTCAGAATACCTGTGCAATTCGGCCTCGATCCGTTAGGACGCCAATTGGAAATTCCTGTCCATATTCTACACGGATTAGAGGACGGCCCAATCCTCGGCATCACCTCAACAATTCATGGTGATGAACTCAATGGTGTGACAATTATCCGGCACCTCCTTCACGGAATGGACCTGAACCCTGGCACTGAGGACGATCTTGTCACTCCTGAGACATTATCTGGAACTCTGATAGTAGTCCCAGTATGCAATCCAGAAGCTGTAATCATCCACTCACGCCGTTCCAGCGATGGTCGGGATCTGAATCGTTGCTTCCCGGGTACAAAGACAGGCACTCATTCATCCCGACTAGCACACACTATATTCCACCGTATTGTGACGCGCTGTGATTACCTAATCGATCTTCACACGGCACCTTCGGAGCGTACAAACGCCCCTCATGTGAGAGCCGATTGTGATGACGCGAAAAGCAAGGAGTTAGCCCGTGCTTTTGGCACACCAATAGTACTGCACTCAATTGGTCCCGCCGGATCCCTAAGACGGTGCTCAACCCAAGAAGGAGTGCATTCAGTCCTACTCGAAGCAGGTACTGCGAATGTATTCGAGGGCGGAGCCATAACTGCAGGTGTTCGAGGTATCATGAATATCCTCGTTCATCTGAAAATGATTCAAGGAACTATACGGAAGCCAGATTGGAGATTAATCGTACGGACCTCGCAATGGATTCGGTCTCCGCGGGGCGGCATGCTTCATCCATTAATTCAGGTCGGTGAACTGGTTGTCGAGGGGCAACCCATCGCACAGATTAGCAACCCCTTAAGTGGAGAAGTTGAGGAAATACTGAGCCCACTTTGTGGTGTGGCCGTAGGTCTCGCAACTGCACCCCTTCTCCGAGCAGGGGAGCCTGTGGCAAACATCGCCTCAGTCAACAAGAAACGAATGAGAAAACGGATCAGAGATTCACCGATGACTGGTTGGAAATTCGAAGATGTCGCTGAGACACTGGAAGATATCGCTGAGGATGCTGACGGACTCCCTATCGATGAACAGCCGGAAGACTGAGGATTCCTCCATGCACCTACCCTACTTCGGATACGGATCCAATCTAAACGAAGATGATTGGAATCGAAATTCAAGAAGAACTGCTTGGCGTAAGACGCTCATTCCAATCGAAGGTGCCCACCTATTGGATTATGCGCCAATATACCACTACCATTCTAGCACTCGAAATGGAGGGGCACTGGATGTAATACCGAGACGAGGAGCAAGGACTGCAGGGATGCTATTTGAGATACAAGATGGAGAACTCACAACCCTAAACAAAAAGGAAGGATACCCCAATGCCTACCACCATAATCGAGTTTTTGTTCAGACAAACAACGGCGACATCATTGAAGCACTCACCTACACCGTCAACGATAACCGTCGCGAAAACAAGTTCGTTCAACCTCCGGATGACTATGTTCAAGCAGTCCAGGAGGGGTTAATTCGGTTCGGACTGAATCCAGATGCACAAAATAGCGCTTCCAGAGATGAAAAAGATGCAGGAATTTGTGACTGCGTTTTCGTCTATGGCACATTGCGCGAAGGTGAAGAACGAGCACCATTGATGATTGAGAATCGGATTATCCCATGGGATGCAGGAACTGTGCAGGGTGAATTGAGAGACCTGGGGTTATACCCGGCCCTCATTCAAGGTAATGACTGCGTTCATGGCGAACTGCATCAATACACACAGATTGGTGACGTTCTCGAACGGCTAGATAGGATAGAGGGCCATGAGAGCGTTGGAAATCCAGACAACTTGTATGACCGTATCCTAATCGATGTCACGACGGCTTCGGGAATTGTCCAAGCTTGGACCTACCGTATGTGCGAACAGGCAGGCTCTCAGATTGAATCCGGCGATTGGAAGAGACGATGAACGACCTTATGCAGTTCAAATCCCAGTGAGGCGCATGGAGGAGGCACGAATTGGTATCGTGACCGTGTCGGACCGCGCCAGTGAAGGTATCTACGAAGACCTCTCTGGGCCGGAAATCCATCGAATCCTCGAAGATATATTGATTACAAAATGGGTACCAATCCAACGAATCATACCCGATGAACGAGAGGTGATTGAATCTACACTCATATCTCTATGCGACACTGAAGGATGTACCCTTATCGTCACGACTGGAGGCACTGGGCCTTCTCCGCGAGATGTAACGCCTGAAGCGACTGAATCTGTATGTGATAGAATGATGCCCGGATATGGAGAACTAATGCGATCCATCTCACTTCGCCATGTGCCCACTGCTGTCCTATCTCGTCAAACTGCAGGACTTCGTGGGATCTGCCTCATCGTGAACTTACCAGGCTCCCCCAAGGCGATCAGCGAGACATTACCTCACCTGTTCGAATCAATTCCCGCATGTATTGATTTGATGGGCGGACCGTTCATCGATACCGATCCAGAACATGTGGTTGCTTTCCGTCCGAAACACCGTTGAAGACAGCCAAAGGATTCAACACCGGAGTACCGAAGCGGAACCCATGGCGAAACTGAAGAGTGGATTCGAGCCCACCCGTGCACAAGATGAACTACGTGAAATCGAAGTCACACTGGACTTCACCAAGAACGCTCTTGCCTCCGTACTATATCGCCAGGGTGACACGATGGTTCTCGCCTGTGTGACTAAAGAGAGATCCTTGCCACGATGGTTTCCTCGCGATGCTACAAAGGGATGGGTTCACGCCGAGTATTCCCTTATGCCTGCATCCACAGATTCACGTTTTCGCCGAGAACGTAATGGTGCGAAAGGGCGGACTCAGGAAATAGAGCGACTGATTGCACGTTCACTACGCGCGGCTGTCGACCTAGAAGCACTGGGGCCGATTGCATTGAACATTGATTGTGATGTCATGAACGCAGATGGTGGCACCCGTTGTGCCTCCATTACTGCTGCAGGTATTGCACTTCGACTTGCTATCCGCCGCCTCATTCGTTCCGGTCAGTGCCTACCCGCACATGTACGGGAAGAAGCGAAGGAATCTGGTGAGGATCCGGCCACTCTCAACGAATCAGAGATGTCTGAACATGAAATGGCCGTAATGCCACATGATCTCGCTGCAATTAGTGTAGGACTCCTCGAAGGCGAGGTCTACGCTGATCTAGATTACATGCTCGATAGTAACGCAGATGTCGACATGAATCTCGTGATGACTTCTAACGGACAATTTGTCGAGGTTCAAGGAACTGGCGAGGAAGCTACTTATTCGCCAGACGAGTTGAATGCGCTAATCTCTTCTGGAATCACCGCTATGTCTGTCCTTTTCGACCTACAGCAAGCCACGCTTGCCGATGTCTGAATATGCACTGGATCTAACGCAAGCCTTGAAGGGCAATCCGTGGTGGGCGGAACGCTGCGACGGTAACTCAGTTGGGAGAGTGCCAGACTGAAGATCTGGAAGTCGCCGGTTCAAGCCCGGCCCGTCGCACCATCTCAGAATACGTCGTCTTCGTCCTCGCCTTCATCCTCGAAGTCAATTCGATTGTTTGCTGGCTTCTTTGATGTCTTTGCAGGTTCTTTCGCAGGCGTCTCGGCCTTCTTGGTAGCAACTTCTGCGACTTCCGCTGCAGCGCCGGTACGGAGACGTGCCTGCTCCTGCTCACGCGCAAGGAGTTCTGCTGGATCGAGGCCTGCTTCGAGGGCAAGCTTGTAGCGACGCTCCTCCAAGGCACGACGTTCGAGCAATTTCTGCTTAGCCTTGTCATACTGCTGTAGCATGTACATCGCATCATGCTCAAGTAATGGCGAATCAGAGATTACCGTAACATCCAACCAATCACCCTCTTCAGCGAGATACTCAGCAAGAGGTTCGAACTTCAAATCGGACTTCTTTAGCTGTGTATAATGCATAGCATTGCCACCTCGATGTTCGATTCCAGAGAAGTGACAGTAGAACGTCTTCCCACCATACTGCTCACGAACCTGATCGAATAGTTCACCAAAGTCCTCGGATGTCCTCAGTGAACCGTTGCCACGTGCATGGATATGAGCCATATTGAGCACAGGAACAGTGCCTTCCACGTGGTTTACTACTTCGAGAACCTCATCTAAGGTACCCCAAAGCGATTGCTGGCCACTCGTCTCAACTCCAATTAGAGTTGGTTCGTTCTCCAACACCCATGGGAATGCGGCATAGTCAATCTCATCCTCCTCATTACCCCAAAGCTGGCGACACCTCTCAACTACGCCCTGAAGGATGTTCGCAAGGTGCTCATTCGTCTCTCGACCGGCCTTACGTTCACCATAAGGGCCGACGTGGTAGGTGATATGTCGAGCATTGATGACCTTGGCTGCTTGAAGGCTAGTTTCCATCTTCATCAGTGTACGTTGGCGGGAACGTCGGTCCCCGAGTAGATCAGCATAGTAAGGGCCGTGCATGTTCATCTCAAAATCAGATTTCCAAGACAAAATACCGGCTTGCCAGTATTCGTTGAAATGTTGTGGAGTTACGGTGCGAACCGTCTGAATCTCCATTGTTTCTAGGCCAAGTGCCGTTATGTCATCCATTCCTTCTACAATAGTACGACCTTTACAGGAAAGAGGAACTCCCGCTGGTCCGAATCTCAATGGCATGGCTAGCGCTCCCCTGACCTCCCGTCGCACCGGGTGGTTGTTCAAAAGGGATGTTACGCGAACAAACATTGTTTGAAAATATAATTCGAGTGATTTTTAATCAGAAATGGCTGAGACATCGTCTTAACCTCGTGCACTCTGGAAGTTAATACATGAAGAACAAGCAAGGCACTAGGCCAGCGATTGTTCTCGTGATTTTACTCTTATTCTCACCCATGATTCAAGCCGTTGAACCGGGTGTCAAAACCGATCCAGGTCCAGATCACCATCTCCTAGGACTCCCTACAGACACCTATCCGATTGATGGACGGGGGCACCATCCGAACAATGACGAATATAATCAACAAAATGACGATTTAATCCGACTTACTGCATCTCAAGGTGATCCAGATAATGCTTGGGTTGCTCGAGCCGATTTACTAAGCCCAAGGGAAATTAGTAACATCGCTTGTATCCAGAACTCATCCATTCCAGATGAATTAGGCATTTCAGATATGAACTGGCTTTGGGGCCAGTTCATCAGCCACGATATCGACTTCACTCTGACTCAGAACGGACGTGTGGATGGAATACCAGAACGATTGGACATCGTAATCCCTGATGGTGACCCTTGGATGGACCCCTCTG
>CESM01097903.1_pt1 | contig 15310 bp, 17 predicted proteins | sample 361421 | NCBI WGS metagenome assembly CESM01 (sample SAMEA2622219, study PRJEB7988) | marine metagenome | isolation source: saline water (ENVO:00002010), including | reverse complement strand
TTCTGTAAATTTCATGATGTTACCTTTATGAACAATTGCTAGATTTTTCTTTCCATTCTCAACAGCAAAATTTATAGCTGCTCTTATAAGCCTTTCTGAACCAGTGTTTGAAATCGGTTTGATACCAATACCACTATCTTTTCTTATGTTCCAACCAAATTCTTCTTTAAGAAAGTTGTTCAACTTGACTACTTCTTTGCTTCCTTCTTCAAGCTCTTTCCCTGAATATACGTCTTCAGTATTTTCTCTAAATAGCACAATATCTACATCTTGCGGGTTTTTAGTAGGAGTTTGTATTCCTTTGAAGTATTTTATAGGTCTTAAGCACACGTAGAGATCTAACTCTTGTCTTATAGCTACGTTAATTGACCTTATTCCCTCTCCTACTGGTGTTGTAAGTGGTCCCTTAATCCCAACACCAAATTCATCAAATGTGTCGAGAGTTTTTTGAGGAAGCCACTCAGAAACTGTATCAAAAGCTTTTTGCCCTGCTAAAACTTCAATCCAATTTATTTTACGGTTACCCTTATATGCTTTTTCTACAACTGCATCGAATACTAATTGGGAAGCTGGCCAAATATCAACGCCTATACCATCCCCCTCTATAAATGGAACTGTTGGGTTGTCAGTATCAAAAGATTCTCTCGTTTTTTTGATTGCTTTGTTTAATTCTTCTCTTTGTAAATTTTCAACCATTACATTAATTCCTTTACTGCTTGTCCGATTTTAGTTGGATTACTTACTACAACTACATTTGCTTCTTCAAGTGCAGTCATTTTTGCTTTAGCTGTACCTTTATTACCAGAAACAATAGCCCCCGCGTGCCCCATTTTCTTTCCAGGAGGTGCTGTAACACCAGCGATATATGAGACAACCGGTTTCGTAATATTTGTATTTATATATTCTGCTGCTTCTTCTTCAGCAGTTCCTCCAATTTCACCAATCATTACAATGGCCTGTGTTTCAGAATCTTCTTCAAACTCTTTAAGCACATCAATAAACGACATTCCAGGAACTGGGTCTCCCCCTATTCCAATACAAGTTGATTGTCCAATATCTAATTGTGTTAATTCGTGTACAGCTTGATAGGTTAAAGTTCCAGATCTTGAAACAACTCCAATATTTCCTGGAAGAGTTATCTCGTGAGGCATAATTCCAACATTGGATTTTCCAGGTGAGATTAAACCAGGACAGTTTGGTCCTAGTAATTTTGAATTTGTCTTTTGCTTAATCAAATTGTACATTTCAGCTTCATCTTTTGCAGGGATACCCTCAGTAATGCAAACAATCAATTCACAATTTGCATATGCAGCCTCAAGCACCGCATCTTTAGCAAATGCTGGAGGTACCATTGTTAGTGCAACATTAGCTCCTGTTTCATCAATTGCCTCTTGCACTGTATTAAATATTGGTATTGACTCTACTTCTTCTCCCCCTTTACCGGGACGTGTTCCAGCTACTATGTTAGTTCCATAATCTCTGTTTCTTAGTGCGTGAAATTGACCCTCACGTCCTGTAATACCTTGAACAACTACCTTAGAATTTTCATCAATAAGAATTGCCATTAATTAATTCCTTTCACTGCTAGTTCAGCAGCTTGATTCATAGTCTCTGTAATAATTATTTTGTCATTTGGATTTTGTTTTAAAATTTCAAGACCTTCTTTTGCGTTAGTTCCATCAAGTCGAATAATGATTGGCCATTTTAAGTCTTTTCCTCTTGTAGCTTCAACAATACCTTGAGCAACTAAATCACACCTAGTAATACCTCCAAATATATTTATGAACACACTTGTGACGGAGCGGTCTGTTTCAAGAACATCTAATGCAGCGCTAACTGTCTCTGCTTTTGCTCCACCGCCTATATCTAGAAAGTTTGCAGCACTGCCACCATATTCGGCGACAACATCTAATGTAGACATGACAAGGCCTGCCCCATTGCCAATGATTCCAACTGAGCCTTCAAGTTTAATAAAGTTCAATCCCTTTTCCTTGGCAGATTTTTCTGAAGGAGGTATCGGTATTTCTTTTTCAATATTTTCAAATTCTTCATGTCTATATTTTGCATTCATATCTAAAGATACTTTTGAATCTAAAGCCATAACCCCATTGCTTGTTATTGCCAATGGATTAACCTCGACCAAATCACAGTCTCCCTCAACAAATAATTTATAAAGTGATTTAATAACTTCTAATATTTCAACTTGATAGGATTCATTGAGATTGGATTCTTGAATCGCTTTTTGCAATGTGTCATCAAGTAAAGGTTTAGATGGATCAATGTGAAGCATTGTTAAGTCATCGGGATTTTCCTCAGCTACAGCCTCTATGTCCATGCCGCCTTTTGCGCTGAGCATCATTAAATATTTTTTTTCGGATCTATCAAGAGTAAAAGAGAGATAGTACTCTTCAGTTATTTCTGAAGCTTCTTCTATAAGTATTTTTTCAACTTTATGACCTTTTATATCCATTCCTAGTATTTCATTTGAAAATAAAAGTAATTCTTCATAGTTGTTAGCTAGTTTAATGCCTCCAGCTTTACCTCTTCCCCCTACTTGAACTTGAGCTTTGACTACTACTGGATAATTGAGATTAAAACCATCTTCAAGATTTTCAATTTTATCAGCTAAGAATGATTTTGGGTGTGCAACTCCGAAGTTTGCGTATAGCGATTTTCCCTGATATTCAAATAAATCCATAATTTAACCTACAAATTATATAATGTTCACTAATTTATGCACTGTAAGATTCTTAATCAAATTTGATTGGAGCCCACTCAATATCTAAATATTTGACACCCCATTCATCTCCAAAATTAATAGTAATTTCGTTCCCAGAAATTTCCTGAATTACCCCTTTTCCATATTTTTCATGAGTAACTGTGTTTCCAACTTTACTATTGCCTTGTCCTGCTTCATTTGGTGTTTCCATATTCTTAAGTTTTAACTCAGTAAAAAAATTTTCTGCCTCATCTAGAAATCTACTTTTAAGATTGTATGTTGTTCCTCCCCAAAGAGTTCTAGTTTGAGAGTACGTCAGATAGAGTTTTTTTTCTGCTCTTGTCATTCCGACATAACATAATCTTCGTTCCTCTTGAATCTCAAATTCACTCTCTGATTTTTGGCTTGGAAAAATATTTTCTTCCATCCCAGTCATAAATACAAATGGGAATTCAAGTCCCTTAGCATTATGTAGGGTCATCAATAACACTTTATCTTCGTCCTCGATACTGTCCGTATTAGTAAAAAGAGCGAGAGATTCTAAATAATCTCTAAGGACAACATAAGGATCATCAACATCTTCCTCATAAAGATTTTCAAATTCAAAAGCTGAATTAATTAATTCATCTAAATTTTCTATCCTCATTTGTGATTCAAGAGTTCCATCTTTGAGTAGCTGAGATTTATATCCGGTGAGGTCTAAAGTTTTAATAATTGCCTCTGAAGGTCCTTTTATTGCATGTACTTTTAGATCAGTAATTAGTTCCTTGAACTCTTTAAGTTTATTAATAATTCTTGCAGACAAAAAATCTAATTTTTCTAACTCCTGTAGGGAATTTGATATTGAAGAATCTTTTGAATTAGAAAAGTCTCTTAATTTTTGCATCGTAGATTCGCCAATTCCCCTCTTTGGAACATTTAAAATTCTTTCAAAAGACACTGAATCATCTGGATTAACAAGAAAGTTTAAGTATGACAATATATCTTTTATTTCTTTTCTGTCATAGAATCTCACATTGCCAACAATTTTATAATTTATACTGTTCCTTCTTAGTTCCTCTTCGAATATTCGTGATTGATTATTAGTTCTATAAAAAATTGCTATTTCAGATTCTTTATCTTTGGACAAGACCTCTTTGATTTCAGATGTAATCCATTTTGATTCATCACGCTCTGAACTAAATTCAATTACGTTAACATCCAACCCTTCGGAATTGTCTGTCCATAATTTTTTGTCCTGGCTTCTTGGGTTGTTTGAAATTACAGCGTTTGCAATATCAAGTATTTTTTGGGATGAACGGTAATTCTTATCGAGCGTAATAATTTTTGCATCATGAAAATCTTTTTCAAATTCTTGGATATTTCTGATATCAGCACCCCTAAAAGCATAGATGCTTTGATCTGAATCACCCACTACACATAAGTTTTTATGCTTAGACGACAAAAGTTCAATAAGTTTATATTGAACAAGGTTTGTATCTTGGTATTCGTCAACCATAATGTATTGAAATTTTGATGACCAAAAGTTTAAAGCTTCATCACTCGTTTCAAGTAAATCAACAGTTTTAATAAGAAGGTCATCAAAATCCATAGAATTTGCAAGCATTAACTTTTTTTCATAAGAGGTATATATTTCGGCAACCTTGACATCGAAAAAGGATTCCGCTGCTTCGATAGCTTCACCAGGACTTATCCTCATATTTTTTAAACCAGAAATGCTTGCTTGAAACCTTCTTGGTGAATATTGCTTTAAGTCAACATTATTATCTCTCATGCAATTTCTAATAAGTTTTGAAGAGTCTGACTGATCATAAATCGTAAAGTTCGTTTTATATCCAATCAAGTATCCATGTGTTCTTAAAATCTTCACACAAGAGCTGTGAAATGTAGAAATCCATTTAGGGTGGATATCTAAACCTAAAAGTTTACTAATTCTTTCCTTCATTTCATTCGCAGCTTTATTTGTAAATGTAATAGCAAGAATATTTGAGAAATTTACTGAATGATTCTTAACAAGGTGGGCATATCTGTATGTTAGGACTCTTGTTTTTCCAGACCCTGCACCAGCAACTATTAATAGTGGACCATTAATGTGTTCAATTGCTTCTTTTTGCTTTTCGTTAACAAGATCATTCCAACTATCAGGAATCTTTATACCATCTTGCATTTATTAAAGACCTAAAATGCTATTGACTTCTTTAATGGTCTCCTGTGCAGATGTTTGTGCCTCTTTTAGATTGCTGACCAATAATTTTGAAATATCTTCTTTTTCGAGTTCTTGATAATTTGAATAGATAGGAGCAAAATAATCAGATACAGTCTCCCCTACCTCAATTTTAAATTCACCATATTGTGAATTCTCAAATATTGTTTCGACTTCATTATGAGAAAGATTCTTAATAGAAGCATAAATATCAATGAGATTACTTATCCCTTTTTTATTATTTGTATCATATTTAATAGAACTATCAGAATCAGTAACGGAAGTTTTAAATTTTTTCATTATGTCATCCTTACTGTCGTCAAAATAAATTGTCCCATTGATGTCATCGGAACTCTTTGACATTTTATTTTCAGGATGCTTGAGTGACATGAGCCTCGTTCCAGATTTTCCACTAGATTTTTCAGGCAAAGGAAAAACCTCTCCATAGTTATTATTAAATCTTTCTGCAATGTTCCTAGTAAGCTCAAGATGCTGGGTTTGATCATCCCCAACTGGGACTTCATTGGCTTTATGTATCAGAATATCTGAAGCCATGAGAATTGGATATGTAAAGATTCCAGAATGACTACCTAGGCTGTCTGCTTTTTCTTTGTACTGTGTCATTCTTTGCAGTTCCCCTACCTGACAATAGTTGGAAAGGATCCATGATAAGTACGCGTGTTGAGGAACTTTACTTTGTGCATAAATAATTGAATTATCAAGATTTATTCCTGCAGCAATTAATAATTTAAGAGTCTGAGAAATATTAGATTGTAGGTCTTTAGGATTTGGATGAGTTGTAATGGAATGTAGATCAACAACACAAAAATAATTTTTGTTCTCTTCATTAGATAGCGCTACCCAATTTTTTATAGCACCTAAAAAATTACCTAGATGAGCTTTGCCAGTTGGCTGAATTCCAGAAAAAACAGTTTTCATACCTGCTATTCTAATAACTTAAATGAAGTTGGAGTAGCTTATCAAATCTCAATATTCGATGTCCCCCTACTCAGGATTAAGAAATATAATTTTAATTGGTTTTCTTTTTGGGTTTCATGGGCTTTTTAATCGGAGTTTACTGCTCAGCGGGATAAGCGAAATTTATATAGTCACAGCACGAATAACCTTGGTAGCAACATTATTGAGTTTTTATTGTTTTCGTGAATTCAAATCAGAAATAAAACTTGACTACTTATTAAAAGGCAGTTGGACAGGATTTTTAGCAATTTTCATACCTGGTTGGACGTTTATCTACGCACTTAAAGATATTTCTGCAGGCTTACAAAGTATTTTTATTTCTACAATTCCAATGTTTACTATCTTTTGGGTGTATTTTTTTTATAAAGAAGAAAATATTACGAAATCCAAAGTCTCTTCTGTTTTAATTGGGCTAATTGGTCTTACAGCACTTTTTAGCTCTGGTGCTACTGGGCTGTCTAATGATGGCAATTTATTTTTAGGAGGCTCATTAGCATTGATTGGCGTCCAGGGATTAGCAATGGCAAATATAACAAATAAAAAAGACTCTCAATATATACCTGCAAAAACTTACTTGTTGACTCAATGGATATTTGCAAGCTTTCTTTCAATAATATTATTCTTTTTTTTAGATGGGAAAATTGAACCTTTAACAACAAATAATTTATCTCTTTTGTTTGGGCTAGTATTTATTGATATTTTTAATTATTCATTATTTTTTTATACAATCAAAAGATTGTCGGCAACATTTACTTCATTAGTTGATTACGTTGTTCCAATTTTTGGAATATATCTAGGTTATGTTTTTTTAGATGAAATAGTTAATAATGTTTTCTATTTCACATTATCTATGATTTTTATATCCTTATTTGTTGCTGTAAAGGGAGAGTCTAAAATTTAAGGCAACCCTAATAGTTGTCGTGTCATTTTTGCAGTAGCTCCCCATAAAGTTTCATTGTTAATTCTAAATATCCAATCATCTGGATAAATTCCTCTAAATTCCCAATTTTCAGAATTTCCTAACTTTTCAATTGGTACAAGAAATACCTCCTGCACCTCATCTTTATTAAAAGTTGTGGGCAATTTAGTCAAACTACATAAAATTGGATAAACTTTATATTTGAACTCGATGGTGTCAACTGGATTCATTTGGCCAAGTGGATGGACTTCATTTTTATTTATCAATAGTTCTTCACAAGCTTCTCTTATACCCGTATCAACAATACTTTGATCATCCTTTTCTTTTTTTCCACCCGGAAAAGCAATATGACCTTTGTGTGTTGGCATGTCATTTGATCTTTTGATAAATAATATTTTGTTTTCTTGATAAATCAGAATTGCAACTGAAGCATACTGCTCATCTTTATATTCATAGGGAATTGTCAGTTTGTGATAGTTTAAATTTAGATTCAATACTTATTTTTCAGCAACAATAGATATTTTTATACCTATGGGATTTAAAACCTCCCAAGCGCCGAACTTAGTTGGTGCATCAAATCCGAACCAAGTTGTATCAATTTCAGTGAGGCCAGAAACATAAATCATTTCATTTTCCATATATGCCGTTATTGAAAAAGGAACATTCACTTCAACGTTTCTTATCCTCAAAATACCCACTATTGTCTCGTCTATTTTGGAGTCAAAATTATTATTTGGAAAAACTATCTCCTCGACAGTGTATGTTGCTTCAGGAAAAATTTTAGATTCTAACCAGTTATTTTGAATAGCTCCATCTCGAATGCTACTTCCACTTTTTAGGGTGCTTAAATCTGCTGTAATACTTAGATCCTCTACCTTCAGACAGGAGTCGGCTGAATCACATTCACTTAATGTGAGTTTAAAATCTCCTGAAATTTGATTGGTCAATCCTTCAACAATCTCTAGATTTGCATTTAGAAATTGCTTCGGAGCTAAATAGCTTACTGAGCTTAATTCGTTGTTTACCCTGTAAACTTGTTTATCAAAAACCTCAAGTTGGGTTATTTCTATGGAAGTTGAGGTTGTTGTTTCTATATTTTCCTCTATTGTGGAATTCACTGGTTCAACAACTTCTCCCTGCAATGATTCTGTACTTTCCGAGCTACAAAAAGAAAAGACAATTAGAAAAGGTATTAGTTTTTTCATATTTTTATTGTAGTACTGTTTGTTTTAAGTATTAAATGCTAGATTGTTATATGGCTCTAACTTTAAGAAAGCTGTTACAGGTGCTACTAGGTACTACATTGATAGGTACAGGTGTGGCTTTAAATTTTTCATCTAAACTAGGCCTTGGTCCGTGGGGTGTCTTCCATGAAGGAATTTCCATGAAAACAACTCTCTCCTTTGGGAGTGCAATAATAGCTACAGGAATATTTGTAACTCTTCTTTGGATACCTTTAAAACAAAAGCCAGGAATTGCAACATTTGTAGATATTTTTTGGATTGGAACTGTAGCTGATTTAGTGATTAGTTTAGGTCTAGAAGCTGATAGTGAATTTACTAGGTGGGTTTTTGTTATTATTGGAATTATCTGCATAGGGTCAGGAACAGCTATTTATGTAGGAGCAGATATGGGTTCAGGTCCAAGAGACGGTGTCATGGTTGGACTGGAGAGCAGAGGCATAAAAATAGGAATCGCTAGAAATATTATCGAGGTAACTGCTTTAAGCTTAGGTTGGCTTTTAGGAGGGACCGTTGGCCTATCTTCTATAGTAATTGCTCTATCAATTGGACCCGTTGTTCAGTTAGTCATTCCATATTTTGATTTAAGACAATAATTAAATCATCCAACTATTGAAAATACGTATATCATAGATTTATGAGTGTTAAATTAAGTTCAAAAGATCGTATAAGAACTTTTTTACTACTTCCACTTTATATTGCTTTTTTTATTGCGCTTTTGATAGTTATTATTTTGGTTTCATTTTTGCCGAAAGGTAAGTTTCTAGCAACAAAATTATATAATTTTTTTGGATTATCTGGGTTGATGGTTGCTGGAATAAACTTAAAAGTTTCAGGTACTGAAAAAATTGATAAATCTCAAAGTTACGTCGTAATCTCGAACCACCCTTCGACTTTAGATATTTTTACACATATTACAGCTCTTCCAGTGTCCATAAGATTTCTTACAAAAACAGAGCTTTTTAGAATTCCTCTTTTAAGTAGAGCTTTAAAAGTTCTTGGTCTTCCAAGAATAGATAGAAAAAGAGCTCAAATGAATCTTCCTAAAATTAATCAATCTATTCAAAAAGTTATAGATAGTAATAACTCTATTATGATTTTTCCCGAAGGAACTAGAAGTAATCAAAAAGATTTATTACCTTTTAAAAAAGGAGCTGCCCATATAGCTAAACAGTTTAACTTGCCAATTATTCCGGTTGTGACTCACAATGCTCATGATTTAATGATTAAAGGTGGGGTTTGGTTGAAATCTGGAGATATTGATATTGAAATATTAGACCCTATTACTGATATTCAAAAGTATGAGGTTGATGAACTTACAGATTTGCTTTTTCTAAAAGTTAATGAACGGTTAACTTTGTAAATAATCCTCGAGAAAATTGTCAAATTCCTGAATTTGGTTATTCTCTTTTAATCTTTTTTCCAAGTTATTGTCTGATGAAAATAAATAAAAGTCTTTGAAAACTTTTAAACCGTAATTTTCAAGCTGTGAAGCCAATGAGCTATAGGCAATATAAGAATTTCCCCCTTTACCGAGTACGGCCGAAACTATGGCAGCTTTTTTATTTTTAAATAGTTCATTATATTTGAAATCTTCAAATGCCAAGGATAACCAATCTAATGTATTTTTAAGATGCGAGGCGTAACCCCCGTTAAAAACAGGGCTAAAAATAATTAAATGGTCACAACTTATTAGTTTTTCTCTAATTACTTTTATTTTTTCAGGCTGCTCAACACCTCCCTCGAGAATAAACGGGATGTCAGTATACAAATTATCAAATAAATAGGTCTCTAGACCTTTTTCTATTAAATAATCTTTTGTGTATTCTGCAGCTTTTTTATTACCTGATAGATCTGAGGAACCAGCTGATAGAAGCATTACTTTTGACATGTTATAATTATGTAATTAACTTTGATTTATGGGAAAAGAAAACTTAGATTATTTTACTTCATTAGATATAAGAGTTGGCGTAATAGTCGATGCAAAAGATTTTCCTGAAGCTATAAAACCTTCGTACATTTTAGAGATAGATTTTGGAAAAGAAATTGGAGTGAGGAAAACAAGTGCTCAAATTACAAATTACTCGATAGAGGCTTTAGTTGGTAGAAAATGCATAGGCATAATAAACCTTGGTGAAAAACAAATTGGTCCCATAATGAGTCAATGTCTGATTTTAGGCTCAGTTACTGACAATAACATTGTAAATTTACTTACTCCAGACGACATGGCCTCAATTGGAGATAAGATCGCTTAGTTAACTTGTCAGGGAGATAAACTTTTCCATCTTAAAATTACCCACCCTCTTATAAATTTTTTCTGCATTGCTATCTACAAGCACATAAGTTGGCGTGTATTGCAAATCATACTTTTCGATAATATCCTCATAGTTTTTCTTTGATGCGTTGACAGAAACAATAGGAATATCCGGCTTCTTTTTTTTGAATTCATTAACTATGAATTTTGATGCACTACAACCAAGTCAATAATCAGAGTAAAATTCAATAATTGTATATTTGCTTAATGAAAAATTATGATCATCAATAATTAGTCCTCTGTTTGAGGTAAACAAATATAATCCAAAAAAGGCACCAAGAACAACAAAACTTAAAAAATATAAAACAGCAAAGGGTTCGAATGTGATAAATATAATTGCTAACCCAACAACCCACCCAACTGGAAGATAAATTAAACTGTACCTGTTTAGAATTCTGAGTATTGATTTTTTCATATAAATATTTTTTTAAAGTTATCCAAATTATACTTTGAATATGAAATTGATAAGTGAGATAAAAAAAAAGGGTCACAGGGTAACCAAATCAAGAGAACTGATATGTAAAATTCTTGAAAGCTCTGGTCATGTACACTTTACTGTCGATGAGTTATACAAAAAAGTTACTAAAAAAAGTAAGGAAGTAGATTTAGCTACGGTTTACAGGACCCTTGAACTACTTGGAGAAATTGGACTAATCGCCCATTTACACCAAGCTCATGGTTCAGGGATTTATTTCTTGCGTAACGAAGAGAATACGATGCATTTAATTTGTATGAAGTGTGAAAAAATTATAGATATAAGTTTTAAAACCTTTAACAAGATTAATAATTTATTAATTAATGAAACTAATTTTAAAAATATTAACAATAACTTTATATACTCTGGAATTTGCGAAAACTGTAAATAAGTATTCTTTTTGCAAAACGTTTGCATTAACATATATATATGCAGACAACACACTCTCACCATCTATCTCTTCATGATGAATCAATACTTTACAAATTAAGCCCTCAATCAAAAATCCTGGCTACGTTGTTAATTGTTATTTCCATAGCTTTTTCCAAAGTCATCAATCCTTTTCAAATTATTTCTCACAGCATAATTGTTTTGCTTATCGTCAGATACTCTCGTATACCAATCAAGACATACCTAAAGCGTTTAACAATTGATATCCCTTTTATTCTTTTTGCATTATTTTTACCTTTTTTAAGCAGTAGTAATAATGATGTAGTTTTTACTTTTTTATCATTTGATGTATACAAAACAGGTTTATTGGAAATGTCTGCAATTCTTTTCAAAGCTACTGCTGGAGTCTCTATGGGAATAGTTTTAACTGCAGTAACAACAAATATTGAAATAATATATGGGCTTCAAAAATTAAAACTTCCATCAATAATCATTGCAATAATGTCATTTACTATTAGATATATTGATGTTTTTATTGATGAATTTAAAAGAGTAAAAATTTCTATGCAATCTCGAGGCTATATTGAAAAAGGCATCAAAACACTCCTTCCTATAGCTTATGCATCAGGAGCAATGCTAATTAGGGGCTACGAACGCGGAGAGAGAGTATATCTTTCAATGATATCTAGAGGCTTTAATGGCTCGATAGAACTGCAAGATCGAGAATATGAAAAATCTATCTATTTAATTTTGCTAACTTTTACCTCAATTATTGTTCTAATTTTAGATATTCAGATATGAGTAAATACTTAGAAATTACAAATTTAAATTTTAGTTATCCGGATGGATACGAAGCTTTAACAAATGTTAATTTTGCCCTAGATGAAGGAGATTCGTTAGGAATCCTTGGGCCAAATGGGGCAGGGAAAACTACTCTGATATTACATTTAAATGGAATTTTAGGTGATATGGATGGGTCAATAACACTAAATAATTTAGATTTTGTTGAAGATAACCTTGCTGAGATAAGAAAAACCGTTGGGGTAGTTTTTCAAGATCCTGATGACCAACTTTTTATGCCTACTGTTTTAGAAGATGTAATGTTTGGTCCTAAAAATTTTGGCTTTTCAGATGAAGTAAGCCGAGGATACGCCATTGATGCTCTCACTATGGTTGGTATGGATGAATATCAAGAAAAAGCACCTCATCACTTGAGCTTTGGTCAGAAAAGGAAAGTTGCAATTGCTAGTGTTCTTGCTTCAAAACCAAAGTTGTTAGTGCTTGATGAGCCAAGTTCAAATCTTGATCCTTCCTCTAGACGTGAATTAATTGACATATTGTTGTCACTAAATGTATCAATAGTACTTGTTACTCATGATTTACCTATGGCGTTAGAAATTTGTCCAAGGAGTATTGTAGTAAATAACGGTACTGTCACACAAGATGGAGAAACAAAGTCGCTTCTTACTAATGAAGAGGTGATGAAAAAAAATCGATTAGAACTTCCTTTTGGTTTTGCCTTACATCACTTAGATGAGGAATAAGACTCACTGTTAATAAACTTTACTAATTTTTGTCGAGCATCTTCTGCTTCTTTGATTGGAAAAAATTGCCAAGCATGCCAGAGACCATCCCATACTTGCAACTCATAATTGCTGTTGATTCTTTTTAATTTTTTACTAAATTCAATTGCATCATTATAAAGCAACTCATTAGAGCATACCTGTATCAGTACATCTGGAAATTCTTTAATGTCTGCAAACACTGGTGACAATATTGGGTTTGATGGGTCATGTTCTCCGGAATAATACTCTCCCATCATATGCATTCCATCCAACAATATAAGAATGTCTTTATTCTTCAAAAAGTTTCTGTCTTTATTTTTGTCAGATAAATCAAGCCACGGTGACATTAAGACAAGTTTTTTTGGCCGATATGTAAAAGACTCATCTACGCACAAACCTGTTGCAAGTCCCCCACCCGCGGATTCTCCAATCCAAATTGAATCCTTACCTTCTTCAAGGTTGTCTAGAAAGGCTACAATTTCTTTTGCATCTTCATGAGCACATGGAAAAACTGCCTCTGGTGAAAGTCTGTACTCAAAAATATAAGTCACCATATTGGTTGATTCTGTTATTTGAGATAAAAGATTCTTATGTGATATGACACTACCTGAGTAATAGCCTCCTCCGTGGAAATAAATACCATAAACATCTGATTTAGGATTTTTTGGAGTTAATTTATGTGTATTAAATTTTGCATTCTGTAGCTTTGATATTTCAATATCAGGATGGAATTCATTAAGTTTTATACCTGAGTAGTTAATTCCCTCTCTTGAAACTTTTGCGAATTCTACTCTCTCTTGATATGTAACCTGGTTTACGGGTTTGTTCATTCGTATTTTGTCTCTATATTTTCTTAGGGGCAAAATAATGTAAAATAATCTTGTTCTTAAAGAAATAGGAAACTTGGGTATGTAATCTAACGTAAAAACTTCAAGAATTTTTATTACAATCTTCAACATACTTTAATTATACATTTCTTAGAAGATTCTAGAAATCCCTATAATGGTTTAAATGGAAACAGCAAAAGGACGCATCGCAATTATGGGCTCTGGAGAAACCAGTCCTTCTCTAGTTTCTGTACACAGAAGTTTTGCAAAATCCTTAGGTAATCATGTAAATGCTTTTTTAATAGACACCCCTTTTGGGTTTCAAGAAAATGCAGATGTATTAGTCGACAAGTTGAAACTTTTTTTTAAAAAGAGTGTTGAAATTGATATAAATTTAGCTAGTTTTAGAAATAAAAAAATTGTTGATTCGGTCGAATATTTTGAGATGCTTGAAGAATTAAAAAAATCAAACTTTATATTTTCTGGTCCAGGCAGCCCTAGTTATGCCTGCAAAACATGGCAGGAATCTGAAATTCCAAATTTAATTTTTGATCATGTTATTGATGGGAAGTGTGCTGTATTTTCAAGTGCAGCAGCATCAACTCTTGGTGAAAAGGCTATCCCTGTCTATGAAATCTACAAAGTTGGAATGGATCCATATTGGGAAAAAGGATTAAATGTATTAAAACTATTTGGTTTGAATTGTACTGTTGTTCCCCATTTCAATAACAAAGAAGGTGGCAATCATGATACGAGTTGTAGCTATATCGGCAAAAAAAGGCTTCATCAACTTTTAGAATTAGAGTACACAAACATTTTAGGAGTAGATGAACATACTGCTTTAGTGATAGATGGAGCTAAAAAGACTTTTACTGTCGAAGGTCTTGGTCATGTAACTGTAGTGACAAAAGTTGAAGAAACTATTTTTAATAGCGGAAATGAGTATGAACTTAGTGATTTACAAAGCCTTCTTCCTGAAAACAATAAGAAAAGTAAAACTATTAACCAAAAGACAACTGCTGAGACGGATGAAAACACTTTCAAAAAAGAAATTGCAAAACTAAATCTTGAATTAAAAAATAATCAAAACTATGTCTCACTTTTTGAGAATACAATCATAAAAGTTATTAATTTGAGAAATATATTTAGAAACGATGGTAAGTATGATGAGTCAGATAAAATTCGTGATCTACTTGACGAGCTTAATATTGTGATTGAAGACAAAGAAGATGGTTCAAATTGGAAGTTTAAAGATTAACAGTTCCGTACTTACCTATGATTCTGAATTTCTTTGTAACTTCTTTTAGTTTTTCTTGTAGTTGAAAATCAATTCCTTCTTCTGCATTTTGAAAGTCAATATAAAATTTATATTCCCATGGACTGCCTATTATCGGTCTCGATTCAAGTTTTGTTAAATTGACATTTGATTCTTCAAATATTTTCAAAGCTGCAAGAAGTGATCCTGGTTTATCGTCAGCTATTAATATTGCAGACCTTTTGTCTTTACTAATCTCAAGTAGGGGATCTTTCGTGCCAACGAGAAAAAAACGTGTGTAATTTTCTACATGATTAGAAATATTCTTTTTTAAAATACTAAATCTTTCATCCTCTTCAAAGTGTTCTCCAGCTATACCCGCAGTAGTTTTTGAGTTTTCATCTAGAAGGCTCATTACACTGCC
>CESM01233725.1_pt1 | contig 15311 bp, 14 predicted proteins | sample 361421 | NCBI WGS metagenome assembly CESM01 (sample SAMEA2622219, study PRJEB7988) | marine metagenome | isolation source: saline water (ENVO:00002010), including | reverse complement strand
GACAATCAGGACACGTATAGATGCAAATGTAGATGTAGGCAAAATATGAGGATTCTTTCAAGAGCAAGATTTCTTGAAACTGAGGGACATGAACCCGACCCCAGATTGGGCGCACCTCTTCCAGGATCTTTCGTTCCCCCACCGCCTCAGCCTATTCACAGAAACACTTACCCTGCCGGTGCTCCTATGGATGGCATCCCATCGTTTCGAGTTGACGAAGACACTGGTGAGATGGAATTACCAAACGGTGAATGGGTACCTTATGACCTTAGGCGGCTACTCGTTGCTCATGGACTGAACCCCGAAGACTATTCCAATGTCTGGTAGTTTTGTCTTTGGGCATTTGTTATTAGAGGGATATGGAATAATGTACACATTATGCATGTAATAACATTGATTATCCTTTTTATCATTTTTTATCATTATTTATCGTTTTTTATCGTTTTTTATCGCTATTTATCGTTTTTTATCGTTTTTTATCGCTACCTTTTCTCTAATAATCGGATCTGATAGAGGGAATATGTATTTTTTTGTCTTAAAAAACGATAAATTTTTTTGTATAAAAATATAGAGAGACATAAAAAATATTTTTTATATTTTTTTTTATTTTTATAATTTTTGTGTGTTTTGGTTTTCTGATAAACTTGTACTTTTATGAGATAGTGTTTTTTTGGGAAAATACTAATCTATATTTTTGTTTTTTAGGGTTTTTGTACTTTCTGGTAATATAGTGTTTCTTAGAGGTTTTAGTGTTTCTTCTTTTTTTTATTTTCAATTCTTGAACTTAAAAATTTTTTTATACTTTTGTCTCTTTTATTATTTTTTTTATTTATCGTTTTTTAAAAAAAAAAAGAAGAAAAGATACTAAAGAACTCAATTTTAAGAGAAAGTGGAGCGATAAAAAACGATAAATAAAAACACAATTTTTGACACAAAAAACTGTATTTTCCCTCTTATTTTTCGTCATCTTAGAGAACAAACTTGAAAATTTATGCGTAAATTTATCGTTTTTTATCGTTTTTTTGAAACATAAAAATCATATTTTTTCACTAAAAATCAATAATCTTAGAACAAAAAAATGTAAAATGACTGTTTTTTGCTTATCGTTTTTTATCGTTTTTGGAAATTGAAAAACAAAATCTTCTCAAAAAACAAAAATATATGAGGAAAATATAAACTATTTGAAATTTATAGAGGCATAAATGCTTTTTCTTTCTTAATCATCATAGCAATTTCCTTTGGCCTACCAATTTCAACGGATTCTTTATCATATACGGTATTAGTCAACTTATCATATAATATTTCAAGATTATGGAATTTTTTTGGAATCCATGATTTATTTGGTAATTTAATTAGACTCAGTTTAATTTGAGGTGCAATATTGATTTTTGAATCTTTAATATGTTTGTCGAAGTCTGGATGATATGAATTATTATCTAATTGATAACAATTTGGAATTTTGTGATAAGCACAATCAATTGATGCCTTTATTAAAGATTGAAGTAGTTTATCATTAATAATTTTTTTTCTTAAGGCTGTATTGATAACTGCTTCATCAGAAGTTTTACCATTATCACCACATAACAATTCATTAACTTTAAGTTTTCCAAATACTGTAGCATATTTATAAACTTCTACAGTTCTTTCATTTTCTGGTAAAGCAATATGAGAGTTCAAACGATTTACTCTACCAATTACCTGATCTACACGTATTTCAGACCAATGGTGTTCTACAACATGTATTTGTCTAACATTTTTTAATGTAATACCTTCAGCACCAGAAGAGGTAATAAAGAATGTTTTAACAACTTCACCATAAAGATTAGATTTAAATGGCAATAATTCACTTAATCCGGGTGGAATATCTGACATTTCACTATTGAAAATCTTTCTTAAATATTCTCTATTTTCATCAGCTTTGTCTCCATATAATATATATGTTTTATTACCACCATGACTAACAGACCATGTTTTAGTTTTCTTATCAAATGAAATTTTTAAAGGTTTCCATCCGACTCTATGTAACATAGTAAACATTGCAGACAAGCCTTCTCTATTTTTTAAATGAGAATATACAACACTGGTGCCTTTTAGTTTTTCAATTCTTTCTGTAATAGTCCAATATTTTGGTGATAGTTCATAAAATGCTTTAGAAATATTTGAATCTTTTAATGATTCACAATATACTTCAAATTTGTTTTTAAGTTCTTCTAATATTCTGTCTCGATTTTTAGGATTAATTTTCTCATCTGGTTCAATTGAAAGCGGATATGTAAAATTACAAATAGCTAATGATCTTGCTCGATATGTAGTTAATTCACTACCTTCATCTTCAAACATTTTACTCATTTTACGAGCAGTCTTTTTAGCATCATTTCTAACTTCATTTAGTCTTTCTTTTTCATATTTGATATATTGTGTTTTGCTCATTTCAAGTTTTTGAATTGGATTTACTGTCAGAGTTGGGAATCCATCTTTTTTAAAGACTTTTTTTTCATCAATTTTGTCTTGTTGTAATGCATTTTTATGGTGATCTCCGTAATAAGAAACTAAACCACTAATTCTTCTCATAAATACTTCAAGATTTTTCAGATTCAAATCTTCAATAAATGATTCATTAAATTTATCACAAGGAAAACAGTGTAAAACATTTGTTTCAACATTTTCAATATCTAAAGATATTTTTGCATTAGAAACATATGATTTTAATCTTTTAACCCAATCAACATGATTAGTTGGTGATTCATCATCTTTATAAATAGAACCATCTTTAATTGAAAATCCAAACTGGGTTTGAGAAACTTCAATATTAGTATCTGTTACTTTCATGTAATCGATATATGGAAAATTTCTAAGATATTCTGAAAAATTATCTAAATTATTATTTTTCAATTTAATATTATATTTGAACATTGTTATAGGTCCTCGTAAAATATTGAAAATAACAGATAATTCTTTTGGATAATTTATAATTGGTGTACCAGATAAGAAAATAAATCTTGTATTCTTAGCATTCATAAAGAGATCATATAATAACCTACCTCTAATATGAGTTTTTGTATTAGTTGGATCATTAATATAATTAGTTATCATTGATACAACATTATGGGCTTCATCAACAATAACTAATTTATTATCAAGTAATCCATTTTTCTTAAAATCCTCAAGTTTTTCTTTTGACACTCCATTATATCGGATAATTTGGTATTGCTGTGCTATTTTATGTCTAATTTGTTCTTTAATCTGTTTTTGTTCAGATTTTTTAAGTTTTGAAAAGTTAGCCTTTTCATTTTGATTAACAAACCAACCACCATTTAGTTGTTCCAATATTTTTTCGGGTATAATTTTGGATTCTTCTTCAGTCATATTTGCTTCATCTTTGAAATACCAATTTTTTCTGGGAGCAATATAATGTTTATTACCACATTTTTCTAATTCGTGTATGAAATTATCTTCAAGAGATTGTCCTGGTAGAAAAACGACAGTTTTTCTATCATTTTTGAATCCTTCAGATACACCGATTGCAGATAAAGTTTTTCCACTACCTAATCCATGATATAATAAAATTCCACGGAATGGTGTATCTGGATTCATGTAAGCTTTAACAATTTTTTGATGTGTCAAAAGTTTAATTTGATCCGTTTTGTCTGTATTTTTTACGTATGATTTAATGGATGACTCTGTATTTTTGAAAAAATCAATAGAAGACATTGGTGACCATTTTAATTTTGATTTCATAGTAATTACTTTAATTTACATTTATTATTGTAATAGTTGTACAATATAATCATTTTTCTTTGATTTAGTATAGGTACTTAAACTTTCTATAAATTGAAAATTTTTATATATTAAATAAAAATAATGGAAAAAAAACATAAAAAGGATTTGCCAACAATAAATATTGAAGATATAGAAATAGAACATCTAGATAAGCCAAAAAAACTGAAAGATATTTCCCCAAAAAAACATTCTATAATAAAATCAAAACCAACTACGGAAGTAAAAGCCCTCGATTCTACAAATCCTAAAAGAAAAAGTCCATTATATTTTAAGAAAAAAACATTAAGAAGAACAACAAGTCAAAAATTTAAGCCTATTCCAAGTGATGATGAATCTATTGATGAAAAACAAATGGAAGGTGTATTTATCTCATCACCGGCGCCAGGGTGGATGGCTAAATCGATCAAAACTCCAATTAATGAATGGCGTAAACGAGAAGGTGATGAACCATTAAGACATAGTCCAACAAGACGTGATAGATTGGTGAAGGAATGGAATAAAAAAAGTGGAAAAATGGTACCTTTTGGAGGAAAAAAGAAAACCTTAAAAAGAAAAGCAAGAAAAGGCACTAAAGTTATTACAAAAAGGGCAAAAATAAATAATTACAAAAAAAGGTATTATACAAAAAAATGATACAAACTAATATAAAATTAATTGTATAGATAACATTAATAATGAAATTTTGTTCTACATGTGACAATTTATTAACACTAAGTCATTCAAAAGAAACTGGTGGACTATATTATACTTGTCGTTCTTGTAAAAAAAATGAAGAATGTCCTGAAAATTTCGATCCATGTGTATTAAAAAAAAATTATGGTGGTAGTGAAAAAGTATTTTATGAGATGTTTATTAATAAATATACGAAATACGATCCAACTTTACCACATGTACATACAATGCCTTGTCAAAATACAGAATGTGCCAAAAAATCCAAAGAAAGCGAAGAAGAATCAGATATTATTTATATGAGATATAGTGAAGATAAAATGAAATACGTTTATCTTTGTTGTAAATGTGATTCTGCTTGGATTCATCCAGAATATCAGCAAACTCAATTTTTAGAAATGGATTAATTAAGCATAAATCAAAAAATCAAATTAATAGTATAATGTCATATCAAGAGGTTGTTGATAGTTATGACAATTCTATTGAACCATCTGAAAATATTAAAAAAATAATTAACAACCTTATTGTTCATTTTTCTAAAGATGTGCTTGATAAGAGGGAATTACTCCATTTATTAAATGTAATTTCTCCAGAAAATAAAACAAATAGGATGAAAACATTTGAAAAAATTACTAAAAGTTGGAAAAAAGAAAATAATAGTGTATTCGCATCAATTATAATTAGACAAAATTTATATTCTGATATTTATGTTGAAATGTTGAACAAATTAGAAATCAAAGATCAAGAAAGTGTAATAAGTATTATAAATAACAGTAATTTGAATTCAAATGAAATGAAAACTATTGGTGTTTTTTTTGCTAAATGGGCTATTTTTACGAATATGAGTTTTTGTGATATTTATAAATTGTATCAACTTATTGATAATAAGGTTTTTTTAGTTATAAATCTTTTCATATTTCTTTGTAAAAATAATCGAAAAGATCTTATAGATAATGATTTATACAAAAAAATCAAGTCTTTAAAACATAGTACTAATACTTTAATGGCTTTTTATGATTTAGAAGAGTTAATGGAAGAAAACTAACAAAAATTTATTTTATATTGTAATAATGAAAAATCTTTTGCGATTTAATTTACTTATGTTACAAATAGTGCTTTTTTCTGTATTATACTTGTTTCTTGATGATTCACATTTTTCAGGAATCAATACTCTTGAAGAAATGATAAGAACAGAATTAATACAAAGAAAGATTGATCCTATTATAGAGAAAGAGGTAGCTGAAAATTTTGAAAATTCAGAAAATCCAGAAAAGGAAATAGAGAAAACTGCTGAAAAAATCACAAAAAACTTAGAAAAAACCGAAGTAATTGAGAGTCTTACAAAACCATCATTATTTGATAAATTTTTCAAAAGACTTTATTTTTCATTTGTTACTGGTACTACTTTAGGGTATGGTGACATATTTCCAAATTCTACAATATGTAAAACAATCACTATAATACAACTTGTAACGACAATCCTTCTCTTAATAGTTTAAGAGAAGGATTAAGAGAAGGTAGTTAATTTTTTGGGGTGAGAGTGTTTACTAAATTTAAAAATTACATATAGTATGAGTTTGGAGAAATTTGACCAAATAATATCAGATTATGAAAATAAAGAAGGGATGGTAACTGCTGACTACGAGGACAGAATGCGACGAGACAGAGCCATTCTTGAGGACGGTGCCATTGGTGCGCGGCGAACTGTGGTCGCGCGCCACAGGTTGAATGAGACCAAAGTCAAGAAGTCTGAGCAGGCAAAGATTAATCGGGTTGTTTTCGAGAAAATGAATGAGTTAAGACAAGAATTTATGAAATGTCATTATTCACCAAATCCAGGTAAAGGATATTTAGAAGCAAAAGATAGATTTGAAAGACTAAATCTTGAAAATCAATCTGGTGGAAAAAGAAGATTAAAGTATCATTATAATGGTGGTAGTCCAGAAAATGACTTATTTAAAGTAATAAGATATATTCATGAAGAAAAATCCTTTAGACCAGAACAAGTAAAATGGAAATTATTAGGTGCTTTACTAAGTCCTGCATTAAATATAGAAACCCGAAATAAAGATGGTTATACACCGCTTTCTTTAGCTGTTAGAGAATTGGATGTAAATATGGTTAAGATGTTATTAAGATTAGGTGCTAATCCAAATAGTACTTATAGAGGTGGTAGTCGATATTTAGTACATTATTTAGCAAATGATGATAGAGTTTTGGAAAATAATAATTTAGAAGATAGTTCAGACGAGGATGAAAAAAAATATTTATTATCAAAACAACTAGAAATTATGAAGCTTTTATTGGAAAATGGAGCAAATGTGAATGAAATACAACCTTCATATGGTTTTACGCCACTTCATTATGCAGTAAAAAATTATAATCATAATTTAGTCGAACTGTTATTAAAACACGGAGCAAATACGGAACTTAAGGCACCATTCAACAGGCCCGTGGGCGGCGAGGTAGCGGCAGCATATGCTTGGAATATCACGCTCTTTACTCCAATTGAGTATTTAGAGAAATACAAGCAATGGTTGGATGGGCAGTCGCGCGATCCGCGGCGCTGGTCTGGATTCAAAACCTTAAAAATATTAGAAAAACACGAAGCAAAAAGAGAAACAAAGAAACTTCTTACAGACCAACTAGGAAGAACTCTATTGTTGAATAAAGATGATCTAAATAATAATCGTGATCCAGATGATACTCGTCCTCATCTTTCGGGTCATAATAATAAAGTTATAAATAAAATAAAATCATATTATGGTGGTAAAGGAAAGAAAAAGACTAGGAAATTGATAAGACTAAAAAATAAAAAATCAAAAAAAATTAAGTCAAAAAAGACAGTAAAACAAGAATCACCATTAAAGGAAAAATCCTCAATTCACTGTATAGGATATACAAAAAATAAAGAATGTATACCCACTGGACTAGTGTTACCATTTTTTTAGTTATAATTCATCAATAAAATCGATAACGTCTCCATTATTTGGACAATAATTGATTGTTTTAATTTTTCCATTTAGTGTAATATATCTACCGTTTTGCATAATATTGCTAAGAGGTCCTTGAATCAAGTCATATAGGGTTTGTCCTCTTTTTATACTTATAACTTGGCCATTAGGAATAAAAACAAAAATTCTGGAGTATAATAGTTCTTTTTGGATAAGTTCTACAAATTCGGTTGATGATTTCACAGTATTATTCCAATCTTTGATTATTTCTAACCATGGTAATGTATTACTACTTGGTTTATATTTCCAATGCGCTGCAGTACCAACAGTAGCAATTCTATGCATATCTCTTGTTTTTACTTGTATTTCAATAGGAAAGTTATTTTCAAGAATAATAGTTGTATGTAAGGATTGATATCCATTTTTTTTGGGATTAGCAATGTAATCTTTGAAAGAATTTGGTATAGGTGTTTTCCACATGGAATGAATTATATCTATTATTGAATAACACAATTCAGGAGATTCTTCAATTATTATTCGAATTGCGACTATATCTCGAAGATCTTCAATTTTTATTTGATTTTTTTCAGATTTTTTCCAGGCTGAATAAACAGATTTGGTTCTACCACTAATTTTAAAATTAATGTGATGTAGTTTTGATGAAATTTTTTGGCATACATCTTCTATATAGTGTGAATAAGAATTGTTACGATTATGTATTATGTGAAAAGAATTATTATAAGCGGTTGGATATAAATATTTAAAACTCAGATCTTCAAGTTCTTGAACGTATCTCCAAATACCAATTATTTTTGCTAATGGTGAATAAATATCCATTGTTTCCAAGGAAATTTTAACTTTTTGTTCTTTTTTTAAATGTTGTAATGTTCTCATAAAGTGTAGTCTTTTAGCTAATTTAATAATTATAATACGTGGATCTTCTGCCATTGATAGGAACATATTTCTTATATACTCGTTTTTCATAGTTTTTGTATTCAAATAATCTTCTTGTATTGGAACTTGAGCTTTATTACTGTATGTTAATTCAGTTATTTTAGTAATACATTTTACAATATTTTCAACATTTTTCCCAAATAGAGATTCTATTTCAAAATAGGTTATATTTGATTTTTCAATAGAATCATGTAAAAGGGAAGAAATTATGGTAATAGCATCTACTTTAGAATCTGCTAAAATAGTTGTAACTGCTATAGGATGATTAATAAACATTTCTCCAGATTCAAGTGTTTTGTTGAAATATACTAAATATGATATAGTTAATGCCAGTTTAACAGTTGAAAGGTCGTTTTTTGGTAAATATCTTAATGGTTTTTCTAAACCTCTATAAATGGAATCTATGATTAACATATCATATTGATCAATATGAGATATTGTACTATTTAGAGATGGTATTTTGTTAGTAATAGTATTTGGTATTAATGGTATAGTTTCAATCATATTTGTTTGGGCTGACTCTGGATTATGACTATATAATTTTGTAATAACAAGACTGTTGACTATAATAAGATAAAATGAAATGATTGATTTGAAACAATACATATAATATTAAAGTGTTATTGATTTACTTTAAAGTATAAAAATGATTAAGAATTATTAAGTTTAATAATACACAATTATAAAAACATAAAAAATTATGGAAAATAGTTGGGTTCTAGTTGACCTAGGATATATGTCCTTTCTTCGTTACCATGCAACTAAGATTTGGTTCAAATGGCAACCTGAAAAAGATCAAGAAAATCCATGGCAAAATGAAGAAGTTTTTCGTAACACATTATTACGAGTATATGAAAGAACATTAAAGAAACTTACTAAGAAGAAAAAAGCCATATTAGCAATGGAGTCCCTAGACGGTGGTAATTGGCGAAAAGAAATTTATTCTGAATATAAGGGAACTCGTCCTAAGAATTATGATATATTTGAGTATTTAAAATTTTTGGCAAATGATTGGTTACCAAAATTTTGTGAAAAGAATGAAAATTGTATTTATTACAAAATTCCGAATACTGAGGCAGATGATATTATAGCTCTTAAAGCCCATGAATTATTATTAAAAGATCCTGTTCCAGAAATAAGTATTATTACTGCGGATCACGATTTTATACAGTTAGTTGAAAAAGATAATAATATTCGCATTTACAATGATAAGTATAAACTAAACAAGAAATGTGAAGAAGATTTGGTAGGTTTTGCTTATCTAAAACGTAAGATTGTATATGGTGATAATTCTGATAATATTAAGTCAATATACTCTGGAAAAGGCTGTACATTAAAAAAAGAAGCTTTATTAGAAAAATTAAAAAATATGGATGATTTGGATTTAGTTACACAAGAAATAGTAGGGAGTTCAAAAGAATATAATAATTTCAAAATGAATCGAGAATTGATTGATTTTAAAAAAATACCTATGAAAACAAGGTTAGCATTTGAGGAATATTCTCAAAATCTTTGTTGATTTCTAATAATCAAAATTATATACAAATGAATGTATTATTCCAAGCACATCATCATTCAATTTGTATAAGTTTCCAGAATTAGAATTTGTTGCTTTTAACAAATTCTTTTTTGAAGCCCATGAATAACATAATTCAATAGTGTCTGTTACGTTTAGCCTATTTGTATGTGTATTTTTTAATACTGGACCTATAAAATATTCTAAATCAGAATGATAAGCTTTTTTCCAAGGTAGTTTCAAAGCCTTTAACATAGTATTTGATTCTAATCCATAATGGGAACACATAGATATGACTTTACATAAGAATGTTCTTGAATGATATTTATGCTTAAATATCATGTTTGCAAGAAAATATTTGTCATTTGGATTTGCTCCCTTTTTTAGAAGAAAACGTAATATTTTTAAACTAACATCTTCTAAATGATTTATTCTATCATTATATGTTCTTAGCTTTACAAAACGCGATCGTCGCCTTACATCTAATGCGACGCGACTTATAATATCTGCTTGTTCACTATTCAGATTATAATTATTATAATCATAAGGAGTCTCGGAAATATGTAGGCAAGAATTAGGCATAAATGGGATATATCTTAGAAGAGTTGGATCTGAAGTTTGTTGCCATATTTTCCGTTGTGGGAAGCCTCCTTTAAAATCAAACATAATGGCCAAAGAATATTTAATAAGTCTTGAAGGATTGTCATCTTTTCGAACCATAGCTTTGATGGCTTTTAAATCATAAGCATTAATTCTCCCATAAAACGAATCCGTAATAACACCTCTATTTCGTGTATAATATCTCCAAGCATCTATCACTTTACTTAAAAATTGATTTTCCTTTTTTCCTAAAAAAACTCCAATGTCCTGCTTCATTATCAGATTATAACGTGGGTCGAGTCCGCGGCGCTCCGATATTTTCATGATCTATACACTTGAAGGCGTAATTACAAAACAAGTTACTGTCTAAAAGTAATTACTATTATAAATCTGGGCATGCAGATTTTATTTGATTCCCTCTAGTTTATTATAAAGTTATTCTTAAATCATTTTTTTTTCAAAAAAAATTTTATGATAATTCTTAAAAATCTTTTCAATAATATATGGAAGGAAACTTATTTGATTATATATTTTTATCAACATTGTACTTCATGTTTTTGTTAATATGGCTTGTTATATTGGGAATAGGTAAATTTGCACCAAAATATCTGGATCCAGTACGTTCATTTTTAACTTTATATATTGGCGGACTTTTGTTTGTTAGATATAATCCAGTAACCTATAAAGATAGAAACTTTCGTGAATTTGATAGGAAATTAATATTTACTTGTTCAATTTTTTTGCTATTATCAACCGCTTTAATTACTGGTATTAGAAAAAGAATAGAGAAAAAGGCAGGTCCTATTGTTGAAGATAGTATTTCAGATATAAAAGATAATATTGGTATTCCTAATTAAAACTTGATTCAATATATTTTTCTAACATATTATCAATTAAATCTTGTTTATTCAAAAATTTACCGTCACTTTCAATTGACAAACCACTTTCTTCTACATTGTTTCTTAAATCAGTTATATTCATCTTATTGAGTTCTCTAATTTTTTTTAAAGCATCTTTATTATAAGCGAGCTCAATTCTTTTTGTACGATCTTCATATATATCCATTTTTTTAGATAAAATGTAATTAATATTTATAGATCCTTTTTGTTCTGAATTTAAAATAGAACCAACTTCACCCGAATGTTCCCAAAGACAAATAGTATCTCTTTCATTACAAATTTTTGAACACCATTCATAACCGATTTCTCTCATTACAAGTATATTTTTGTTGATGATACTACTATATATGTGTAATCCAGCTGGTAATGTATTCTTAAATAAGGAAGAATATATTGTAGCTTTTTTTGAGCCATATAAACGATATACAGATGCATCATATATTCTAGGAAATCGATTAGATGCTTTATTGATCAATTCCAAAACACCCTTTTCCTTAGTATTATCTGAATATACTGTGTACAATGGATCATTTGCTGATAAAATAGCATGAATCCATCTTTGTTCACCTTTATGTGTAATAGAAAAAAACCGATCTGTTTTATATTCAGAAGGAAAGAAATTAGGAGTTGGAAATTGAGTTTTAATTTTGTTAGATTCTAAATTTTTGAACCATTCGTCAACAGTCGGCTCACATTCAATAACATTTTCTACATTTTCAAGAGCAATTGGTAAACAAGTATTTCTTGGAATATTTGGGGATTGCATCCATTTAGCATAAGGATTCATTAAGGCTGAAGACATTTCTAATGATTCACGACCTTGATTGAAATAATTATATAACATTGTAGGGAGTGGCATTGTATTGTTACTACTTTAATATATAAAACTATACTTAAGTAACTTATTTATAAGATTATTAGTTTTTATATATGTATATATAATAATGGCACAGTTTATAAGATCTAAATATACTCGCCGTAAACCAAAAGTGGCTGGTGGTTTATTACCATCATTTTTGACTGGAAAAAAGAGTCCAAAAGAAACTGCATGGAAAAAGCATATAGAAAGTCGTTCTCCTTTTATGAATAATTTAAAAAATATGCTTGAAAAGAGAGAAAAAACTTGTGGTGACAAAGATTCTAAAAAGACAAAAAGAATTATTAGTCGTTTAAAAAAATCAATGAAACTTAGCGAAGTTAATAAATTTGTAAAAGAATTAAAAGAACTTAGTGAACTTATAAAAAAATGGGATAAACGTGTATTAACATATGCTGTTGATTTAGGTAAAAAATGTGGTATGTTTGAGGTTATACCACAAGATTCAGATATTAGAGTATTTATTGCAGAACGTATAGAATTTGAACAAAAAAACGATCCTGAACTTTTTGTATATGATGTTGTTCCTGTGCGAAAACCGGGTACTGGAACCGGGGTTGAAAGAGATAGATATGGAAGATTTACCCGAAGAGTTGGCTCAGATTTTACAAGAACTGATAGAGATGACATACGTAGAGCTATGAATAGACGTATAATACAAACAAGAGCAGATAGACGTGCCGATGAAATACAGTTTGGAAAAAAAACATATGGTAAAGACAAATTAACTTCTTGGGATAAAGATTGGTTTGAAAATCTAACAAAAAAATACGATATTGATAATATTCCTGCTGAAAAACGAGATGCTTTGTTAAGATATTACGAAAAAAAAAATAGTTCCGACAAGAGAAATGATCCCCGTTATTATCCAGATGGTAAAGGTTATGATTATGATAGAAGCCGTTTTGTTGATCCTTTAAGAAGAGAAACTAGGAGAAGAAGAACTATTGGCAAGACTGATCCAGTGAATGCCGCAAGAGAAAGAGCAAGAGCTATGGCCGCTGCAAGAGCATCTGCCGCGGCTGATAGAATTACTCGCGAAACTAGAGATAGTGGTATAAGTGTATCACCAGGTGTAAGTAGAATTGATCCAGTAGATGCAGCAAGAGAAAGAGCAAGAGCTATGGCTGCAGCAAGAGCATCTGTTGCGGCTGATAGAATTACTCGCGAAACTAGAGATGGTAGTGTTGGTACATCACGCCGTGTAAGATTTGCTGATGATCCATTAGATGCAAGAGCAAGAGCTATGGCCGCTGCAAGAGCCTCTGCAGAGGCGGATAGAATTACTATTGCAACCAGAGATAGTGTAAGTGGAACTCCAGAATATTTTCCAGAAGAATCAACATCAAGTGTTCCACCTCCTCCACCAGATGGTCCACCCCCATTGACACAAACAAAAAAAAAAGGCATTTATGAAAGAACTATGGATGTACTCGGATCAGCAGGAGACTATTTAATGGGTAAAAAAAATAATCAAGAAGGTGCAACACAAACTGATACAGAAATGAAAGAAGTCAAAATAACAAAAGATAGTGGTACAGATTATGAATCATTATTATCAGATGCACAAACTCAAGTGGAACCCACAACAAAAGATAGTCAAGTTGGAACTGAAGTCGAAACTAATGATGTGGAAACTCAAGCAATGCCAAATGGTGTAGAAATATCGGTTGGAACTGATTTTACAGGTGATTTACCAAATGAAAAAGAACAGTCGTTTGCACAAACACAAGCACATAAGTTAGCTGGAATGTATGAAGCATCTCAATCTATGAATAGAAAACAAGAAAGAGATGCTGCAAAACAGGCTATAGACAGAGCATTAGCACAAAACGCCGCAAACGAAGCCTTAGAAGCCTTAAAAAAAGGAAATAGTTCAGTTGATAAAGACCCAGAACAAAGAAAACCTAATCTTTTTGAAACAGGAAATAGTTCAGTTGATGAAGACTTAGAAGAAGAAAAAAAACGAACTCAATCACGACAACGTGAAAGAAGAGCAAGAAGACGTGAAAGACGGTTTCTTAGAACATCCACTACCCCAAGAGTTGTACCAGACTCTTATGTTGAAGGAGATTCATCTGAAACAAATTACCATACACCGGATGAGGATTTTGATCCCGAGAATTTATCTGTAGGATCAGATGGAACTCCTGAATTATTGACGGTTGGTCAAATATCGCAAGAAGAGACTCAAATAAAACCAAAAAATCCACAAGCAATGCCTCCATTGGGTCCTGATGAAAGATTACCTCTTCCTCCTTCAGGATTTGAAATCCCTCCTTTTTCAAGACGCGCATCTGATGAACAACCTATTATACAAGGTCCAGAATCAACATCTAATTCACTTGGTCTTGGACAAGATATGCCGGATAGATTAGCTCATCAAAATCCAACATTATTTACTCAAATAGAAGAAGAACCATCGTTTTCAAGACGAATGCCACCTCCTCCTCCTAGAAGACTTTTAAGATCTGAAAATCAAAAATTAATAGAACAAAGAAGAGAAGAGGGTAGACCTGAAACTGATCCTATAAGTCAGAGCTAAGATTTAAACATTTTTAAATATATTGTCTAATTTTAAAGGTTTAAAATCTTTTTTAATATTCTTTGTACGTTCTTTACATTGTGTATATAACGCCATACACGCGTTTCTTTTTAAAACTGGATCTTCAATATTAGGACATTCAATAGTATGTTCTTCTCCAATAGGAGGACAATCCATATTTTGCGCATTTGATATAACATTTTCATTCGAAGTCATGCTTTCAAATATATTATTGCAAAAAGTACAGAATATAGTTATGAATACTATAAACAGTAATATTACATAGTATATGTTATTCATTAACTATTGAATTATAAAAATGATTAGTAAATATATTTTTGACTTAAAATAAATTAATATGGGTGCATGGGATTTAACGTATGATTGTAAAGCAACAATATTTGCAGATGTTGTGGAATATTATGATAAATTAGTTGAAAAACAGGAGAAATCTGGATATGACCGCGACGATCCATATTGTGCAAATATTACTTCATTTGGTGGTATAAAATTATTG
>CESM01065868.1_pt1 | contig 15322 bp, 16 predicted proteins | sample 361421 | NCBI WGS metagenome assembly CESM01 (sample SAMEA2622219, study PRJEB7988) | marine metagenome | isolation source: saline water (ENVO:00002010), including | reverse complement strand
GGGCGTCATCCAAACATTTGAGGATCTGGATGCCGTGGATGGCGCAAATGTTAATGTTGATGTAACGCGAGAAGAAAAGATAGACGTCATCACCGTTCCAGTCGCCGCTGTCTTACAGGATGGTCAAGGTAACGATGTCGTACGAGTAGTTCTCACTGATGGAACAACTCGTCAAGTACAAGTAAAGGTAGGACTCTCTGAAGGCGCTTACGTAGAAATCACAGAGGGGCTCTCAGGCGAAGAACTAGTACTGGTAGAAACCTAATGGTTACTTCAGTGGTACCACAAGCTAGCACCACAAGTAGAAGAAATTTATTTCAACTACGAGACGTGTACAGAATCTACGGTCAAGAACCCGTTGCTGTTCATGCTCTTGACGGCGTATCCCTTGATATCCATGCAGGGGATTTTATGGCGATTATCGGACCTTCTGGGTCTGGCAAGTCGACACTCCTTGGATTATTAGGATGCTTAGATTTGCCGACAAAAGGATCAATCAAAGTTGACCAAACAGAGATAACCGACCTAGAAGACAGCGAGCGTTCAAAACTCCGAGGCAATTCAATAGGTTTTGTCTTTCAACAATTCCACTTAATCCCTCACCTCACAGCTTTAGGTAACGTTTCAACAGCGCTTCTCTATCGAGAACTAACGAAACCTGAAATAAAAAAACGTTCACTGGCCGCATTAGAGATGGTAGGACTTGGCGAAAGGTATGATCACCGTCCTATCGAGATGTCAGGCGGTGAGCAACAACGTGTCGCTATTGCAAGAGCTTTGGTCACTGATCCTCTCATGATCCTTGCTGACGAGCCTACAGGTGCTCTAGACACGAAAACTGCAACAATTGTCATGGATATATTCAAAAACCTTCAGAGCCAAGACCGAGCAATCGTGCTTGTTACACATGACCTAGAAATAGCTGAGCAAATGGACCGTGTGGTTTCTATGCGAGATGGAAAGATTGTGGCGGATGACCTTCGGAGCGAACGGACTGACGCTTTAGAAGACAGGTTTTGGGAAGCAGGAAAGAACGGCAAGTTAGAGTAGCTATGAATTGGTTTCGAGAAATACTCAACGTCGCACTTAGCGGCCTAACAGCGAGAAAAGTACGTACCTTACTAATTATGCTCGGACCGGTCCTTGGGGCCGCTGGCATAGTAGCTGCAGTTGGGTTAAACGAATCGGCAAAAGGTGATGTGAGACAAACCCTAGAGAAACTAGGCACTAATTTAATAGTCGCTTCGGCCGATGGGACCTTCTCGGGGGGTGAGGCACCTACGCTTCCCGAGGAAGCTGTGGAACGCGCTATGAACGTTTCAACTGTCGATCGCGCTGCCGGTATTACCGAAATAGGAAGCCTTACTGTACTGCCGTCGCAAGGGGGAAGAGATTTCTTCAGGACTATACCTGTTCCCGTGCTTACAAGTGATCAAAATCTTCTTGATGTACTAGATGCCCAAATGCTGTATGGGCGTTTCATTAACGGAGCAGACGAAGACAATATCTTCAGAAGCGCAGTCATTGGACAGGACCTTGCACGAGATTATCAATACCTTCCAGGTGAGGCAAGAACAATTGATGTCAATGGCGAAACTTACGGAGTGGTAGGAGTCCTAGAGAAAGTCGCCCTAGTTCCCAAGTTAGATACCGCAGTGATTATTCCTAAATCTTCTGCTGAAGAGGATTTCGATATAGAACAAAAGCCGACGACATTGTACGCACGAGCATTAGAAGGAACGGTCGATTCGACCTCTGCGGCTTTACCTGTAGCCATTAACCTCGGCGGACCTGAAGGTGTGGTAGTAGCCATCCCTTCTGACCTACTTGAAGCTCAAGGAGCTGTAGATACCACACTGCGAAATATTCTTTTCTTAATGGGAGGGCTAGCCCTCCTCGTTGGAGGTGTTGGAATCGCGAATGTTATGTCCATATCTGTAATCCAACGATCAGGCGAAATTGGGATTAGGCGTGCTCTTGGCCATACAAAAGTAACGATCGCTATGCAGTTTGTTCTTGAAGCCTTATTTGTGGGTGTTCTTGGAGGTTTAGCGGGCGTTCTTGCAGGTGTTGGAGTTATCTACCTCGTATCAGCTGTTTTAGGGTGGGTCGCTACCCTAAATCTCCCATTATTTTTAGTAGCAGGAGGCATGGCCCTGATTGTGTCAATAATTGCAGGTCTTTATCCAGCCCTCAAAGCTGCCCGACTTGAGCCATTAGAGACACTAAGGCTTGGCTAAAGCTCACTCGAAGCGCTTTCCCTCTTCTTTGAGGAAATCAATCCACTTTGATCCTGCGAAATCGGTCTGATCACCTGGAAGATATCGCACTGTTTCCAGTGAGCCTGTGTACGGGAAATTTCGATACTTTTCATAGATCTGCCAATTAACTGGGGACTTACGGTCAATTCCTATATCAATACCTTGAAAAGGAGCCATAGCAAGTAACGCTAATAAACTCTTATGGCTGGCTATATTTGCCCCATTAAGTGATATGTCTACATCCCAATGCAAAAAATCAGGAGGCGTCACAGTGACAACAATTTTGTTATGCCCTTCAGGGATCTCACCGCACCCAATATTAGTCATTTCGCCATAACCATTATGCGAAAATAAAAGATCGCCATCTAAAGCGTAAAGGGCGTAGCCGCCGCCTTGATCACCGTGAGCAAAGAGAGTCCCTTGATCACCGTGTTTATAGTCAAGCTCTATTTCAACACTCCAGTTCCGGAAGCTAATTAATTGCTGCGATTTCCATCGCTCAACAGTTGGAGTCCCAGGATAAAGGACCATTTCCTGAACAAGGTTTTCATTCCATGGAGGGCGAAGAATATTTTTTACATTGTTGCCTTCATCCAAAGGAAAAACCTGGTTTTCCCAAGCCGTTTCTTCCCAAAGACTTTTCATTGACTCCACTTTCTCGGGGTACTTTTCGGAGAGATCAACACTTTCAGTCGGGTCATTACATAAATCATGCAGTTCCCAATGCTCGTCCGAAAATACGGTTTCAGGTTGTCGTATCGTTGAAGCTGACCACCCGTCTTTATACATTCCTCGATGCCCTATCATCTCGTAATATTGTTCCGGATGTGTAGATTCTGCCAATGGGTTTGTAAGCGAGCTTGCGAAACTATTCCCAGCAGCTGGGGGCAGTTGTTCTCCACCCTTCGATGTAGGAATGTCTATTCCCACCAGTTCACAAATTGTTGGAAGTAGATCCGTCACATGCTGGTACTGGTGTCGGAATTCTTTATCAGATGGTAATCCCTTTTCCCAGTGGACTATGAGTGGCACTTGTTGACCACCCTGATGAGTATTTGTCTTGTACAGCCTAAATGGGGTGTTGGAGGTCATAGCCCACCCCATGGGATAATGAGCTAGGGATCTAGGCCCACCCAAGAGATCGATCCTAGAATGATCTAATTCTGTACTTTCAAGATCAGTATGACCTGTGAAGGCTAATAGTGTACGAAAATACGCTGAAGTACCTAATTCCTGACCTTCCCGCGATCCGCCATTATCGGATGTAAAAACAATAATTGTGTTATCCCACTCACCCATTTGTTCTAATTCATCTCTAAGTCTCTTAAAATTTTGGTCAACGTTGTCGACCATCCCGGCAAATATTTCTTGATATCGGGCAAAGAGTTCCTTTTCAAGAGAAGTCAATTCATCCCATGGTTTAACCGCATGATTTTCCTCAAAATTTCGATCTGGCAATAACGCTTGATCGGACACAACACCCAACTCTTGTTGCCTTTCAAAACGTTGTTTGCGGAATTGATCCCAGCCAGCATCGTACTTTCCTTTGTACTTTTCTATGTCTTTACTCTTAGCCTGAAGGGGTGCGTGGACTGCTCCATGAGCAAAGTACATGAACCACGGTTTTATGGGGTCGGAACTTCTCAATTCCTTTATCATTTTTATCGCTTTATCAGTTAGGTCATCAGTGAAGTAGTAATCATCTGGATAATCATCTATGTCTAAAGCATGATTATCTTCATGGAGCCGATGAGGTTGGTGAAAATTGGTGAAGCCTCCAAGTATTCCATAAAACCGTTCAAAACCCTTTTGTAACGGCCAGCTATGTTTGGGTCCTGCGTCAGATAAATTAGAGTCCTTGCATAAATGCCATTTCCCGATCATAAGACTTGCCCAACCATGTTCCTGGAAAAGGTCTCCCATGGTGAGGGCATCTTCCCTTATCTCCATTGCATATCCTGGAAATCCTGGATCAAAGTGAGCTACATGACCCATTCCAGCCATATGAGAATTAAGGCCAGTCAGTAATGATGCCCGAGTCGGTGAACACATGGGATTAACATGAAAGTTAGTGTATTGAACACCATCAGAGGCGAGTCTGTCCAGAGCAGGTGTTTCAATCTCAGACCCGAAACATCCAAGGTCAGAAAAGCCTAGGTCGTCCACAAGCATCACTAATACATTTGGTGCATCGGGAGGTGCTTTGGGAGGCATGGGCCATTCTGGTTCGGAAGTTGAAAAAACCTTTCCTACTTTTCCTCCGAAATTTTTATATGCATGACTTTTATCGTTCACCTACAACACCCTTTGGCTGCCTTCTGAAAGTTCTCAAAACTATTTTTTGCTTACAATACATACTGCAGTCCTTTGTCTATTATTCTACATTTATGACAAATACTCCTGATGAAATCATTAGATCATTTTGTGGTAAATGGGCTGATGGGGATGTAGAAGAAATTCTAAATTATTTTGACGAAAAAGCGATTTACCATAACATCCCCATGGCTCCTGCTAATGGGATAGATGAAATACGGTTATTCATTGAAGGGTTCTTCTCCTCTGCCGAGTCTATTGACTTTGAGATACTGCACCAAGTGGCGTCTGGCAATACTGTCATGAATGAACGTATAGATACTTTGGTGATCGGAGATGCAACCACAAAGCTTCCTGTCGCAGGTATCTTCAAGGTTCTTGACGGCAAAATCATTGAGTGGCGAGACTACTTTGACATGGGGCAATTCACGGCCAGCATGGCTTAGTCAACTTCGAACTAATCGTCCTGGGCGTTCCCCTGTGTCGTGATCAAATTCTCTTGCTGAGATTCCATTACATAAGGTATTGATATAGCCAGTAACTGGCTGCATTAAACGAGTGCCACCAGTCGGTAGATCATGATGTGGTACAGGCGGTGAAACTCTAAGATTACCCATGTCGATCACGTTAATATCCGCTTTCTTTCCTTGCTCGAGCGCACCCCTGTCATTGAAACCGTAGAGTTGAGCATTTAAAGCTGTTTGCTTACGGACGATGAACTCAATTGGAATTTTTTCGCCTTTTTCTCTGTCGCGTGTCCAGTACGCGAGTTGAGTCGTTGGCATACTTCCATCACAAATAAGTGTTACGTGCGCACCCGCGTCGCTGAGTCCTGTTACTGTGTCCGGGTGGAGGAGCATTTCCTGCAAAACATCCATTCTGGCTGGAAGGTCAACAGCGCTGAGAGAGGCGAAACGGGTTCCTCCGTCTTCAAGAAGAAAATCATATAAAAAGTCAAGAGGATCAACTCCCGCTACTCCTGCCTTGGCCCCTAAACATTGAGTGATATCAGGTTCGTAATCCACTGGGTTGTCAAGTGGGTAAAGAGCGGGTGCAGCCATTTTGAAAAGCCCATACACATTTTCCATAGAACCCGGTTCATCCGGGGCTATATCCTTTTCACTCATTATTGCTTCTCGCACTTCAGGCTTACTCATCATGGCTACTTTTTGGTCAAGGGGAAGGTTAGCTATTTCTCTTAGGTATGTTGGCCTTCTCATGAAGGCGTGATAGCCGCCAAGTCCCGTTAGGAAACCAATTGGTCTTGACGAAACTTGCGGGAAAATCTGAGCTCCATTACTGTTCGCATCTTCGGTTAAAGAGAGAATCTCTCTCCAAGTATCTGGATCATAATCTGGTGACTGCACCAATGTGAATGTAACTGGCCTACCGCTGACCTTTGAGACACGCACCATAAGCGCATGCTCTTCTTGCTGAGTGAATTTTTCCCCTCCAAGACTTTCCATCTTCCCAATAGTGCCGGCAGGAATCATTTGGAAAACGCCCTTACCAGTTTTTTTCATGGCTTCGGCTATCGCAAGAACTTCATGATCAGGGGCAAAAGTGCCGGGAACAGGCTCGCCCCAGAGAGAACGATGACCTACGATTCTTGAGGTACTAAACCCAACTGCTCCAGCCTCCAAGGCTTCTGATACAAGACTCGCCATTTGGCTTATGTCAGACTCAGTTGCATCTTCATTTAGTCTTCCCCGCTCGCCCATTGCATAGTATCGGAGTGCTCCATGTGCAATTTGAGCGCTGATGTCTAGTGCGAATTCGCGTTGCGATAAATAGTCCAGATACTCGGGGAAAGTTTCCCATTGCCCCCATTCCATTCCTTCATGAAGTGCCGCTCCAGGGATATCTTCAACCCCTTCCATCAGTTCTATGAGTTCTTTCTCTTGACCATCATGAACTGGCGCGAAACCTACGCCACAGTTTCCCATAACGGTGGTTGTCACTCCATTGTGAGAAGATGGCGCCATCTCCGTATCCCAACTAACTTGTCCATCGTAGTGAGTGTGTAGATCAACCCAACCTGGTGTCACGACTGCACCGTCTGCATCTATTGTTCTCACTGCACGACCGGTGATCTTCCCACCTACTTCAACAATAATGCCATCTTTGATAGCCAAGTCACCAGTTTCGGGTTTCGTTCCTAACCCGTTGACTAAAGTTCCGCCTTTTACGATGCAATCAAACATTTACTCCCCTTATTGCTTCTATCTTAGCCAGATATCTATATAAGTGCCCGAGGTGGGACTCGAACCCACATGCCCCTGTTCGGAGCCGGGGGGTTTAAGCCCCCTGCGTCTGCCTATTCCGCCACTCGGGCCTTAAATCACTATAGAAGTAATATTTCATCTGAAGCGCATGTGAGCCAATTTCAATAAGAAAGATTTATGCGGCATGGTCATGTACTCTATGAGTGAAAGGAAGACGCAATGAGTAATTTAGATGGAAAGATAATTCTCATCACTGGAGCAGCAAAAGGTATGGGTGCGACTGAGGCAAAAATGGCTACAGAAAGAGGGGCGACTGTGATACTCAGCGATATTATTGAGGACCAACTTGAAGCTACAGCTGATTCTCTAGACTCGGACTTCTCCCGTTTGGATGTGACCTCTAAAGATGACTGGGAAAATACTATCTCGCAGATACTTGATGATTACGGACGGATAGATGGTCTAGTCAATAACGCTGGAATTTTCATTCAGAAGACATTGTTTGATGATGCGCAGGAAGCTTTTGAAGCGATGGCAAAAGTAAATCAACTCGGCACTTATCTCGGTATCGAGTGCGTAGCACCTATCATGCGGGATCAAGCGTCTGGAAGCATAGTTAATATTTCTTCTGTTGCGGGTTTACGCGGTCAAAGAAATATTGGTTATGTAGCAAGTAAATTCGCCGTTACCGGAATGACGAAGGCTATCGCTCTTCAACTCGCCAAATTTAATGTTCGATGCAATAGCGTGCATCCGGGAGCGATTTCAACAGATATGGCCTTAGGTTTAGGGGCAAATGACGTAGAGTTACTCACGAACAAGACACCTATGGGAAGAATTGGAGAACCCGAAGAAGTAGCAGAAGCAGTGATGTTTCTCTTGAGTGACGCAGCAAGCTATCTTACTGGTGCAGAAATCACAGTTGACGGCGGTTTTGTTCTCTAACTAGGCCGCAGATGATATGGCTGGGGTATCTTCAAACTCAAAATCAGTTTTTTGTAGATCGTTAGAACCTATGGTATCCCATAGTATATTTCTGATCTCTGAGTCTTGACCCGACTTTGCATTGGCTATCACGAAACCTTCAACTATGTCAGCTAAGACAGCTAACCATGGTCGACCTCTTATAACGATCGAGATGCTGAGGTCATCTTTGTTACGTCGAATAGACCGTTGATATTGCGCAGAGGGTGGTGGGCAGCGGAATTGAGGAGTGACATACCCCAATTGATTTATTATCCGCCCTAAAGTCCTGATAGTTCTTGAGAATTGAATTGAAACTGATTCCGCCATATTTTTAGTATGCAATACCTATATGACATTTCTAAGGACCTAGGTCGCCACTTGTTGTTTTCTACCGGACTAGATTGAGTATGTGGATGACAACGAAGCTCTCAATCCTTCACAGAGGAACGTTCTAGAGCATTTGGGAGCAAAGTTAGCTGATAGGCCTTTCTTTAGTGAGCAACTCCAGAGTGAGTTGAAGGAAGAACTATCTATTCGTCTTTCAAAATTTCAGGAATTTATTCCTGAGAGCGAAACATTATTTGTTTCGAAGTTCCACCTGAATCAGATCATGCGATGTGAGCGCCAATTCATTGCTGATCGCGAATCGCAGTTTGAGTGGTCAGTTCCTACTGCACGTGGGCTCATTTCTCACAAAGCGATTGAACTCTCGGTCTTTTGGGAGCGTGAAGTTGAACCGCTCTCTTTGGTTGATGAGGCTTTGTCACGTTGCGCTAACGGCGACGATGGTCTTGCATCCTGGCTGCATGGACTTCAAGATGGTGATCGATCCCAACTGAGAAGTGACGTGAATAATCGTGTAGCTAGTTTTCTTGAGTCATGGCCCCCGTTAAAGAAAGAATGGAGACCTATGCTTGAAGCCCCTATTCGTGCCGAATTTGCTCAGGGAGCAATAATTCTCTCAGGTAAAGTCGATTTATCTTTAGGTAAGCCGCTAGGGACAACTGCTGGGAAAGTAATTGTTGACTTTAAGACAGGAGGTTTCTATTCATCTCATCGCGAGGATTTACGTTTCTATGCGCTTCTTGAATCAATACGTCTCGGGGTGCCTCCCCGCATGGTAGCTACGTACTATTTAGACCGCTCTGAGTTCTCCAGCGAACACATCACCGAGAATGTCTTGGAATCTGCTCTTTTTCGTGTTGAGGATGGAATAGAAAAAATAGTTAATATCCTTTTCAAAGGGTCAGAACCTCAGACGTGTTCATCGGAATGGTGCGGATTATGCACTCATGACAATTCTTAGACGTTTAAGTCAAACGCTTTTCGCTCTAGCATTATGGATGAAGAAACTTTGGAGGAATCGATGCGCTATATAACTACAGATATTTCAAATGGAGTCGCAACCCTTACACTGAATGATCCTGATAAGAGAAATGCAATAAATCTCCAAATGAATGATGAAATTTGCGAGGTAGTAGACGAGTTAGAAGCCTCTGAGGAAGTTGGTAGCTTAGTAGTCACGGGAGCAGGTAAAGCATTCTGCGCTGGTGCTGACCTAGGAGACCTCCTTGCTGCGCGTGAACGTGACAATATCCAAGATATTTATCGGGGGTTTCTTCGAATTGCTGACTCAACTCTTCCAACGATCGCTGCTGTGAATGGCGCTGCAGTTGGCGCTGGGATGAATATGGCCTTGGCTTGTGACATGATACTCGCTGGTGAATCTGCCCGATTTGATAGTCGGTTTCTCGAAATAGGAATTCACCCAGGAGGCGGACACACATGGCGACTCTTGTCAAGAACAAATGAGCAAACAATGCGAGCTATGGTTTTGTTTGGACAAGTTTTATCTAGTCAAGATGCCCGTAATCGCGGACTGGTTTGGGAAGTTTTTCCAGATGAAATGTTGCTAATAGAGGCAACAACTATAGGAGAAAAGGCCTCTTCATACTCAAAGGATTTAACACGGTCTACTAAAGAGGCTTTTAAAGCCTTGCCAACGATTGATAATTCGGGTGATGCCGTTCAGCATGAGGTGGTTCCTCAAGTTAAATCTATGGAATCTGATGCTTTCAGGAGCTTAGTGACTGCACTGCAAAAGAAAATTAGTTCAGGTTCCTAACGAATCCAATCATATTGCAAAGAGTCTCCACGTTCTTTCCATTCTTCAGATGTAATCGCGAACCGAATGTGGTCTTCCCACGCACCATTGATTTCAAGGTATTTTTCAGCTACTCCTTCATTACGGAGGTTTAACTTTTCAGCAACTCTTCTGCTTGCTGTGTTCCTCGGAATTATTGCGACTTGGACCCTGTGTAGTTTCAGAATTTCAAAAGCGAATTTTAGGAGAACTACAAGGGCCTCTGGGGTATATCCTTGCCCAGCTTTTCTGTGATCAATCCAGTATCCGACATAGCAGTTTTGGAAAGGTCCGCGCTGAATAGATGATATATTTATCTCGCCGCTAAATTCCTCATCTACGAAAATTCCAAATCCATATCCGGAGCCGAGATGCCTTTCTCTGTCCCTTGCATTACATCTTGAGGAGAACGCTACTTTATCGCTTGTAATATCTGGAGCACCATTGGGTTTGCTTGGTTCCCATTTAGTTAACCATTCTTTATTTGCATTTCTTACCTCCGACCATTGCGCAAAGTCTTCCGCTGTCAGAGGTCGCAGTATGATTCGTCGCCCTTCTAGCAAATCACTCTGGGATATTGCTGCAGGGCGGAAACGCGTTACTTTCATTCTTCTTTCATTCTTTTGATTAAGTATCAAAAACCATAGTCTGCAAACTTTGGAGTAGACGACTCGGATTAGAGGTTTATTTCATAAGGCTAAGTATTACCCCATCAAGAATGTCTGATTCCGAGACTTGAATTTGTTCAAAATCAAGCTTGCGCATGATTTGAGCCAATATACATAAGCCTCCGACTATCACATCGACGCGACCCTCTTCCATACCCGGGTTTGACAATCTGCCTTCGCGATTGTCTGTCGCTAGGAGCCGAAAGACCTCTTCAATGTCTTGTTTTGACATGATATGTCCATGCACCAAATCAAAATTGTACTTATATAAGCCTTGCTCGATCATTGAAGTGGCACTTACCGTCCCTGCAACACCGTATATGTTCGTTGATGACTGAATGCTTGGAATGTTCATCAGGACATCGTCGAGGTGTAGATCTATGAGCGATTGAGCTGCGGAAAGCTCCTCTGGTAGCGGAGGATCGTTGGCTATGAAGCGCTCAGAGATTCTAACGCATCCGATATCAGCAGAGTGTGAGAGTTCGAGCTCACCGTCACCGAAAGCAAATTCAGTTGATCCTCCTCCAATATCGATAACGAGACTCGGCCCAGTTGACAAGACATCGTTTGTTGCTCCTAGAAATGTGAACCTAGCCTCGTCTAATCCGTCCAATATTTCAGGCTTGATAGTTGTAACTTCTTCGGCAGCCGTTAGAAAGACATCTTTATTTCTCGCATCACGAACTGCTGAAGTCGCAACAAACTTGGTTTTCGAAACTTGATGATCTTCAATTTTCCCCGCAAAGTCTATGAGCGTAGCTAAGACTCGGTCCATGGCTTCGGCTCCGAGTTCTTGCGTTCTATCTGTCCCTTCGCCTAAACGCGTTATATGTGCTTCGCGATGAAGCGTCTTGTATTCTCGCTGACCTGTTTGTTCGACGATGAGTAGTCTTGTGCTGTTTGTACCGCAATCAATTGCGGCCAGAGTTCTAGCCATTTACTTCCTGATTTCGTTGGCTTTCTGTTCTTATACGGGACTCAACCCATGATCCGACTGGGTCATTCCCTCCAGCTAGGAACCATGCATAATGGGCATGCAGGCATTTGATTCCCTTCCTAGTCCCGCCAACTCCTCCCGACGGTCTGGGGCCATCATAGGTTTCGTCTATCAAGTCATTGCGTTGCTTTTCATAATCAAGATGGGCTTCTTGAAGTTTTTCTAAACCTATTTCTGATTCAGCTTGGTTTATTGCCCCTAATGATTCAAGCCTGCTTATGTTTAATTTATCTTCAGGATCTATCAGCCAATATGTTGTGGGCATAGGAGTTCCATCGCTTAGAAATGGTGAATTTTTTATCACCCTCGGAGTGCCATCTGCTTTCCTTACTGCAATTTCGTAGTTACCTTGTGGTTTTCGGCCGAGGAGGTTTTCAACAATTAAAGCATCTTGAGAGTAATCTTCTTGCATCTCGATATTGCCTTACAAAATGGCGTACCTGATCACCATGAATATTCCGATTGCTAGTGCAGCTATTGGAATTCCGAATCGTTTGAGAATTGGGATAGCGACAACCGATAGTAGGTTTAGTTCACTATCAGTGTTTTGATTTTCGTTGATATTGGCATCAGTTTCGACTGTTTCTGTCCCGGCAGGTGTCTCAAGGAGTTTTTCGAGGTTTTGCGCAAACTGAGTCATAAGTTTTCCGCTTACGTCACTTATTGCTCCTCTACCAAATTGTGCGACTTTTCCTGTGATGGTTAATTCAGTTCGGACATTCACGTTCGTTACATCAGATGAGACTTCGGAGAGTTGGGCAGTAATTGTTGCGCTGGCGTTTCCAGCCCCCCGTGTATCTCTTCCATCGCCTTTAATGACGACTTTTTGTGCATCTTCATCTTTTTCGAGATAGCTTGCGGTTCCCTTATATTGCGCTGTTATTGGACCTACTTTGATTTTCACGAGACCGTTGAAGTTGTTCCCGTCAACTTCTTGGAGTTCCGCTCCTGGTAAGCATGGTGCAATTCTTTCAGGAGTGTTAAAGGCTTCCCATACTTCTTGTATAGGTGCGTTCACATCAATTTCGTTATTTAGCTCCATCGTTCTAAATCTCTCCTCGTGTCAATATCTACAGGGTTTCCTTCGCATTCTACCTCATCCAACAAGTCTGGCCGAAGCCGTAGAAGGGAACGTGCTCCTTCGTCACCTGAAATAGGTATTAAGGACCACAATTCTTGGTCGATCTTTACCGGTGGTCTATGGTTTCCAGCGAATGAGGCTGTCACGAGCTTTCCTTTAGCTTCAGCTACAGATTTCCAGGCTTCAGAAGGAACAAGAGGCATGTCGCCAAGTCCGACGGTGATTGATGTATAGCCATCATATCCAGCTATTTCAAGACCACTTCTGAGAGATGATGCTTGTCCTTCGGCAAAATTATGGTTATGAACAATCGTGATTGCGTCTGATTCGAGATTCAGTACTTGATGATCTTCAAGGTTTACTGCCCCAGAAACGATATAAATATCATCAAATTGTGCTGCTACTACATTGTCAATTACCCATTGCAAAACAGGTTTCCCTTTGAAGGTAGCCAGAAGTTTATGTGAATTTCCTTCAAAGCGTTCGCCTTTCCCTGCTGCGAGAATCAGTGCAGCGGTTCGGTCATCTTCGAGAGGAGCTTCTTTTTCGTTTTCAAACACTTGTTTAGTCTAGGGATAGCCTCGGTTATTGAGGGGTTCTAGTAAATATTTCATCTATCCCCGTGTATTGCGCCTTCTATGGTCTTGAGATGAGGAGCTTTCCTTCCGGTGCGCATGGCTATGATTTCAGCGCAGATTGAAATGGCTGTCTCTTCAGGAGTTCTAGCACCGAGATCTAACCCTATTGGTGACATGACTCTTTCAAATTCTTTCGTTGTAACTCCTGCTTCAATAAGTCTTTCCGTTCGATTTTCATGAGTTTTTCTGCTTCCCATTACTCCGATATAGCCCACTTGTGTTTGTAATGCTGAGGTTATAGCCGGAACATCGAATTTATTATCATGGGTTAGCACACACACTGCATCGCGAGGTCCAAGACTAGTTCCAAGCTTTTCCATTAATTGGTCTGGCCACTCATTTTCAACTGAATCTGCTTGCGGGAATCGCGCTTTTGTGGCGAATACAGGGCGAGCGTCGCAGACAATAACTTTGTACCCTAAGACTTTAGCGATTCGCACCAAAGCAGCAGTAAAGTCCACCGCACCGAAGATAACCATTTGAGGTGGCGGTGCGAAACTCTCAATGAATATTGAAAGTGTTTCTTCTCGCGCTTCTCCTTCGATTCCGTAATGGCGGATGCTTGTTCGCCCAGCCGCTAATTCCCCTGCCATATCACGGGACAAGACGTTGTTGATCTTTTCATTGCCTAGTGAGCCTAAATAAGAACCGTCAGGGAGGAGAAGTAATTTAGCCCCTTGTCCTGGCCCCTCGATGATGGTTGCTAACGCAACGGGAAACCCTTTGTTGAGATTTTCTTTGAATTCGTCGAATATCTTTACTGCCATGTTTACCAGTCAAATGGTTCTATGTAGAGATTGATGGTGCCCCCACAGGTGAGTCCAACTGCAAACGCTTCATCGTCGCTATAACCGAAAGAAACAGTTTTCCGTTCACCGGATTCTATTATGCCCAATGCCTCTGTTACAACAGCTCCTTCGACACAGCCTCCTGAAACTGATCCGGAGACTACACCATCTTCATTTACTGCCATTGCTGCACCAGCGTCACGTGGACCTGAGCCTTCGAGTGATATTACTCGTGCGATTGCAACACGCTTACCTTGTGCTACCCACTTCTCAATATCTGTAATTATTTCTCGCATTGTTTCTCTATTCCGTCAATATTTCAGCTAATTCAATTAAAGATTCTAGACTATGACCTTCAATAAATTCATCTATGTGGGGAAGCGCTGCCGCCATCCCTTGAGCGAGTGGCTCATAGCCGGGCGAAACTTTCAAAGGATTTATCCAGATTATGTTATGAGAGACCCTTTTCAGTCTAGCCATTTGTTCATCCATGACTTCACTTTTTCCTCTGTCCCACCCATCAGAGAGTATTACAACGGTTGCGCCTCGAGCCATCCCTCGTTGCCCCCACTTGTTGAGAAATTCTCCAATAGTTTCTCCTAGGCGGGTTCCTCCCGACCAGTCGGTTATTGATTCAGATGCGATGTGCAATGCCTTGTCAAGGTCCCTATTTGAAAGTTCATGAGTCACTCGTGTTAAGCGTGTTCCTATCGTGAAGGCTTCTACCCTTCTGCGACTTATTAATGCAGCTTGTATGAAGCGCAGGAGGGCTCTTGCATAAACTTCCATTGATCCAGAAACATCAAGCAAAAAAACAATTCTCCTTGTTTTGTCATTCTTTTGCATGAAGTATCTTTGGATAGGCTCACCAGCAGTTCGAAAAGAGGCTCTGATGATACCTCTGAGGTCTGGGGTCTTATTCTGTCGCTCAACTGATCGGGCTCTCCGGCTTTTCTGAGTACTGCCCATTAGCCGTATTGATTTCATTACTTTATAGGCTTCAGATAATTCATCATCGCTGTAATCAGCAAAATCTTTCTTTCGAAGAATTTCAGAACGTGAGTATTTCAGAGGAATGAGTTCTCCTTCTTGGCTCTCATCTGATTGCTCACCATTTTCATGGTCATCACTATCTACCGCCAACGTTATTTCTTTTATGTTTTGTATTTTTTGATCTCCGAGCACCACGTAATCTTCCCAAAATGCATAGAAAGCTTCATCGTAGGCTGGTATATCTTCAGG
>CESM01000972.1_pt1 | contig 15359 bp, 13 predicted proteins | sample 361421 | NCBI WGS metagenome assembly CESM01 (sample SAMEA2622219, study PRJEB7988) | marine metagenome | isolation source: saline water (ENVO:00002010), including | reverse complement strand
AAAAAAATATTAGTAAATATGCGTACATTTATTTATTTATGCGTACAAAATAAAAAAATGGGTACATTTCATTGTATTGTTTATAGAATTATGTAATTATATGAGTACAAAATTTTATATATGCGTACAAAATGGTTGAAAATGATGATAAATACCTTGTTTTAAGGGGTAAAAATAATGATATATATTTTATTCAAAAGAGAGTTTCCAAGAAAGTTTCTGAGATAATTGGTAAAGATTTTATAAAAAAATCATTGGAGACATCTAATATTATCGAGGCAAGAGCAAAGAGAGATAAGATATTAGCCGAATTAGCTTCATTAGAAGCAATGAGTACAAGTAGTAGTAATCAGAATAATAGTATTACAGAGGATAAACTTATGCAAGATAAGCATTTTAATGTTCAAAACCCTATGAGAGAAGATAATATGGTGAATAAGAGTGATAATAATGAAAGTTTTTTAGATGAATATCTTGATATGGATTATATAAGGTCTTTAAGATTACCATCAAAGGATGAGTTAATTGATAAATTTGATAATAACCTACTTATATTGCTTATATTAGGGGTAATGGCAGTAACATTTCTTTTAAATTAATCTCAGAATCATAAATTTTGTAAAATATGTTCAATTTCATGTAATTTCATTGCTTTATTGTATGAATTTTCTTTTTTCACTATCACCTTTCGCCATATGTAATCTAAGTAATAAGTGAAATTAACCCATTTATTCAATTTTTTAGGACAAATTTTATATAAATCATCTGAATATTCTTTCAATAGCGTAGTCACATCATGATCATTTAAATTAAAAGAAGCAACAATAGAAGCAATATCATAATAAGGAGAATTAAAACTTACATACTCCCAATCAAGAAAATAAATTTTTTTACTTAAAAGCAAGTTGGTTTTATTTAAATCATTATGACTAAGAACAGTTGGTAAATCTTTTTCATAAATTTCTTCATAAAGTTCAAATCCTTTCTTTAAAAATTTTTCCTCACATGAGTTTGCTAACAATTTTTTATAGAAAATAATTGAATCATTAAAATTGTTTTTTGAATTTTTTGGTATTTTTATTTTATGTAATTTTTTTAATGTTCTGCCAAGCTGTTGAATAATGAGATCATTATTTTTTGAGATCTGTAATTCATCTCCGGGTATATATTTCCAAATTAAGATTCCATTATCAACATCACTGTAAAGTATTTTTGGTGATATATTATGAGCACTTATATGATTAAGAATTAACAACTCTCTCTTACGATCAAGTGCTAATTCTGAAGCAATAGGTAAATCAATTCTTATTATTGAATTGATGTTATTAAAATTGCATGAATATATTTTTGATACCGGGCCTGATTTAATAATTTTACCTAATTCAATATTTCCATATATATTGCTAATCTTTTCTTGAAAATTATTCATTCATCTCTTGTTTAATTTTGATCCATGATCTGAAACCAAAATAAATTATTATTAAATAAAGAATAAATAATAAAGCTGTTAAAAATAGTCCCCGTGACATAAATAAAAATACTGATATTGAATCTATTACAAACCAATATATCCAGTTTTCTAATAATTTTTTAGCCACCATATATGTTGAAACTATTGCTCCTATAGTTGTGAATGCATCTATAAATGGCAGAGCAGCATCAGTGTAAAAAATTAATAAGCTTCCAGAAAGGTAAGCTAATATAAATATCATAGAAATTATAATTAGGTGTTGATTAATGCTCCAAGTTCTTACTATAAACTGCCTGTTATTGTTATCCGTCTTATTCCACAGCGACCATCCATATGCAGCCATTAACATATAAAAAATCTGCAGGTATGCCTCCATATAAAGGTTTGCATCTAGCATTATAAAGAAATAGATAAATGAGCTAATAAATGCCGCATACCAGCACCTTACATCTTGTTTTATGGCTAATAATAGATAAATTATTGCTAATAATACAGCTGTTATTTCCATCCATAAAGGATTCAGTAAACTAGAAATCATATCTCACTGAAAATCCTGCGTGTCTTGGATCTCCATGTCTTTCATATAAAGTGTCTTCAAAATTTGGAGCCTCATTTCCAAAGAAAAAACCTCTAACAGAATAGTACTCATCAAAGACATTTCTAACCCATGCGGTATATGTCCATTGGCCCATGTAATATTCATAATTTAAATTAGTTAAGGAATATGATTTAGATTTATTATTATGAGAATCTGAATAGTAAAAATTGCTTTTACCAACAATATTTAAAGATAAATTTGTATTCGGTGATGGCGAAAAATTCAAGCCAACTGCATAACTTTTTTCAGGGGCATGAGCCTGCTCCCTCCCCTCAAGATCAGGTCTTGATTGCCAGTTTTTTATTTGGGTTTTGAGAAATCCAAGGTTTGCATAAATATTGAAAGATTGATTTAGTTTGTAGTCCATATTTATTTCAAGTCCCTTATTAACTCCTTCCGCTGCATTCTGAGTTAGAAATAAAAAAGTATTGGGATCAGTTGGATCAACTTGAGTTGATATTAAAACTTGTTGGTCATCTCTGTAAGAATAAAAAATTACAGCAGCAAAATTCATCTTTGATTCAAGCAATTTTGAATTAAGTCCAATCTCATAATTTGTTAAAAATTCTGGGTCGTAATATAAACTGTCATTTTGGGAGTCAGGGTCTAATCCAAGATTAAGATTGAACCCGCCCTGATTAAAACCTCTTGCAGCACTAATAAATAAATAAGAGTCTTCTGTTAAATTTTTATTAAATGATATTTTGCCTCCAAGCATTTTATTAGAAGGATTGAATTTTTCTCCAAATGAATCTGAATAACTTGATTCGTAGTTCTCCCATCTGAGCCCTATTGAAAACTTAGTATTTATATCGAGTAAATAATCAAAATTTCCAAAGACTGAGATGCTGTTTGATGAAAAAATGCTAGATGAAGAAGATCTGCTTGGGTAGGGTCCATAAGGATCTAAAGGATCGCCATAAATTCCATCATCGTTTTTTAAATTTGATTCCTTTGTATCAAAATAACTTAATCCTATCACCCATTCTGTACTTTTAGCACTTCTAGATTCTTCAAAATCTGATACAAGTCTGAATTCTTGGCTAAATGTATCCCTATTTCGTATAGTTTCAGAGAAGTAATCATAAATATAAGGAGCATGGGAAATTGAATTACCCCAATCAGCATCATAACTTAACTCAACATTTGTATCTGTTGAGCTTGTTAAGCTTTGCAACTCAAGCCTTCTAAATTGATGAAAGATTTTTAATCCATAAGCATCTGTTTTTTGAGAATCCATACCGGGCCTATCTGAAAGAGTATTTAAACTGCCATCTATGGTCCAAATATCTGCGGGATCATCCATATCAATTTTAGTAATTAAAGTTTTTACTAAAGTTTTATCATTAGCTTTCCAGTTTGTTTTAAGTCGAAATGTGCTTTCATCTTTTTTAGAAGTGTCAGATTTATCTAGATATAAATTTTTTCTAAATCCATCTGAGTAATCTTTTCTAAGAGCCAATCTATATGTTATTTTTTCATTAAATTTTGAAGGCCCTCCGAAAGCAATTCCTCTATTCAGATTTCCGTATGTTCCAAGAGTTATTTCACTTGTACCCTCAAATTTATCGCTTGGGTCTTTTGTTTTTATATAAATTAAACCCGCTAATGCATTAGATCCAATTCTTGAACCTTGTGGGCCTCTGTAAATCTCTATTTGATCTACATCAAAAGTGGTTGCAATTCCACCCTGACCAGAATAATCAATATCATCAATTAAAAAACCTACAGCTGAGTTAGGTGTTCTCTCATAACCAGATCTTTCTCCAATGCCTCTTATCTGAAAATATCTTGCTCTTGAATCACTTGCTGCAAAATTTAGATTAGGCACTAAATATGAAAGGTTCTCAAAATGCTTTATTGGTTGAGATTGAATTAAGGCTTCATCAAGAACAACAACGCTTGAGTCCTCTTCTAAAATTGATACTTCTCTCCAGTCACCTTTAATTAAAATCTCTTCTATTGTTTGGGCACTTATTCCTAGAGATAATAGATTGATTAGTAAAACTAATAAGAAAATAGAAAAACTATTTTTAATGATATTCATGCAATTCCTCCGCCATTATTGTATGGATCAGGTTCAAAGGGTTTCAAAAAAAGATCTCAGGCCAAAATGGCCACCCCTTTGCAGTTATTTACATATTATTCTTTTTTATAAATAGTTTCTAGCTTTATAAATTAAAATTAAAAAAATAAAGCCTTATAAAAAGGCTTTATTTTAAAACTATGTAGATAGTATTTATTTTTTATATTCAGCAGCTTCTTCAGATCCATCGGTAGCTGTACCTTTGGTATATGAATGAGCACCCATGCCAGCTAAATCACCATTTTGAACAATCAAATATGGCTCTCTAATTGGTTTATCATCAAAAACACACTCAAGAATTTCTCTTACGCCAGCGGCATATCTAGCTTGTGCTGAAAGAGAGGTTCCTGATGTATGCGGAGTCATTCCATGATTTGGCATTGATCTCCAAACATGATCATTTGGTGCTGGCTGAGGGAACCAGACATCTCCAGCATAACCACTTAATTGCCCTGATTCTAATGCTCTTGCAATAGCATCTTTATCACAAATTTTACCTCTTGCCGTATTAACAATATATGCTCCCCTTTTCATCTTGCTAATCATCTCATCATTGAATAAGTGTTCAGTTTTAGGATGCAGTGGGCAACTAATATTTACTACGTCACAGACAGCAACTAGTGACTCTACAGAATCATGGTAGGTAAGGTTCAATTCAGCCTCAACCTCATCTGGAAGTTTATGTATATCAAAGTAATGCAAATGAACATCAAAAGGTTTCATTTTTCTTAGCATATCAATACCAATTCTTCCTGCTGCTACTGTTCCAACATGCATTCCCTCAACGTCGTAAGATCTTTGAACAGCATCAGCAATATTCCAACCTCCCTCTTTAACAATTCTATGCTGATTATGATAATCCCTCACCATAGAAAGAATCATCATTACAATATGTTCAGCAACGGATCTGGAATTACAATAAGTTACTTCTACAACATCAACGTTATTGTCCATTGCAGCTTGTAAATCAACATGATCTGATCCAATTCCAGCAGTAATTGCCATTTTTAGATTTGGCGCTGACTGCATTTTATCTCTGGTTAAGTAATATGGAAAAAATGGCTGCGATATTACAATATCTGCATCTACTAATTCTTTATCAGCTTCACAACCCTCGCCATCCTTATCAGAAGTTACTACAAGAGTGTGGCCTGCATCCTCAAGAAACTTTCTTAATCCAAGCTCTCCTGAAACGCATCCCAAAAGTTCTCCTGGGGTAAAGTCGACTTTGCTTGGTGAGGGCAAAGTCATCCCATCTGGATATTTTTCTAATTTTGGTAAATCATCACGGGCATATTTATCAGGCATACCTGTTATTGGATCATCGTATAAAACGCATAGTATTTTCATAATTCTCTCCCTATAAAAAATAACTAACCAAATCATAATTCAAAAATTATGCTAAGCACAAGCAGTAAAAATTAAATTTTTTTAATTGTTAAAGAGTGTTTTAGCGACTCGTATTTTTATAAATCAAAAGTATTATTCTTAATCTGTTTCGTTTAAATTCGAATTATAAGTTTCGGTAAGTGCCATTACTGAAAAAAGTGTTATTAAAGAAGCAATAGCAATATATACAGAAACCCAAAAAACATCATATTCTGTCCAAAGAAATGCTGCTATTGATGGTGCAAATGCGCCGCCTGCAATGGCACCAAATTGATAGCCTAAAGTTGCTCCAGAGTATCTTACTTCAGTACTAAATAACTCAGTAAAAAAAGCTGCTTGGGGACCATACATCATTGCAAGAAATATTAGACCGCCTGAAATAGCTAATACGGCCAACCAAAAACTTCCTGTATCTATCAAAGGAAATACTGCAAACGCCCATAATGCAGTTAAAACAGCACCAAGCATAAAAATACCCTTTCTACCGTTTCTGTCAGAGTATGATGCAAAAACGAACTGAACTGGAACTTGAATGGCAGAAGCTATAAGAATTGCTGACAATATATCAGCTCTTGTCATTTCAGTATTTGCAACTCCATAAGCAAGCATGAATGCAATTAATATATAAAAGGTAACTTGTACTGAGAGAAAAGCGCCTGCTGCAAGAACTATACGCTTTGGGTATTTTTTAATTGCTTCAATTATTGGTGAACTCTTAATAATATCTGTTGCTTCCTGAAGCTCATTTTTATTTCTTGTTGCTTCTAATTCTTTAAATGCTTTTGTATCTTCGAGATTAAGTTGAATATACATACTGATGGCTATTAATATCGCACTTGCTAAAAATGGAATTCGCCAGCCCCATGAAAGAAAAGCTTCTTCAGAAACTAAGCTACTTGAGATAATGAAAGCTAAATTAGCTAAAATAACTCCAACTGGGGCTCCAGCTTGAGCATAAGCTCCATAAAAACCTCTTTGGTCTGATGGAGAACTCTCAGTTACTAGCAACATTGCTCCACCCCACTGACCGCCAATTGCAAGACCTTGTGCAAATCTTAAAAGGGTTAATAGAATTGGAGCGCCAACTCCAATCATTGCATATGTTGGCAGCAAGCCAATTAAGGTTGAAGATACTCCCATTAATACTAATGCGATGACAAGAGTTTTCTTTCTTCCCACTCTATCTCCATAGTGACCAAAGATAATGCCTCCAATTGGCCTTGCAATAAATCCAGCAGCAAAAGTTAATAATGACAGTATTAATGCGCTTGAAGAGGACATCTCGCCAAAAAAGACAGTTGGAAAAATTAGCGCTGCTGCTGCACCATATAGAAAGAAGTCATACCATTCAATACTAGTCCCTGCTAAGGCAGTGAATGCCACCTTTCGCATGTTTTTTTGTGCATTCTGATAGGATATTTTTTCTTCAACAATAAGATTCATAATATTTTTATTTCATTGATGCTAACGCAAAGCCATATACGTCAGAAATCTGCTCAATCCTTTTACTCTTTGGTGTGCCCGCACCATGACCAGCTCTACCTTCTATTCTTATTAAAATTGGATCATTACATCCTTGTGATGCTTGCAGTCTTGCTGCAAATTTATATGAATGAGAAGGAACAACTCTATCATCTCTTTCAGATGTAGTAATTAATGTTGGCGGGTAGCATTCTCCATTTTCTATATTATGATATGGTGAATATGCAAGAAGATTATAAAATTCATCTCTCTTTTCAGGCGAGCCATAATCACTTTCCCAAGCCCAGCCAATAGTAAATTTATTAAATCTCAGCATATCAAGAACCCCAACCTGAGGAATTGCTGCTGCAAATAAAGAAGGATTTTGCAACATGGTTGCAGCAACCAGAAGTCCGCCATTTGAGCCTCCTTGAATAGCAGTTGATGAGGGTGATCCTATTTGTGATTTATGTAAATATTTTGCTGCATAAGCAAAATCGTCAAAAACATTTTGTTTATTAAACAACATTCCATCTGCATGCCAAGCTTCTCCATATTCACCGCCACCCCTAAGGTTTGCTACAGCAACAACTCCACCTTGATTCATCCATGCTAAGTAGCTTTTTGAAAATCTCGGCAATATTGAAATATTAAAACCGCCATAACCATATAGTAAAATTGGAGTTTTTGAATTTAGCTCAGTATCTTTTTTAAAACTTACATGAAGTGGTATTTTTGTTCCATCTTTAGATTTAAAAAATCTTAATTCTGACTTGTAATCATTTGAATTAAAATCTGGCAGCTTTTCTTCCCAAAATAACTCACTAGCATTTTGCGCCAAATCAAATTTATAAATTTGAGAGGGGGTAGTAAAATTTGTGAAACTAAAATATGTTTCTGTATCTTCTATGCTTCCTCCAAAACCTCCGATGCTACCTTTAAAATCTCCACTTAATTTATGACTAAATTGTCCATCAAGATCATAAAAATTTACTGATGAAAGTGTATCTTCTAAATAAACAATAGCAAAAGAATTATTTATGACATTTACACTTCTAATTGATTTAGTATTTTCTTTGATGACATCTGACCATTCCATACTCTCATCTTCATTAATTTCTAATTTAACAACTTTGCCATTGGGAGCATTTTCTGTTGTATAAAACCATAAAATATTTTCATTAGCTGAAATAAAACTGTATGCCCCTTTGAGCTCATCAATTATGGGGATAAAGTCACTTTTTGAGTCTAATTTTATATAGACTCTATTTCGCTCATCTGTACCCTCGCTAATAGAAAGTATTTTATAAGATGAATCTTTTACTACATTTATACCATATCCCCATCTTGGCTTATCTGGATTTTCGTATATCAACTTATCCTCAGTCTGTTTGGTTCCAAGCACATGGAAATAAAGTTGAGGAGCTTCATTGACTTCAAGCAATGCCTCTCCTTTTGGTTCGTCATATTTTTGATAATAAAAACCTGAATTATCATTCTCCCAAACAGCACCAGAAAACTTTGACCAGGATATATTGTCCTCTAACTGTTTTTTGCTATCTATTTCCATTACCTTCCAGCTTCTCCAATCAGATCCTCCGTCAGAAATAGAATATGCAATAAATTTGGCATTTGGACTAATACTTATATTTCCTAATGAAACTGTTCCATCTTTAGAAAAGAGATTTGGATCTATTAATACCTCCTCATCACAATCCTCACAAGCTTTCATCATTAATTTGCTCTGTTGCCAGTTTCCATCATTGAAATAATAAAATGTCTTATCTTTTCTTTTAAATGGTGTACTTATTGAATCACTTACCCATATCTTTGAAAGGTCTTCCCTTATTGAATTTTTTGCAGGCGATTCAATAATAAATTTTTTAGTGAAAGCATTTTGTTGATCGACCCATATTTTTGCTTCATCACTTGTGAAATCCTCTAACCACCTATACGGATCAGATATTTCTGTTCCATGTATTGTTTCTACAAAAGGTATAGTTTTTGTTGAAGGGTATTTTAATAAATTGTTATTTTCTTTATCTCCACTCGAACAGCTTAAGAGGACAAAAAAAATACCGTAGACTATAATGTTTCTCATAATTTTATTTTTTAATTTTTAGCTATTATGAACCAATTTAAATCGGCTTGGCAATTTGCATTTCAACACTGGCAGTTCCTTGCTGTCTTAGCATTTCCTGTTTTTTTATTTGAAGTTATGAGCGCTTATTATTTGGGCTCAGCTTTCACTCTTCTAGAGGGTGGAAATATTAACGATATTACTGAATATTTTAATTCTAACTCGTTACCAATTTTCTTTCTTTCATTAATATCTGTGATTTTAAGTATGTCCTTTATTGGTGGTATATATGTAGCATTTAATGCATTAACAGATAACAGCAAAATGAAACCATTTGATGCTTTGTTAATTGGCTTTAAAAAACTGTTTCCTATTCTTGGCGCGAGCATTTTATGCAATATTGCTATTTTCTTTGGTTTTTTTATGCTCATTTTGCCTGCTTTTTATTTAGCGGGAAGGCTAGGATTAACTATTTCATACTTAATGCTTGAAAATAAGACTGTTAGTGAATCAATTTCATCTTCATGGGAAGCAACTGATGAACATGGAACAATATTATTTATTTTAACCCTGACATTCTTTATTCTTGCTTCTGTTTCTGGATTAATTGTTGTCGGTTTATTTCCCGATGGGGGCATTATTCAACCAGTCTTAGCAGGTGTAGTTGAATATGTTTTTGTATTCCCGTTATCTTATGTATATTTCAGTTTGTATAAATCTATAGAAGCTACAGAAGATAGTAATGTTTAATTTAATTTTTAGAAAAAATAATACATGAAAGTTCTGGTAATGGGGCTCCCTGGAAGCGGTAAAACATATTTAACTGAAAGGCTTGTTCCGCTCTTAAGTGCAGCATGGTACAACGCTGATAAATTAAGAGAAATGGCCAATGATTGGGATTTCTCTGATGAAGGCAGAAAAAGACAATCCCTTCGTATGCGAAATTTTGCCGACTTTGAAAAATCTCATGGTAGGAATGTTGTTTGTGATTTCGTTTGTCCTACTAAGGAAACAAGAGAGAATTTTAATGCAGATATCGTAATTTGGATGGATACAATACAAGAAGGCAGATATGAAGACACTAATAAATTATTTCAAAATCCACAAAAGGTAAATTTTCATATTACGCAATGGAATGATCATAATCATGAAGATATTGCTAAATCAATTTTAGAAAATGTTTGATTGGAAAAAGCCAACAGTCCAAATGCTTGGAAGATGGCAACCTTGGCATAAAGGCCACCAAGAATTATTCAAAAGATGTATTGCTAAGACTGGCCAAGTTGCAATACAAGTAAGAGACGTTCAGGGCGCTTCAGGTGGAGATGGTCAAGATGATAATCCTTTTGATTGGGATACTGTTTGCAGCAATATTGAAATAGGCCTGAAAGTTGATGGATTTAAAAGAGGTATAGATTATGAAATTATGCTCGTGCCCAACATAGTAAATATTACTTATGGTCGTGGAGTTGGTTATGTCTTTGAAGAAGAGGTTTTTAATGAAGAAATCACTAACATTAGTGCTACTAAAATTAGGAAAAAACTGAGAGAAGACGGCGATCTTTAATTTCAAATAAATCTTCTATCTTTCATAGATAACAGTTAAAATGGCGATCCCGTTCATTCGGGTCTGTAGCTCAGCTTGGTTAGAGCGCACCCCTGATAAGGGTGAGGTCGGTGGTTCGAGTCCACCCAGACCCACCATTTAACAATTTACTTATATATAAAAAATGTCTCTATTATGTCTTGTTATGTAGGACTTTTTTGTTTTAAATAAAAGAATGAAAGAAAACGTTAAATGGTTACAACAGTTTATATGGTTTGGTGAGGGTTTAATTTTAGCTGCTATTGCTTTGGCAACACTTTTTGCAGCTGGCATGGAGATTGGTAGATTGATCTCAATTCAAGTTGTAGATCTTAGTGATCTCTTTCTGTTATTTATATATGCAGAAGTTCTAGGTATGGTTGGTATATTTTATAGGGATAAACGAATTCCAGTAACACTGCCAATTATTATTGCTATTACAGCTTTGACTAGAATGATAGTCATCTCCAGTAAAGATTTTGATGGTATAAATATAATTTATGAAGCATCAGGAATTCTACTGCTTGCAGTTTCAGCATATATTATGAGCATGAAGGATAAGATTAGTTTATCAAAAATTAAATTAAGAAAAGAAGCATCTGAAGAAGTTAATCAAGAAGGATAACTTAATTAACTGCTAAGAGCTCTATTTCAAAAGTTAAGACAGAATTAGGGGGAATAGTTGGCCTTCCTTCCTCTCCATATGCCATATCAGGATGAATAAATACTCTCCATTTATCCCCTATTCTCATTAGAGGTAAAATTTTCTGACAGCCTGGAATCAATTGTGATGGTTTTATTATAAGAGGGTCATTCATATCTACAGAACTCCAAAATACTGTTCCATCTAAGAGGGTTCCATGAAAATGAGCAGTAATTTTATCAGAGGGTTTAGGTTTTTTTGCCTGAAGATCACCTTCATTAAGCACAAGATATTGCAGCCCTGGCTCAACTTCAATGACACCGCTTTGCGATAGATTAGCTTGAAGAAAAATTTCTCCAGCTAACATATTCTTCTCAAGATCACCTGTTGGAATCTTAATATCTACAACCTCTTCTTGAGAGCAGCTAATTAATATAATCAATACAAATAATTGGTATATATTTCTCATTTTTAAACCTTAATCTTTAAGAATTTTCTTTTGCCAACTTGATAAACAGCTTCGCTGCCTTTATGAATATTTAGTTTAGGATCGTCAATCTTTACAGAATCAATCTTTACCCCGCCTTGTTTTATCAATCTTGCTGCCTCAGATGTGCTAGCAGTCATTTCTGTTATCTTTAATAGATTTACTAAAGGCACATTCTCATCTTCAATTTTAATAAAAACCTCTTTGATATCATCAGGCATTAAGCCTTTTTGAAATCTTTGTAAGAATGCATCTTTACAAGCTTTGCCTTCCCCCTCTTGATGAAATCTATCAACCAACTCTTCTGCTAATATGAATTTTATATCTCTCGGATTTTTACCTGTAGACATTTCATTCTTAAGAATTTCAATTTCTTCATTTGAAATAAAACTTAATAATTCAAACCATCGCCACATTAAATCATCTGAAATTGACATAATCTTGCCAAACATTTCATTTGGATCTTCATTAACTCCAATATAATTATTAAGGGATTTAGACATTTTGTTTACTCCATCTAAACCTTCAAGAATAGGGACTGTTAAAACAACCTGAGGTTCTTGATCATATGATCGTTGGAGTTCTCGGCCAACTAATAAATTAAACTTCTGGTCTGTACCGCCACACTCAATATCAGCTTTTAATACAACTGAATCATATCCTTGTATTAATGGATATAAAAATTCATGAACTGCAATGCTTTGATTGGAGCTAAAACGTTTACTAAAATCATCTCTTTCAAGCATTCGAGCAACATTATATTTAGATGCTAACTCTATAAGTCCACTTGCTCCAAGAGCATTACACCACTCTGAATTAAATCTAACCTCAGTCAAATCTTCTTTTAATATTTTAAAAACTTGCGATTGATAAGATTTAGAATTTTCAGACAGCTGTTTTGCATCCAGAGTAGGTCTAGTTTTGTTTTTACCAGATGGATCGCCTATTTGACCTGTAAAATCACCTATAAGAAAAACAACTTTATGTCCAAGGTCTTGAAAGTGCCTTAATTTATTAAGCAAAACCGTGTGGCCTAAATGAAGATCTGGAGCTGTTGGATCAAACCCCGCCTTCACAATAAGCTGCTTGCCTGAATCTAATTTCTTTTGCAGATCATCTTCAGTAAGAATCTCATCAGTACCACGCTTAATAAGTTTTAATGCCTCATTCATATATTGCTAGACTAACATAATATTATTAAGAGATTTATAAAATTGCCACGTTTTAGATAGTAAATTCTTAATTACTAAAGATATAGAAGATATTGATACTTCAGACCATAAGCTTAAAATACTACAAATGCCACTTATTGAAAAAAAATTCTTTCCAGAAGAAATATTAGCCAAAGAGCTTGTTGAGCGCAGTGATTTCCTTAATGAAGAAACAATAGAAGCTAAAACTATCCAAATAATTAAACTTTGTAGAGATAGAAAAAGTGAGCGAACACAACTTGATGCTTTTCTTAGCGAATACGGTCTTTCAAATAATGAAGGTGTTGCATTAATGTGTTTAGCTGAATCATTATTGAGAATTCCGGATAGTCATACTAGAAATGAACTTATATCTGAGAAACTGTCTACAGGTTCATGGGCTGCACATATAAATAAAGCTGACAGTCTCCTTGTAAATGCTTCTACTTGGGGCCTGTTGTTAGCAGGGAAGATTATTAAACCCTCTAGTGGATTAGCAAGCAATCCAGTTAAGTGGCTAAATGATTTAACAAAGAAATCAGGGGAAGTGCCAATTAGACAAGCAATCATGATGGCTATGAAAATACTCAGTGGTGAATTTGTGATGGGTAGGAATTTTGAAGATATTAAAAAGATCAAAAATATTAAAGAAAATACTTATTCTTTCGATATGCTTGGAGAAGCTGCTAGAACTGAAACTCAAGCTATTAAATATTTTGATGCCTATAAGGATGCTATTAGTAATGTAAGTAAGCTTAATGATCTCTATAAAATTAATAATGGTATATCTATTAAAATATCCGCATTAAGTCCTAAGTATGAACTGCTTAATAAATCTCATATTCAAAAAAAGCTTATCCCTAAATTTGAAGCCTTAATCGGATATGCTTACGAAAATAATGTTGAGGTAACTATTGATGCAGAAGAGCAAGATAGACTATCTGTTAGTCTTGAGCTTATAAGTAAAGTCCTTTTAGATAAGAAATATAAAGGATGGGATAACATCGGAATGGCTGTTCAGGCTTATGGAAAAAGATCACTTGATCTCATAGATTGGATTGCAGAAATTACTAAAGAAAGGTCTCGTATTCACGTAAGATTAGTAAAGGGCGCATATTGGGATTATGAGATTAAACAATCACAAATCAAATCGCATCCAGGTTACCCGGTGTTTACAAATAAAAGCCTTACTGATCTTAATTTTTTACATTCAGCGAACAAAATACTAAAGAAAGATAGAATATATCCAAAGTTTGCTACACATAATGCGCATACTATTGCATCTATTTATGAAATGGGTAGAGGCAAGAAATATGAATTCCAAAGGCTGTTTGGTATGGGTGAATTGTTGTATGACTCAGCATCTAAAGTGTTTAGTGAGTTACCTAAAGTCAGCATATATGCACCAATTGGCGCATACAAAGATTTATTGCCGTATTTAGTAAGAAGATTATTAGAAAATGGAGCTAATAGCTCATTCATAAATAGGCTTTTAGATACAAATATTGAAGCAGAAAAATTAGCAGAAAATCCTGCTAAGGTTATAAAATCAAAATTAGAGAACGACAATTTATTAAATATAAGACTTCCAATAGATATGTTTGAAGAAAGAAAAAATTCAATTGGCATAGATTTAACTGAAACGGAAAATATTGCTAAGTTAAAAGCAGGCTTAAGCAATTTTGATAACCTCAAAATTAATGCGCTATCGTCACTAAATAAATCTACAGTGCGAAATAAAGTTAAATCTTTATGCGATGGACGTCTAATTGGTAATGTTGAATTTGATGATCCAGAGCATATTAATTCGAATGAAATAAATGCCTTAATGAATAATGAATGGTCAAAAACAAGTGTTGATCATAGAGCAAAAACTCTTAATAAAGTAGCTGATCTTCTGCAAGCGAATGCTAATGAACTCTTGTATCTTTTAATGCATGAGACTGGTAAAACTATTCATGATGCATGGGATGAGCTTAGGGAGGCTGAAGACTTTTTAAGATACTATTCTAGTGAAGGAATAAAACTACAGTCAGATTCTATTGTGCTAAAGGGGCCTACTGGTGAATTAAATGAACTTGCATATCACCCTAAAGGGACTTTTTTATGTATAAGTCCATGGAATTTTCCTGCTGCAATTTTAGTTGGGCAAATTAGTGCAGCATTAATAACAGGTAATAATGTAATTGCTAAACCTTCTGAGTTAGCATCAATAATTGGTTACAGAGTTATTGAATTATTTTATAAGGCAGGTGTTCCAAAAGAAACGCTTTTGTTAATCTTAGGCGGATCAGCTCAAGGCTCAGCATTAAGCATGATTGAAGATATTAATGGTGTAAGTTTTACTGGATCGCATAAAACTGCCAGAA
>CESM01236461.1_pt1 | contig 15374 bp, 36 predicted proteins | sample 361421 | NCBI WGS metagenome assembly CESM01 (sample SAMEA2622219, study PRJEB7988) | marine metagenome | isolation source: saline water (ENVO:00002010), including | reverse complement strand
TTTGCTCCTGGAGAATCACAAGACGTTGTATTTGCTGATGCAGGAGACTATAACTTCTTCTGTGGTCCTCATCAGGGCGCAGGTATGACTGGTACTATTCACGTTTCCTGAATTCTAAAATGGCTACTTACAATATTACGTTAAAGACTACTGAAGGCGAACATAAAATTACTTGTGAGGATGATCAATACATCCTTGACGCTGCTGAAGAAGCAGGTGTCGATATGAATTATTCATGTCGTGCTGGTGCTTGTTCATCATGTGCAGGTAAAATTGAAAATGGAACAGTTGATCAGAGTGATCAGTCTTTCCTTGATGACGATCAAATTGAATCAGGTTTCCTGCTGACATGCGTATCGTATCCTACATCCGATTGCGTCATCGCAACCGAACAGGAAGAGTCCCTATATTGATTGATATGTGGTATAATTAAGGCAATTACTCCCCCACTTCAATGGTAGGACTGCCTGAATTTTTTAAACAAACCTCAGATAAACCTTATGATCGTCATCACTACAAAGTTGTAGGTAAGAATGGCGAACATAGGGTTTTTGATTCTTGGGATTTAGTCCAGGCTATTTGGTTTCAAACTGCTACTGGATTTCTAAGTCATATTGAAGTTTTAGATATTGAAAACCCCAAAGAAGTTAAGTCAAAAGGATTTAAATGAAAAAATATATTCCTCAAGAGTATTGGTCTGTTTATGATTCAATGGGTCGTAAGGTTGCAGATTGTGGATGGGAACGCGATGCTAAACGGTTATCCGAAAGTCGTAATGGAACCTATCGTAAATCAAATCACGAACTTCCTGGACCAGTCTTTGATATTACTCCACCAAAACAACTTCCCACCACTGACATTGTTGTTAACATGGATGGCGGAGTTGGTGGATCATGGGAAGAGAAAGAAGTTGAATATGAACATATTAATGATGACCCCCATGATGGTTGGTGGTTGAGACCAGAACATCGAGATGATGTTCTACCACAACTACAAGAAAGCACACTAGAACCCCTAGATCTAAAATGAATGCAGTAGTATACACAAAAGATAATTGCCAATGGTGTGATAGAGTTAAATCTCTTTTGACTACATTAGAGATTAACTATTTGGAATACAGATTTGAAGAAGATTTCACCAAGAACCAGTTTTATGCGGAGTTTGGTGAAGGAGCAACATTCCCCCAGGTTTCTATTAATACAAAACATATTGGTGGATGTAAAGAGACCCTAAATTACTTTAAAGAACAGGAATTATTTTAATGGAAGATAAAATTGATCTTATTCTCCTTCGTATTAAAATGATCGAAGGACAATTGGCTGAACTAAAACAGACTCTTGATGCCCATCGTCATGAACATACTGCACAGAATCACCCAGGAATTGCAGGTCAACTACGGGGTGGTGAAGCTGGTATGGGTGGAAGTGGTATGTATCCTGGTGGCATCCAACCTGGCTCTCCTGGATTTCTGAATCAGATGGGACCAGGTGGGTCTGACCTTTCTGGTCCTCCTGGTATGTAAAATCAGCTTTTGTTTTGGAAAAAGCTGGTTAAAAAATTCGGGAAAATTTTTGGTGTGTAGGGTCGAATGAATTTATTGGGTCTTCGTGTATGTGCTCATGATGCTAATGTCACTTACTGGGATGGGGAAAAAATTAGATATGCATCTTTTGAAAGACTTCTTCAATTAAAACATCATGGGTTTGATAGTCTTTATGAATGGACTTCTATTCTAGATGAATGGGGAGTTGAACCATGGGATGTTGAGGCTATTTGTATCACTATGGATACTTTTGTTTATCCAGAAGTTGAAACAGATGTTTCTAAAACTGAAGAGGAGATTGAGATTACTGGATTCCGAGACTTTGGATTCAACTGCCCAATCATTAGAATTGATCATCATTACGCTCATACTTTGAGTTTTTGGCCGTTGGGTGTTGAACCCACGGTTCATTTTGTTTTTGATGGGTTTGGTGATGACTGGATGTACCGATCTGTTTGGAGAAAGGATTACTTACTGGATTATGGTCAACATGAATCCGTAAAATATGGATCTAACATGACTCCCAGTCCTAGTCTTGGATTTATCATGTCCTACATGGGGGATTTATTTGGTTTAGAGGGTCATGACTTAGATACTGCAGGCAAAGTCATGGCTATAAAAGCTTTCGGTAGACTTGGATGTCCTGGAGTTAAGTTGATTGATGGTATTGATAATCTCCATAAAGTCTGGGACTTTGACGAATGTAGAAGACATCTTGGTGACTATCAGTGGATGGCAGATTTTCTTGCCACTGCCCATGAACACAGTGAACAGGCATATTTGAAACATTTCCGAGAATTCATTAAACCCGACGATATTGTTGGGTATAGTGGCGGTATTGCTCAGAATACAATCATCAACAAAGTTCTGAAAGATAGTATCCCTAATTTGGTGATTCCTCCTCATGCAAATGACCAGGGATTGAGTCTAGGATGCGTTGAATACCTCCGAAAACACTTCTGCGAAGCACCTTTCCCTCGGGATGGTTTCCCCTACTGGCAGACGGACCAGGCACCCTCTCAGAGACCATCTCAGCAGGTCATAAAGGACACTGCGGAGAGACTTGCTAGGGGTGAGATTGTGGGGTGGTATCAGGGTCACGGAGAGGTCGGTCCTAGAGCATTAGGCAACAGAAGTATCCTTATGAGACCTGATCTCGAAGACGGGAAAGACATTATCAATAAGAAGGTAAAGAAGAGAGAACCTTTCAGACCTTTTGGTGCTTCTATATTGGAAGAGAAAGTATCACAATATTTTTATTGGAATGGACCTTCACCTTACATGTTGTATGTGACTGATGTATTGGAACCAGACAGATTTCCATCAATTACACATGAAGATAAGACGTGTAGGCATCAAACTGTTACTTCCGAACAAAATGAAGATTATTATCGATTAATAACTGAGTTTGACAAGTTAACTGGTATTCCAATGCTTCTCAATACCTCATTAAATGTCAACAAAAAACCAATTGTAGGAAGGGTTAATGATGTTATTGGAGTCTTTCGTAAGAGTGAAATGGATACAATTGTTACAGGAAATAAAGTGATCTCTAAATCCTAAATAATTTTGTCTTCAGCGGTAAGGCATGGAAGTTTTTAGCTCACCAGAGGATTATCTTTTTAATCTTCATACTTGTTCACCAGGAGAGGCTAGACGCATATGGAAGGACTCCATAAAACAATCGTTCGATTATAAGTGTGCTTATTGTGGTTCGAGAGAACTTCTTACTCTAGATCATGTTGTTCCTCGTTTTGTAGGAGGCACAGATGAAACTAAGAATCTTGTTTGTGCATGTAGTGAATGTAACAAGGATAAGTCTCATGAGAATTGGCAATCATGGTATTCACGACAACCTTTCTATGATCCATTTAAAGAACAAAAAATTAAAGAGTGGCAGAATCAAAGTATTGGAAACTTTTCCAATTATATTGACAAGAAGCGGGCAGGATCAGTCTTGACCCGCAATAATTTTGTCTATAATAAATTAAGTAGCAAAAACAAAATTTAGCTTTTAATTCAAAAAAAGCTGGTTTAAAAATTCAGGCAAAAAATAGAGATATGAGGATTTTGTCTTTATATCAAAACACTTGACTAAATAATGTATAAGGTCTATTATAGACCTGTCGTTCATCCCTCTTCGGAGGGACGCAAGTAAGTCGCGGAACGGAGCCGTTCATCCCATGATTGATATACTACTGTATACCACCCTCACTTGTTCTCAAACCGATGCAATTGTATTGCGGATGCAAAAGAACGAGAATATTCCTGCCGAATATAAGGTAGAATTGATTGAGGTCATGAAGGAATCAAATCCTGATTGCTATTGGGACGCACACGACTGAAGGAACGGGGATTAAAAACCCTCTACTTTCAGGAGTAAACTCATGAACACACTAAACATGATCAGAAAGCAGATCCAAAAGGCATCTGCTGTTCACGACGCTCAGATCAGTCACACTACATATCGTGGTGTTGAGTATGATACTCGTTGTGTAGAATCTAAAGAATCACACGGTACATTCTGTTATCGTGGTCGTCTTTATACTAAGTGAAGATTATGAGGTGATTAGCACATGCTAATCGCCTCATTTTTTTTATCTATGTAAACATTATGTAAATATAATTGTGTAGTATTGTATACAGAAAATAAGAGATATTGTCAGTTGTAGTCATCCTGTCAGAATATGCTGACATTTCTACTATATAATAGTAAGAATTTGGGCAAGTGTTATGAACTGAAACTTCAAAAAGTTTTTCATAAGTACACCATCGATAGAGGTCAGTATGCACAATATCATGTCTCGCAATCAATTAAATGAATGGCGCCATTTTGAGAATACAGTAGATCAGTTTGAAACTGACATGGACAGTATAAATGATTATTATGAGTGCCTAATCGAATGCGACGACACACAGTCAACTTGTAAACGTATTTGTAGGGACATTTTAAGTACAACATCATAATCAAGTCAATATTTTTCCATACAGAGAGGTTGCCACCTCTCTTTTTTTATGGTAACATGTAGACCTATCAAGATTTAATAGTGACTAATATTTTATATAATGGTCCCATGTTTAAAGAGCCCTCTTTTATTCATCTGAGGTCTGATCACTGGAAATCTAAGAAAAAAATACTACTAAAACTAAGAGAATCGTCTATTAAATATTCCTCACCAGACGATAATGGCATTGTTACCGATTATCACCGCCAGTTGAGTGAAGGTATTTGTGTCTATAGTCAAGATCTTGCCGAAATATTTGCTGATGAACTTGATGCCCTCTGCAATATCCTAGATGTGAGTGTCGCTAAAATAACTGATTCTTGGTTTGAGAGTTCTAGTAAAAATGTATATCATGGGGTTCATAATCATGGGGGAGACGGATATAGCGCAGTATGTTTTTTGGAATATGATGATCAAGAACATGGCCCAACTAACTTCTTAAGTAATTCTCTTTCTGCACTTGACAATGAACCTATGATATATACGCCAAGTGATGTTATGGAGGGAGATATTTTATTTTTTCCATCAAATTTACTCCATTATACTGAACCAAATACTTCAGATACGAATCGATTAGTAGTATCTTGGAATATGAAATTTTATAAGGTAAAATGAAATGTTTATTGAAAAAGATGATGTAGTTCAATTTATTGGGTGCTCACATGAACAAGTTTTGTGGGGGAATAACGATGATCCAAATGAAGTTTTGGAAATCGGAAATACATACAAAGTATCATCCGTCGAAGTTCATAAGCAACATACCAAAATAACTATAGAAGGATACTCAGGTAGGTTTAATAGTGTTTGCTTTTCTAAAGAATATGCCGCATAGATTTTTAAAAATTGATCCTCCTCCCACTTATATTACTAAAAGAGAGTGTGAGAGATTGATTGAAGATGCAATTAGGCGACATAATAGAAATGCATCCCTGATTAGTATTTTTCTTGGAATTATTTTCTTTGCACTATTTGCGGAAGGATTTTTTCGTGTAATTGGAATGATTCCGCCATTCATGGGTATCGATGTTAATGTGGTTAAGGAAGTAGTGGAACAAATGCAATCCACAACATAATGAGTCTTATAAATTACTACGTGACCGTATATTACGGTATGCATTGAAGAAAATGATTAAGACCGCTAAACATCCTGACTATAAAATAATAAACCCACAACTTGAGGAATGGATTCGATTTTTGCCCGATATGGATCCTGAAGAAGAATACTCAAATCTGAATGTATATAAAAGAACCCCATACCATTCCTTTCCTAGAATTTTTATGGATTTGGGGCAGTGGGTTTTAAATACATTTGAATTTGCATATCCTCCTAAATTTGATGTTGATATTTGGGGTGCAATATACAATAAGGGAGATTATGCTGATCCTCATCATCATGGAAACGCAATTATATCATTCGTATATTATGTGAATGCTGTTGAGGGGGCATCTCCTTTGATATTCTCGGATATTAATGAAATTTATAAACCCGAGAGTGGTCTTTGTATAGCATGGGATGATGGTGAAGAACATGAAGTTCCCCCGAACAAATGTGACAATAGAATTATTATTGCAGGAAATTTTTACCCAGATGTTTATGACACTAACAGCGAAACAGAAAGAGATTATTCTTAATTCTCTTTATCACTCACAAAAAAGATATACAGTAGGAGATAGATTTTGGGAAGATTTCCAAGAAATTATTGACGTGGTAAAAAATAACAATGAGCCAAATTAGAACGATTGGTGATGATGTTTTAAGAAATACTTCTGATCAGGTTACTGTATTTGACAGTTCTATTGATGATCTCTATACTGAAATGTCTACCGCCATGTATGAAAACGCAGGTGTGGGACTCGCGGCTCCACAAATTGGTATAAGTAAGAATATCATCGTTATTGATGATAATAAAACTGCTTGTATGATGATAAATCCCAAAATAACTTGGTGGAGTATCGAAAAAGTTAACTTTAATGAGGGATGCTTAAGTGTTCCTGGTCAACATGGAGTCATTTCACGTCCTAGAAGTATTAAAGTTAAATTTCAAACAAAAAAGGGCAAATTCAAACATTGGAAACTGGATGGATTAAAAGCCAGAGTTGTCCAACACGAAATTGACCATCTTAAAGGAATATTATTTGTAGATTACTTATGAATCAATCCGCACGTTGCCATATCGCAGAGGCAACAACACACATCAGATGTGCAATTAAATATTCTGCGGAGACCGAAGATATTTCGTTAATTAAAGAGTTGACTGAAGTTTTAGACTTGTTTGATAGTTGGATATCTGAGTGTAAACCTGGCGTTTTAAACGGTACTAAATTCAAGTGGAAAAACGAATATTCTTTCGTACCCGCTTTACAAACAAGTAACAATGACCTATAGTATGGGAATCTTTGAAGACTTATGACTACTACTGTTGCAATACTATTAAGTAACTTCGTTTTTTATATTCTACTCAGATTCCATCTGGTTAGAAAATTTCGTAGTTCTTATTCCATTTGGCTTAAAGACACCGATGGTAATAGACAAACTCTTTCTAGTACCATTGCCTATCTAATTGAACAAAATGAGGTTCAAGAAAAACGTATTATGCACTTAGCTGATGAGATGGAATCTCAATGGATGCAAATCGAACAAATCAAACTAGCTACGGGGACTGAAAGATTTTGTTTAGATAGGGAGGTGAAAAATAGTGTATGAATCACTTAACTGCTTTGAGGAGGCACTCAAACACTTTGGAACCAGAGTGGAAATGATCACTGCCATGGAGATGTCAAGACGCATCAGTCCTGAGGATGCTTATCAAATGATTAAGAATGAACTCAAGGAATTGAAAAAATGTCGTAAACTATTTAATAAAAAGTCATGAAAATTTTTCTAGATACAGCTGATTATCACGAAATTAAAAAAAGAGATGAAACGGGACTAATTGATGGGGTCACTACCAATCCGTCACTCATTCTAAAGAGCGGAGGAGATCCTGTAGAGGTCATTAAACGTATTGCAGGTGAATTCCCTCACTTTGAATCTATCTCTGCGGAGGTGGTTGCAGAGAACGCTATTGAGATGATCGATCAAGCTCAGGCGTTTAAGGAACTGTCTAATGTTACTATTAAGGTTCCATGTACTGTAGAAGGACTTAAAGCATGTAAGGCTCTTCGATCTGAAGGGTTTACTACAAACGTAACTCTAATTTTCTCTGTTGCACAAGCTATTCTTGCTGCAAAGGCAGATGCAACATATGTGTCTCCATTTGTTGGACGTTGTAATGATAACTCTTTCTCTGGAGTTGCATTAGTTCAGTCTATCAGTGGTACTTTCCGAGAACACCTGGTTAGAACTAATGTTCTTGCCGCATCTCTACGAGATGTTCATCATGTTGCTAGATGCTTTGCTGCTGGAAGTGAAGTGGCTACTATGCCTCCAAAAGTATTTGACAACATGTATAACCACGTCTTAACTGATAGTGGACTTGATATTTTTCAAAAAGATTGGGAATCGGTAAATGGCTCTAAGTAAATCAGTAGTAGAATCACTAAAGGACGCAGAATCTAGTTTGCGTAATGCACTTGCATATGCTGCTAGATCTGAAAGACCTTTTGTTGCAAAATCAATTGCCAGTCTAGTATCTGATATAGATAGTTTAGTTCATATCGATCATCTCCTAGATTCTATGGATCGTTCCTCATTGGGAGATATTACCGACAATGAATGATGACTGGCGTTACACCGAAGAACGCATGAAACTTCGACAAGAAGTGTTTTTATCACTGAAAAAATATAACACACTGTCAAATGTCCGTCTCCTTTACGAATTCTGCCATGACTGGGTATCGCAAGGTAACCAGACAACAGCCGGATGCGAGCAAAGCTTTCTCGAATATAGGGAACAAGTTAGAATTGGTGCCTGATTGTATCGTCAGGGTCCCATGCGGAAATAGATACATAACTGGACGTGTTCTTGTTGTACTTGATAGGTATTTTACCGTCTGTATAAACGAAATGACCCTCACTGCATTATGTGTTTTTCGTGAGAACTGGTCCGAAGTAGAATTATTATCACAAACATGTTTAGAATCTACGGAAAAGAAGGATGTGGATCCTGCCAAAAACTAATAATGGTTATGGAACTTCTCGGTAAAGAATATGAGTACCTTATCCTAGGTGATGACTTTACTGAAGATGAGTTTGAGAAAAAATTTCCAAATAAAACATTGTTGCCTCAAGTAGAGTATAATGATACCTACATTGGTAATGGAAATGAAACAGTGCAGTACCTTAAAGAACATCGCATTTTTTAAGTGGAACGTCATAACCTCCACATAAATAAAGGCGTTGAATTAATATTAAAAGGAGATCCTAAGCCTAAAGAAGAACGGAACGCCTGGGAAGTAAACTTTGGAAAAATAGTTTCTCTTTTTAATCGAGAATACAAATTTAATTTCAAAGTCTCACTGGGAATCAAAAAGAAGTAATCTCGGAGGAAAGACCCATGGATGCTGCAATAATCGCAATTTTTTGCTTACTTAATGTGACATTACTGCTTGTTGGTGGTATAATTGGTTGGCTAGCACAACAGAATAACCTCTTTAACTCGACAGTACCTGCCCTCCATCCAGAAATGTATGATGAATATGGTAATGTCTTACCAGATGAAATTTTAGCTGTACGATTTGAGAATGACTATGACGACGAAGAAGCCCACGACGAGGATTAGAAAAACAACTGTTAAATCCACTTCAAGTAAACCCAGAACGGTGGCAGTTAAAAAGAAAGAAATCCCACCAAATCCAATGGTACATGAACTTTTGGAAGCAGTAGATTCCGAACGAACTAAAGCAAAAAAAGTCTCCTTGCTTAAACAGCATGGAGACATTGCTATTAAAAGTCTGTTTATTTGGAATTTTGATGAGAGTGTAATCTCGGTGCTTCCAACTGGTAATGTCCCGTATCAACCAGTAGATAGTACTCAGATAACCAGCCAGGGTTCTGGTGTAGCTAACCGTAGTACTATTCGTAATAAAGCAGATATGTTTTATAACTTTGTTAAGGGTGGTAATAATGGATTAAACAAGATTAAAAGAGAAACCATGTTTATTGGACTCCTTGAATCACTACATCCATCCGAAGCAGATATCCTTATTCTTGTAAAGGACAAACAACTTGGCACTAAGTATAAGATCACTAGAGAACTAGTTTCTGAGGCATATCCAGATATTCAATGGGGTGGACGTAGTTGAGTAAAGTTTCTATTCTTCACGAAAAATGTGACCGTGCTTTGGCAGATGACAAGAGTCTGCCTTATACTTCATATTTGGTAGAATATGTAGTTGATGGGGTCACACATTTCGATATTACTACTGCTCCAAAACAGGTTGATATTTTTGATCATTATTGGGATATCCATCATGATCAATTTAAGAACATGACCCAAACTGAAGGTAGAATCAATCCAAAACTCTACGGATATGGGAATAAGAAGAAAAAATGACGGAAGAAAAACCAAAAGTAAATGTAAGCGTTGATATGGATGAGTTTAATAAACTCATGAAGACTTACAAAAAACAAAAAAAGTATATCAAATCAAACATTTTTGAAATCACTAGACTTACAAGATGAATTATGAAATCATTGATAACTTTCTACCCGAAGAGGTATATAAGACTGTCAATGAAGTGATGCTTGGAAGGGAGATGGATTGGAATTTTTGTCGAGGGGTAAACATGCCTGATGATGGGTTCTACCAGTTTACTCATGTTCTGTATTCCAATCATCAACCAGTGAGTAGGTTCTATCCTTTGATAGAACCTATTATTAATCAAATCAATCCAGTTTCTATTGTTAGGGTAAAAGCTAACATGCATGTTCAACAACCTGAAATAATTCAGCATGGTTTTCATTATGATGTTGACAATTGCATCACAGCAATATATTATGTAAATACAAATAACGGAAAAACCGTTTTTGAAGATGGCATGGAGGTTGATAGTGTAGGTAATCGTCTTCTTGTTTTTGATTCAAACGAGAAACACACAGGAACTACAAGCACAGATACTCTTCAAAGATGTGTTATTAATTTCAACTATTTCCTTTAATATGGTATAATTATATGAACAGCGCACAACTGATAAGTATTACCCCTGACGCTGAAAAGACAATGGCGTACATCGCCCGTGTCTCCAATCCCAACAATCAGGAAAATGATAATTATGCAGGACTACTTAAGTACTGCATTAAACATAATCACTGGAGTGTATTTGAACAAAGTTCAATGACTCTTGAGTTGGAAACTACAAGAGCCATAGCAGCTCAAGTGTTGAGGCACCGTAGTTTCACATATCAAGAATTTTCACAAAGATACGCAAGTACACAACTCCTTTCTCAACAAATTCCTTTACCTGAATTGCGCCGTCAAGATACAAAGAATCGACAGAATTCTATCGATGACTTAGATCCTTTGATTTCATCTAAACTTCTGTTTAAGATTCAGGAACATTTCAGAGAAGCACAAGTACTCTATGAAGAACTTTTGTCTGAAGAAGTCGCTAAGGAGTGTGCTAGAATGATTATGCCTTTGGCAACGCCAACAAAAATCTACATGACAGGCTCTTGCAGGTCATGGATTCATTATATCGATCTGCGTTCTGCACATGGAACACAGAAAGAACACATGGATCTTGCAGAGTCCTGCAAACAAATCTTTATTAAACAATTCCCTACAGTATCTAAAGCACTTGAATGGCTATGAAAATTTTAACACTAGAAGATTATCAAAAAGCAGGTGAAACATTTTGGCCTAAGTATTGGTACGTTGCTAAGGAACTAGGTGAAAATGCTAAGTCAGAAGACATTCTGAAAGTTATGGAAGCAGTTGGTGGCATTGCAATGAAATTTGCATTGGATGATAAAGAAGGACCATTTGGATTTAACAAAAAGGTAACAGAAGATGGCAACGTACCCAGTAATTAATACCAAAACTGGTGAACAGAAAGAAGTGGTAATGAGTGTTCACGACTGGGACGGTTGGAAAGGTGATAATCCCGATTGGACTCGGGATTTTTCTGATCCAAGTACTTGTCCTGGTGTAGGTGAAGTTGGTGAGTGGCAAGATAAACTCACTAATAAGCACCCAGGTTGGAATCACATTCTGAAAAAATCAGAACAATCTGCGGGTATCAGAGGCAAGTACAACAAACTATCTCGGTAGAACTATGGCACGAAGGAAGAGAAACCAAGATGATCCTATCGGAGTAGGAATGACGGCTAAACAAAAGCGTCGTCGTAAACCAATTAATTCCGATATGATGGTTGACATTGAACCTCTGACGAGTAATCAGAAGGTTCTTTTTGATCATTATGATGATAACAAAAACATATTCGCTTATGGTGCCGCTGGTACTGGTAAGACGTTTATTAGTCTCTATAAAGCATTGAAAGATGTATTAAATGAGAATACTCCATATGAAAAACTCTACATTGTTAGATCTCTAGTTTCCACTAGAGAGATTGGTTTTCTTCCAGGAGATCATGATGATAAGGCTGCTTTGTATCAGATTCCATATAAAAATATGGTTAGATACATGTTTGAATTACCTACAGACGCAGACTTTGAAATGTTATATGGTAACTTGAAAACTCAAGAGACTATTTCTTTTTGGAGCACCTCTTTCATTCGTGGTACAACCATGGATAACTGCATTGTTCTTGTAGATGAAATGCAAAACTTGAATTTTCATGAATTAGATAGTATAATTACAAGAGTTGGAGATAACTGCAAAATTATTTTTTGCGGAGACTCTACTCAGACTGATCTTACTAAGTCATATGAACGAAATGGCATTCTAGATTTTAAACGAATTGTTGAAATCATGGAAGAAGATTTCGGAGTAGTTGAATTTAATCTTGACGACATAGTTCGTTCTGGATTAGTTAGAAACTATCTTGTTACTAAATTAGCACTTGCTTTATAATGTTTGTCCATTTAAATACTCTTGGAGATAGTGATATTGAAGCTGTCAGTATTGACGGTGTTAGATACTACTATCCACCACAAGCAGAAGGTCCTTATCCGTCGATCACATCAGTAACCAGTTTCTATAATAGAAAAGTTTTCCAGAAGTGGAGAAAAAAGGTTGGTGAAGAAGAGGCTAATAAAGTGACTCGGGTTGCAACTCGAAGAGGAACAAACTTCCACGAAGTTTGTGAACAGTATTTGAATAATGTTCCTCTATCTGATATTGATATGTTGCCTACAACAAAGGCACTATTCCTCCAAGTAAAGGATAAAATCGACAGCATAAATAATATACATGCTTTAGAAAAAGCACTCTACAGTAATTATTTGGGTATTGCTGGTAGAGTTGACTGTATTGCTGAATATGATGGCGAACTGGCTATCATAGACTTTAAGACATCTAAGAAACCAAAACCAGAAGCGTGGATTGAACAGTATTTTGTTCAAGAAACTGCTTACGCCTGCATGTACTATGAGATGACAGGCACACCAGTTAAGAAGATTGTCACCATTATGGCGACTGAAAATGGAGAATGCGTTGTTTATGAAAAGCGGAACAAGGGTGAGTATATTAAACTTCTTACCAAATATATCAAAGAATTCGTCACATACAAACTCGGGGAGTATGGAGAAAGAAGTTAACGAGCTATTAAAAGAAAAGTTTTTGTGTCAAAACAAATTCACTAGTGATATTGAAACATTAGTTCAGTCTTCTGATCTAAACTATATCGAAGCAATCATCACGTATTGCGAAGAAAACAATATCGAACTAGAGTCAGTAAATAAACTGATTTCAAAACCACTTAAAGAAAAACTAAAAGCTGAGGCCTTAGATCTCAACTATCTAAAGAAAACAACTAGATCTCGTTTACCTATCTAATGGAATCAATCGAGGTCTATCAGACTTATTTGGCTTTTAAAAACCACTTTAGTAAAGAGACTTACGATTTTTTCAAATATCACGGAAAGGTATCTGCATCTCAAGCTGGTTTTAATAAAAGAAAAGATAAGTATTTTTTTGAGAGAATGTCGAGGAAAAGATCTGACTCCGAGGTCAGAAACTTTTTCTTGGCAAATTTTAGTCAGTCTTCCGATCCATCTAAATTGTGGATCGGAGAGATAATTAAGACAGGCGAAGTTATTTACAAGTCTTGGTTTGATAAACAGAAGACCCTTACTAATACTTTTCGTGCAGAATCTGAAGTATTTCTAAGTCATAACTTCAATAATATTTTTAAAATTAAAGGATCTTCCCACCCAAGTATACTTAAAAAACATATTCAAGGTGCTATTTCCATTGAAACTATGGTAATATTAGATTCGATACTACAGTTCTCACATGATTATGATGAAAAACTCTTTGATCCTGTGTGGGAAACCGTAAGTTTCAAAATTAGGAAGTATAAACCCTTTCTAAATATTGATGTCAAAGACTACAAACGGATTTTAAGGGAGACAGTTTGTGAGTGATTTTTTCGATTCGCCCGTTGTTAAGTCCTCTATAGAAGAAATTAATAAACTTCAAGAGGAATTGGTAAAAGGTATGATGCGAAGCCCATTCGAGCAACCTTCTAATGATGATGAAAAAATGGAACAACTCAGAGTTATGAGAACCATTTTGGAAAAACAGAAAAACTTTATGTTTAGGCTGAAATTGTCTGATGACCCTCAGGCTCGTGACATGAAAAATGCAATTCTTGATTCTGCTAAGATACTTGGTATGAGAGATGACCAGGATATTGAAGAGTTTTTCGCTGATCTTGAGAACACCTTGATGGATCTCGAAAATAGTCTTGACAACTAACCAAAATACACGTATACTCAATACGTACAATACACACAATACAAAAAATACGGAGAACACACATGTCTTTCGCTGATCTCAAGAAACAATCCCGCGCTGGATCTCTCACCGAGAAACTGATGAAAAAGGTGGAGAAACTCAACGAAAAGGGTAGTGGCGGTGATGATCGTCTTTGGAAACCATCTGTAGATAAAGCTGGTAACGGTTATGCCGTGATCCGATTCTTGCCTGCACACACCAACTGCGAACTTCCCTGGAATCAGGTCTGGTCCCACGCCTTCCAAGGTCCTGGTGGTTGGTATATTGAAAACTCGTTGACTACTGTAGGTAAAGATGATCCTGTTGGAGAACTGAATCGTAGTCTCTGGAATAGTGGCAATGAATCAGACAAAGAAATTGCACGTAAGCAGAAGCGTAAACTCTCTTACTACGCTAACATCTATGTTGTAAAGGATGCATCAAATCCTGACAACGAAGGTAAAGTCTTCCTCTATAAATTCGGTAAGAAGATCTTTGATAAGATCACCGCATCAATGCAACCCGAGTTTGAAGATGAAGAGCCCATCAATCCATTTGATTTCTGGAAGGGTGCTAACTTTAAGTTGAAGATCAAACAGGTTGCTGGTTATTGGAACTATGATTCTTCTGAGTTTGGTCGTGTAGAACCTCTCCTTGAGGATGATACTGAACTAGAAGTTATCTACAATCAAGTTGTTGATCTCAGTGAATTTACTTCTGATGATAAGTTCAAAACTTATGATGCTCTGAAGAAGCGTCTAGATGCTGTCCTTGGACGCAAACAACAACTTCGTGCTCCTGATCCCGAAGTAGTAGAAGAAGAAACTCTTGAAGATCTTAGTGAAGGTCGTGCAGCAGTTGCTTCTACTGAAGAAACAGATGAAGATGCAGATGATGCACTTTCATACTTCCAAAAACTTGCTGAGGATTGATAAATGTCTTGCAATCTTCGCCAAAAAATGTTGGATGCTCTAGTTGCTGATGCT
>CESM01049884.1_pt1 | contig 15400 bp, 10 predicted proteins | sample 361421 | NCBI WGS metagenome assembly CESM01 (sample SAMEA2622219, study PRJEB7988) | marine metagenome | isolation source: saline water (ENVO:00002010), including | reverse complement strand
ACTGGTAACGAGTCGCAGTTCTACAAGTTCTATCGTATGCATAATCATCACTTCATCGTCTGGTGTGCGATGTTCGACGGCCAATATGAGACAGCTCTGAAGTATGCTCGCAAGGCAGTGGAAACCCTCCCTTCTGGTGACGCTAATCATGGTGTACAGTTCATGCTCGCCGGTATCATCCCGATGGGCGCCATCTTCCTAGAGTCCTATGTCACGATGCCTTGGCACGTGATGATCCGTTTTGGTAAGTGGGACGAAATCCTTGCAGAGTCGATATACACTGACAAGGAGGTATTCCCTGCCACAATCGCTACTCAGCACTATGCGCGTGGTGTAGCATACGCTTCCAAGGGTATGGTGCCCGAAGCTGAGGCGGAGCAGGTCCTGTTCAAGGAAGCACTGCAGAACCCGGCACTTGCTGGCCGTGTGATGCACAACAACGTGATGTACCAAGATCCGAGCGAAGGCCCGTCAATCCTCAACGTAAACGCGGCCATTCTGGAAGCTGAGATTGAGTATCGTCGCCAGTTTATCTCTAAGAGCAATGGTGCCCCCCATGATTTCACTGCCGCGTTCGAAGAGTTACGCCGTGGTGTTGATCTCTCGCTGAACCTAGCCTACAACGAGCCATGGGGCCAGATGCAGCCGGTTCGCCACATCCTAGGGGCTCTCCTGTTTGAGCAAGGTCATATTGAGGAAGCTGAAGAGGTCTACCGAGCCGACATTAAGTTGTGGAAGGACAACATGTGGGGTCTTCTCGGTCTCAAACTGTGCTTGGAGGCACGTGGCGATGCACACGAAGAGCTCGCTGAAGTGACAGCTTTGTTCAATGAGCGAAGTTCCCGGGCGGATATTGTGCCAGCAAAGACCTGCTTCTGTGCTCAGGACGCACTTCAGAAGAATTGCTGTGACTGATTCGTATTAGATACGTTCAGTGCATGCCCTCTATGCTCACTTTTCTTTTCGTGATTCATTCAATGAGGCCCCTAGCATAGCAAGAATTGGAAGTAAGGATCCGAATCCTGGGACCCCGAGGAATTCGTTCTCGGATTCACCTATAATCGGTGCTTCTTGGAGTGTAAACTGGTCTCCAATTGTCCCATCAATTCGATGATGTGTAGCCGTAATTTCTCTTGTCTCTCCATCGTATACCCAACGAGTCCAACCATAGGTACTATTCTCACGGAAAGCACTCCATTCTGGCTGAGGTTCATCCAATTCTTCGTAGGCAGATCTTCCCGCAATACCGATTACTAGGTGGATAGGGCCATGGCCTTGAGCAAACCGGTTATCCATGCCTTTGTTCATTACCGATTCAGATGATACGGGCCAAGTTCTCTCATAGAAGTGGTCGTGTCCTGCAATGACTAGGTCAACCTCATGTTCCACGTATAGGTCCTCTAATGCGTCCCGTAGTTCGACTTCTGAACCATGGTAACTGTTGCTGGAATACATTGGTTTGTGCCCATGGACGATGAGGAAAGGCGTCCTTTCCCGATCGATTGAACCGAGTTCTTGATTCAACCATGTGTATTGCTCACTCCCTGGTTCGTAATCATGTTCGGTGGACATGAAGACCATGTGAACTCCAGGATATTGCCTGCTGTACCAGAATATTTCAGATTCGATTTGTCCATCAGAATCGAATCTGTGTTCGTAAGGTGTAAACCCATAACCGGGTTCGTTCTCGTGGTTTCCAACAGCGGTCAGCCAGGGGATTTCGGTCATACTATCTTCTTGGTAATCGAACCAAATATCCCAAGTAGATTGTTCTCCATCTGCATAGGAAATATCGCCAGAAAGTGTCACTAGTTGGGCATCATTATCGGCGATGATTGCATCAGAGACATCCATGCCTTCACTCGATTCTCCATGATCTGCAATTGCAATCCATTCGAAGTGTAGAGCATCAGGGTCAATTGGTGTGAAGGTGTATTCATTGGACCATGAGTTACCTGATCCAACCCGATATGTGACCTCCTCACCTGGAATAAGTCCAGTCATGGTCGCCATGTGGAATGCCATGTCATGGTTGTAGCAGTAATCAGAACTAACCGCTGTTTGTCCGTTCCATTCTACTTCACCCGTCGCGCGGCCTTCTGTCGCCCAGATAACATTCATTGTCGCAGGGTTATCAGTCACTTGTAGGTGGATTTGTTGCGGTTCAGTATTGCCAACTATTGTCCCAGGGCATTCCTGGAATGCCTCATTGAGGCTCTGTGCCTGAGCAAGTGGCATCAGAAGTAGAAGGATGAATAGGCACGCCGCAATGGTTCGCACATTTGCCTTAGTATCACGCCTTGACTTAGTAGTATATCCTTAGATCAAGCAGGGTAATTGAGGAGAGCGTGTGTTTTGATACCTGCATTAGTGGTTCCATTCAGGCCATCTAGTTCGATCATGAATAGCCCGCCTATGACGGAGGCGCCTGTGGATTCACAAAGATGAACTGATGCTGCAACGGTGCCTCCAGTTGCCAATAAATCGTCTACTATCACAACACGATCGCCTTCGGATAACGCGTCTCTGTGAATCTCTAGAATATTCTCGCCATACTCGAGGCTGTATTCCACTCGTTCAATCTCATGAGGCAACTTACCAGGTTTCCTTACTGGAATGAAACCTATTCCTAATCTCAATGCGACCATCGATCCGAAAATGAAGCCACGGCTCTCTGGCCCTACAATGTGAGTGGGGATCCATCCTAGATTCTCTAAGTCTGAGACCATTCGGTCCACGACAGAGCTCAGAAGTGCCCCATCTGCCAGTACAGGTGTGATGTCTCTGAACATGATTCCATCAATAGGGAAATCTGGTACGGTGCGTACAGATTCACGGAGTCGTAAGAGGAAATCATCACTCATGCTAACCGCTCCACCATGGGGCCATTAAACCCATTTTCGGCCTCTCAGAAGATGTATGAGAAAATCCACTGGAATGTGTTTCCATCACCAGGGCCGATGTAATACAGAACTAGGAACGCTGCGATGCCATACATCACAGGACTGACTTCCTCAAACTTCTGCATTCCCATCTTGATGAGGACCCAACTGACACATCCGGCAGCGATACCGACTGCGATCGAGTAGGTGAATGGCATCATCACAATCGTGAGGAATGCAGGCAAGGCCATCTCCTTGTTCTTCCAGTCGATATCAGCCGCTTGGCGCATCATCATGGCGCCGATAGCGACAAGTGCACAGGCTGCAGCGAATTGTGGGATTGCCTTGAATAGGCCTGCTAGGAACAGTCCGGAGAGCATCAGGACGCCGACAGTTACAGCGACAAGTCCTGTCTTTCCACCCTCTTCGATTCCTGCTGCGGACTCAATGTATGTGGTAGTAGTGCTTGTTCCTAGGGCTGCACCGACAATCGTTGCTGCAGCGTCAGCCATGAATGCCTCATCGGCCTTCTCGAGCTTGTCGTCTTCGTCAACGTAGCCAGCCTGGCGTCCAACGGAGTAGAGGGTGCCAGCAGTGTCGAAGATGTCGACGAATAGGAAGGCAACCATCACGAGGATGAATGTGTCGAGGTTGCTACCGATGTCACCTAGGGCGCCTACGAAGGCACCCATACTCTCGGTAGGCATGCCTACGAATCCGAAGATGTCACCTAGTGCAGGGGCGGATGCATATATGCAACTTGGATCAAGATATCCTCCACCGTCTAGAGGGATACAAACCCAACCATCTGTGCCGAGGCCAGCGGCATTGTCGAGCCAAGGATCGTATGCGCTGGTAAGCCAACCGACTATGGATGCTCCAAGGACGCCATAGATGATTGCGCCCTTCATTCCGCGTGCGAGCATTACTGCAATTGCAAGGAGTGCAACCATTGCAATGATTGCACCGTGCATGTGCCCCTCGCCAGTTGCTGCTGTATTCCAAAAGAAACTCCCTGTCGGTCCTAGTGAGACCAAGGTTGCTGGGTGGTCGACGACCCATCCCATTTCGCGTAGACCGATGATTGCGAGGAAGGTTCCAATACCTGCTCCAGTTGCAATTTTGAGGTCCTTTGGAATTGAGTTAATCATCGCACTGCGCCATCCAACTTGTGGTAGTGAAATAATCAAGAAGAAGAGACCTTCGACGAATACTGCGGCGAGAGCGAGTTCCCATCCGATGCCCATTGTAAAGACAACACCGAACACGAAGAATGCGTTAAGCCCCATCCCAGGAGCCAGAGCAAATGGTAGATTTGCCCAAAGTCCCATCACCATACAGCCGATGAATGCCGCTAGAGCAGTAGCGAACAGTGCATCGTCGAATGGGATTCCTGCCAAACTGAGCATGGCAGGATTCACCACAAGGATATACGCCATCGTTAGGAATGTCGCAACACCTGCTCTAATTTCGTTCTCAAATGAGCTACCCTTCTCAGTGTAGCCGAAGTAGTCGTCCAAAGCCTCGATTTCCATTTTCAATTCCCCTATTATCCTCCCCTATCCTAATTGTCGGGGGATAAATGTTCAGTTTTAGAGAAAGGTTTGCAATCGTTGTTCAATTTATTACAAAATATGCAAAAATTCGGTTATTCGTCTCCTAGAATTCAGAAGTAACTCTGCATGCCACTATTTTCTCCTCTTTGTTGCAATTGCCCTCTTCAAGAAGCGCTTGAAATGACATTCGCCTGAATGCTTATGTTACAATCATTCCAATAGAGGCTCATGGACACGTCCGTTCGCTCAGCAGGAGAGGTCATATTGCTCTTGGCGATATTTGGGTACCTCGCATTTGTGTTGTATACTGCTGTTAACTATAGGCGTGGACAGAATATATTCCATCTGACTCAAGGTGGATTGGTAGCCGTTCTAGTCAGTGGCCTTGGAGTATTCTCTTTTCTTGTCGATTTGACTGACCTTGTAGGCATTATTCTAGGGCCTCTTAGTTTGATATTGTTCTTCGGCTATGAAGGTGGATGGCCTAGTCAGATTATGCTGCGAGATTCCTCTTCTTTTGATTTGGATCCGCCGAATATAGACAATATGGATGGAGTAATAATCATCCTTGGAATCCTTGGCATGGTGTTATTCATCACTCCTTATTTCGCACTTATAATCGTTCTTTTACGACGGCGTTTCCTCCAAGATGGAAGACAATATTTCGTTACGGATCGCTCAACGAACCAGACCCGTACTGAAGCAATTCTTTCCCTAGCTGGAGTCCACACATCAGAGGATGCCTTCTTTGTCATTCGTTCTGCAATTCAGAATAAAGGCCTAGATTGGATGACTGTCTTCGAGGGCATGGATGCCAATGAAGATGGCCGAATCGATCGAAGGGAATTCACGAATGGACTCCAAACTCTCATCGGAAGCGAAGTTGCCCCACTAACGGCATATACCATTCTGAAAGCCATAGATCTCGATGATGATGGGACAATCGATCCAGAAGAGTTCTCCATTGCTCTTGCTGAAGTTCAATCAACAGGAGAGGAAATTGACTCTGAAGAGCCTTCTCCCAATGAGAAAGCAAGCAAGTATTCAACTTCTCATTCAGGGAAACCAATCTCCATGAGTATCTCGACTAGTTCCATCCTGTTTACGATGTCAATGATATGTTCTATTTTCTTGCTAATCCACTCATCCAGTATGCTTGAAACATGGACTGAAGCGGTCGAGGCTAAGACTAGATGGGATTGTATGGAAGGATTCTCTGATCATGCCTCCTCCTGCGCAGATCTAGATACTCGTCCAGATGGTTGGAAGTTTTTCCATTACGAAATGGTTAACATAAATTGGGGCGAAGGCAGCGGCTCAAGTTACTACTATGAGAATTATGTTTGGGATACTTATGGCCCTTATTCACCCACGATGTACAATGGATACATGAGTAATTCTAATGTTGGAATCGATAGTCCATTCCCATGGATTTTAACGCTGATATTCTCGATAGGGGCGATATGTCTCAGTATACATCTTGCATACAGAATCGGCAAGGTTTACTCCGCTGAACTTGCACGTAGAAGCGATGAAATCAATTTTATTCACGCAATTTCTCTTAATCCAAATGCTTTGAATGAAGGCAAAGTCCAGCCACTGCTCCCGGTCGCACCGGAACATCCTCCTCATATTCGATATCGTGTCATCCTCGTCGCCCTCTTTTTCTTATTCACTGTCCTTGCAGCCTCATCGTACTATAAGCCGCAAAGAACGTCACATGACAGTTCATGGGACTATGCCATGTTCCAGTTCGGATTCGAAAATAATCAAGAATTATTACCGATGATGAGCGATATTTGTGGAGGCGACACAGATAGTTGCGTCATTCAAAACGATCCTTGGTCGCAAACCACGGATTTGAAACACGATAGGTTTAGTGATTGGCAACTAGAAGTCACAATAGGGTTATTGTTGCTGATGTTTATCATGTGGTTGGCAATATTTCCGATGTTTATCATGGTCCGAGATAATGACAATTCTTCTGAAGCTTTGACGAAAGTGGCTCCAATCAGTTCGGCTTTAGAAAGAGAATACATCCCTTCGGTTTCAGAACTTGGCGGAGTATTCGCTGAAGAGGACGGGTCACTCCAAATGGACAAGGTTCTCGAGATGTTGGAAGAGCAGATTAGAGAAGCGAGAGAGGAGGCACATGCACTCAAAGATGAACTTCAGGAGACTAAAGAGCAGATTGTAGTCCTTGAAGAGACGATTGAGAAGAAGGATGTCGAACTAACCGAGATGAGTCAAGTTAGGGACGAGGTTGCTACGATCACTGAGAATATTGTAGCCGAAGGTGGCGACCCCAAGTTCAACATTCAGGACTCCGCCTTCTCCGGCGATTTTTATGCGGGTTCGAACCGAATCGGAACTCAAGTCATCAATGACCCAAGCGAGATTGCAAAAGCTGTGATAGAGGCATACAAGGCTGGAAGAAAAGAAAGATCGGTGGATGATTGAATTGTCTGACTCAGATTGGGGTAAATACGACCTAGGAAATATCATTCACGGTCCAGGTTCATACTATCTCAATGACCCATCCATAACTCAGAGATTTCCAGAGATTACTACTGAGATGGAAGCATGGATGATGGTACGTCTACTTGTGGAAGAATCCGATGACAACCCTCCAGTGATGTGGCAATTGACAAATATCGGAAGTGGACCTAGTCATCTGATTCTGCATCGAAGGAAATTTTTTGATCAGAATTTAGATGCAGATACTGGGAAACAACCATCTGATGTGGCGAATCTAATCATGTTGAATTTTACTGGAAAACCTCATCCTTATGGCCATCCGGTCTATTACAAAGTTCAATCCTCAGTGCAAGACATGAGTGGTTCCGATACGATTCAAGATGAAATCCAAGCGATTGGCCAGCGTAGCTTCCCTGACGACCCCCAAACAATTTGGCATATCGATAAGATCGATCGATCGTATGATGGAAATTACCTTGTTTTGACAAGTCCGGTACCTCACATAGGATACCAAAAGGTGATGTTCGTATTGACTTCATTTGATGTTAATAGTGTAAAGGAATGTCATGTCTTAGATGATGGGAAATGGTTGTTGTTGTTCTCCTGAAGAATACTGATGCATAGGGGTGAGAGTGTCATAATGAACCTTAGAAAGAAATTCGGTTTATTCAGAGATCTTTGGAGTCCAAAGGTTGTTGGCGAAATTAACGACTATCAGGTAAAACTTGCAAAAATCGAAGGCGAGTTTGTTTGGCATCAGCATGACCACACCGACGAATTCTTCCTCGTGGTGGAGGGTTCTATGCGAATAGAGTACGAAAATCACCATGTGTCTCTCGATGAGGGGGATATCCACATTGTCCCAAAAGGTATCCGTCATCGGACAGTGGCTGATGAGGAGTGTTGGATTGTCATTATCGAGCCTCGAGATGTCGTGAATACTGGCGATGTGGACAGTGATCTGACTGCGGAGAACGATGTCTGGATCTGATCATTCTGGAAAGCAGTAACGCACTTCTGTGAAGTCGGATCTTATTTGATTCACCCGTGTCTTGACTGTACTAGGATCCTCCTGATCGATTAGAACTCGCCTGAAGCAAGTGGCGACTTCTTCCATCTCAGTAGTTCCCATTCCGTGTCGTGTCAGTTCTTGGACACCTAGCCGGAGACCTGACGGAGTCATTGCTTTCGTGTCACCCGGAAGCATATTCATGTTCGTGATGATGCCCGCTTCTTCGAGCATGGCAGCAGCTTTTCGGCCAGCACCTGAATCATTTTCACCGTGACGAGTTAGTACCTGGTGACTCGCGGTGAAACCACGATCCTCGGCCAAAACATCGAATCCTTCAGTAGCCAGAGCGGCAGCCAGTGCCTTTGCGTTGCGTACTGTGTCGCGAGCGTATTGTTCCCCGAAGGCCTCAAACTCGGACAGGGCCACAACCTTGCCTGCGACATGATGCAGGTGGTAGGAGGAGTTAGTTCCAGGGAACACTGCATTGTTTAGGCGACGGTGAAACTTCTCATCATCATCATTGGACAGTAGGAATCCCCCTTGAGGTCCAGGGAATGTTTTGTGTGAGGATCCAGTCATTACGTCGGCACCTTCACGGAGTGGGTCTTGGAAGACACCTCCTGCGATTAACCCGAGGACATGTGCTCCGTCATACATGACGCGGGCTCCGATCTCATGAGCGACATCCGCGAGTTCTTCTAGTGGGGTTGGAAAGAGGAACACAGAAGCGCCGAATAGAGCAAGAGCCGGCTCAGTATCGCGAATCATCGCAGCAGCAGCATCGATGTCTGGCTCCATTCGGTCGATATCCCATGGGTATGTGTGCAGGTCTAGGCCGCGGAGGCCTACTGCGCCCATCTGAGCGTGAGATATGTGACCCCCGTCTGCAGTGGAAACAGCGGTGATTCGGTCTCCTGGCTTGACGAGAGCCTTGAGTGCCCCTATGTTCGATACTGTTCCAGAGGTCGGCTGGATGTTGGCAAAGGATGAATTGAACACTTTCTGAGCAAGCTGGATTCCTATCGCCTCAATTGTATCGAAGTCGTCACAGCCCTGGTAGTACCGTTTTCCTGGAAGGCCTTCGGCATATCGCCCATGCAGGTCGCTATCGCAGGCGCGACGGACAAGTGGCGAGATTACATTCTCGCTTGCAATCATGGGGAATCCAGTCCCGTAGTGTTCTCCGCTTTGGTCTACAGCCTCCAAGACCCTGCCAATGGTCTCTCTATGGTGTTCGCTCATTACCTTGCCATCGCACCACACCGCTCAAAGCAATTCGCATAGTTAATTCTCAGTTTTATCGTGGTCCACGATTTGTGTCAAAACGGATATGAAGGGGCACTTCCTATTTCCTGCATGGCGAATGAGGACACATCTCCGAATTCGTCAGAGGATGAGGTTTCTGCGATTGCAGAAGACGAGTTTGAATCCGCAGCCCAAGAGCAATTGGGAGAGGAAATCAATGAGCCGGATCAGGATAAGGAAATAGGAGAAATTGATCGGCAACTCGATGAGATTAGATTACGCCGTGAGGGGACAAAGCGTCCATTTTTTAGTGGCCCAGAGGGCAAGACACTTGCCGTCGGATTACTTACGGCACTTCTCTTTGGCGGGGTTGTCCTAGTCAGTTCTACTGGCGCCTTCATACCTGATTCCATATCTGTTGATCAATCTCTTTCGGGAACTTTCCTCGACCCGGGAGAGGAGTGTGTAGACCGTACTGGTGTTGCTTGGCTTAACATCTGGGAGGGTGAGAAACATGATTTGCGTATCCGCCTCTACAATATTGCCCCCTCTAACATTGTAATTCAAGCGCGACTGGTAGATTCTGATGTGGATGTAGTGCCAAGGGATGGGTCCGTTATCATCGATCCGTTAATTGTGAATGGCACCCTGAATCAGACCGAGATTGCTCTGATTACGGACGATGTTGATTCGGGCGTCTATACGTTGCAAGTGAAGGTATTCAATACGACTGATCTTCCTGTCACAGATACCAATCAGACTGCGTTGATTGGCAAGAAAGAGATGATTCTCGAAGAGCGCCAAGTCGAAGTTTTAGAAATTGAGAAGGGCGGTATACTCAGTCTACTTGACCTTCGTGAAGAAACAACCGTGAAAGGAATCGAATTATTAGATGATGAGATTAGGTCTTGTTGGACAGTTCAATCGTTGGGACAATGGTCTCTAGCGCTTATGGGTGCCGAATGGGCAGGTGGCCGTGAGACCGCAATGCTTGCCGGTGGTAGTGCAGGTGTGCCGCCGTGGTGGATGGCGTTCGTATCTCTATTCATGTCTGTTGTTTTCTTGTTCATACAGTATCCGTTGATGTACAGATTTTACCATCGGGACGATGAAGATGATCTCTCAAATGAGCAAACATCACGACTGATTGAACGAACGCTTGAGGCCGCTTGCGATGAACTGCATATCCATTATGATAGGGTGAGCACTGTAATTGAGGTAAAACCTCTGATAATCAGTATTGATGCATGCTACGAGAATACTGATCGTTCCTTCGAGAATCGAGAAAGCGTACGAGCACACTTGCTGAAGTTCCTGTTGAGTGAATTCGCTGTTTATGGTGAGATGCGAAGTACAGAACTCGATGTTCGCACCTCACATGAGCGACGTGGCGTACATCAGAGCATTCGTGAGGGGGTTGATTCGATGGAGGGTCCAGTCGAAGATTACACGAATTTCTTCACTGAACTGAATATTTACGCCCGCATTGACGACAACGTACGGTCAGTCGTCAAGCACTGGTTTGATCAAAATCCACTACATCACATTGAGGACAATGTGACTTCTGATGACTTTGCTGTATATCTTAGAGTCCAGTATAAGCCTGCAAATCAGGTACTTTCATTCTTGAGAAATCGCCTTTCCTATGAGGATGTTCAACGAGAGTTACGAAAAACGATTCAATTAGAATTGAAGGGGATGCTTGGGGACCGTCGTGTGATTGTGAGTGCGATGAGCACGGTAGATACCATAGCAGATCGTGTAGCTGCCGGTCGCTCTGAGGACCTTAGTGTCAAGGAAGATGGTGAAATCGTGGCCACTGAGACGTTTGTGGCGCAACAAGAAGGAATCACTGGAACCTTGTTACAGAATCAGTTTGTTGCAGATATTCTTTCCTCGGTAGAGTTCATTGCACACAGTAACAAACAACGCATCGAGGGTAGAGCTGGTTTCTTTGGGCTTATTGTGTTCGTCTGGATTCCGTTTATGGCAAGTGGTGTTCTGGTTGGTGCAATGCTAGGTCTTGTGGCTAGAATGCGCTTTCAGCGGGTTCTGACTGCTTGCATGATTGGTGGAACTGCAGCCTCAATCACCTGGGCATATACTGCTCAAGGTATCATTGAGGTCATGGAACGTTACCATGCTGAGGCACTACTCCCAGTGATTATCGGTATTGTAGTTTTGATGGCTGTTAAGCACGTGCAGAACAATAAGAAACATCGTCAGCGAGAACTACTGAAGACGCGTATAGCTAGTGCACAAAGTGCTCAAAAACAAATGGGTATGGCGAAGGAATAACCCTCACTGAGATAGGTCCTTTACCTTCTCGACAAGGTCCATATTTCTCAGGCGCCAGATGCCTATGGGGACCATTGCGACAGCAATAACCAGAACGATGGCCATCAGTTGGTAGGCGACGCTAGGGACAAGGACCACTGGGAAGTAGAATTGCCAGGTTGAGAAGGAAGCAGCGAGACCAATAGCGCCTCCGAATGCGAAGAGGACACCAACGAGTCCGCCTACGAGTCCAATCAGGACGCTTTCAAAGAGGAGCATTGAGCCGAGACCAGCTGTGGAAGCTCCGAGGACCCGTAGGGTCGCGAGTTCGAAGTCTCTCTCAGCGATATTCATCACCATCGTGTTGAACATAACTGCGAGAGTGAACAGGATGCCGAGTCCCATAATTGTGGATAGGACCTGAGTTTGCTGTTCCAACAGGGAGGTGATACCTTCGATTAGTATTTGGCGATCTTGGATAGTCGTTGATATATTTGCGAGGGAATCGTCTACTTCGACTCCTTCAGGGATTTGGAGATAAATCGCGGTTGCCTCTATACCGGTAATCGATGAGAGATCAGGTTGGAGGAAGAACATAGTCCGCGCAACCTCGCCACGTACGGAGCCTGTAATCTGGATCTCTGTACTTGTTCCGCCCACATCGACTGTTCGTGTATCTCCGATTGCCCATCCAGCCATGTCAAGTGACCCTTCGTCCATCATGACCTGAAGTGTACCTGAAGTTTGGACGGGTGCATCTCCAGAAATAATTTCGACATTCCGCATCGATTGACCTTCAGCGTATCCTTGTAGTGCGATTAACGTGAAGGTACGGTCAATTCCTGATGAGTCCTGCAGGGTGCCAAATGGGAGTTCGATAATAGCCTCATGGATTGCATCTCGTTCCTCTGCCCATTCGATAATTGCATCTTCTCCGCCTGGTTGTGTGTAGACCTGGAAGTCCCACGTTTGCCCTTCTTCGAGTCCTCCTACGATTGTGCCTGTTAGGCCGACCGTCATCATCTGAATAGATCCAGCGAGCATCAATGAGATACCTACTGCAAGGAAGGTCATACTCAGCCTGATAGGCTTGCGCAGGCTTGAACGAATCGATAGACCAAGGCGGGTTGGCATCCAACCAGTAAGGGTGCGAAGTAGATTGGAGCCAACACGCAAGTCAGTGTGCCCACCAAGCACATCAAGTGGCTCCATCCTTGTTGCTTTCCAAGCGGGGAAAACTCCGGATACGAAGACGATAAACATAGTCAAGCCAATCACACTTCCATACAGTTCTAGAGGTATGCTGCGTTCAATGATGGGGAGTCCGACTAACTCCTCATAGAAGTCTAACATCCCATTCATTCCGTATGGGCCTGCGAGTACTCCGAGGCCACAGCCAAATGCACCTATGGCCAGTGGGGCTAACAGGTAGCCAGTCATGAGTGAAGTTCGTGGTACTCCAAGGGTCCGGAGGATGGCAATCTCCCGGGCTTGACTTTGAACAAGGCGCTGGAGACTCAGAGCAATTGTGATTGCAGCTATGGCTTGAATCATCACGGTGAATGGTGTCGCCATCTTCTTCGCACCATCGAGATCTTGACGCATAAATTCAACAGCGTCGTTCTGACCTCGATCACGAATCCGTCCGTCGAGGCTATTCGCCTCCATTGAATCGGACACGATTGCCTTCATCCCATCGATTTCATCTCCCTCGTTCTCATCAGTATTAGGCAGGTCAAACGAAGGAGTACCCTCGACATCTAGCATCAGGTTGTTAGCAGAACCAATTTCGTTGCCAGTCATTCTCGCCATTCCGAGATCAGATAGATATCCGATTCCGTACTCACCTGGAAGAGGTGGGAAGAGAGACCCCTCTGGAGCGATGTAGATGTGGAGCGGATGGTAGGCTATTCCAACGATGTCGAACTCGAAACTACCGTTGCCTACGCCAATCTCTATTCGATCCCCGATACTCATTCCGAGCGCTTCCGTTACGTGAGCATCCATTACTACCTCTTCAGCACCTACAGCGGTTCGCCCCTCAGAGTGGCCTTCAGGGAACCAGTTTCGGTCAATGTCTGCATTTTCGGGGATTCCGTGCCAGATAGATGGGATGAGATGGTTGCCTGTGTCATTTGTATGGAATAGGTTGCCTTTCAGAATCATGCGCCCTTCGCAGGAGTCCAGTGTTACAGCATCGCTTGGCCATGCGTTTCTAACGCCACTACAGAACGCATTCACCTGTTCAGGCGTCCAGATACCTGATTGATTATCTACCCAAATGTCAGCTAGATTTGCACCGTTCTCCGAATCGTCGTAGATGGAGTCGTACATTGGTTCAAGATTGGCTGCATAGCCGCCAAAGGTGATTCCAGCGAAGACACCGACGAAAATCATCCCGATGACTGCGACAAGACGTAGTTTGGTTCCCCAGAGACTTCTTGCAAGTCGCTTGTTCAACAAGTTGGATGACATTTGTTCACCTCACATATCTTGAGTAGGTTCACTTAGTTCGGTAGGTCTTGATTTGTCGTGCTGTTCATCAGATATGATACGGCCACTATCGATGCGGATGACTCGTGTTGCGTATTGAATGAGTGCTTCGTCATGGGTTACGAATACGGCTGTGATGTTCTCCTTCGCACAAGCCTCAACCAGCACCTCCATGACTTTCTGCGAGGTCTCAGTATCCAGATTTCCAGTTAATTCGTCGCCGAGTAGTAATGTGGGCTTCTTAGCTATACTACGTGCGATAGCTACGCGTTGTTGCTGCCCTCCACTTATTTCTCCTGGGAATCGACCCTTCTCCGAGCCTAGGCCAACGAGATCGAGAAGTTCCTCTGCACGCTGCGTATCCTTCTTTCCTGCCAACTCCTGGATGAGTAGGATATTCTCCATCACAGTGAGGTCCTGAAGGAGATTGAAGAATTGGAATACGTAACCGATATTGTCGCGTCGGAAAGAAGTCATCTTCTCTGAATGATTTCTAGGTACACTCTTTTCTTGGAAGATATATTCTCCATCTGTGGGGCTATCGAGCGCAGATAAGCAGTTGAGAAGCGTGGTTTTTCCAGACCCTGAAGGGCCCAGAAGAATCACCCGTTCGCCTTCTTCAATCTCAAGGTCAATACCATCGAGTGCGCGGACCGTACCAGCAGGCGTTTCGTAGTGGCGCTTCATACTCGTCATTGTTAGCAATGCCATTGTATCATTTCAAGGGACTAGTGCCCCAACCATGAATCCTCTGGTCGTTGTAAAAATGATCGTAATATGGGCTTTAAATCTGAAATTTTTCTGTCGACGATGAATCAATAGCCAGTGATACATGGCACGCTCATGAATCGGCACAACAGGGAGGGTCACCACGCGCGCCTTCAGCGCCTCCTTCCGGGTGGTCGTGGGCTCTGGGTGCCAATGGATCACGGACTTTCGGCTTACCCTGAAACTGGATTGGATCATATGGATGAGGTAATTGATGCAGTAATCGAGGGTGGTGCTGATGCTGTTGTTCTCCAAAAAGGCGTTCTCACTCATCATGCATCTAGGACAGGTTGGGACGGATTCATCGCTCATCTATCCGCATCTACCGTCCATGGTGGTCCGCGAAGTCAGTTCAAGGTCCTCGTTGGATCCGCTCATGAAGCGTTAGATCGAGGGGCAGGCGCTGTCTCGGGTCAGGTGAATCTTGGCGATGAACATGAACCTGAGATGATCGCCGATCTAGGGAGATTAACGGAGGAAGCCTGGTCAATTGAGTTGCCAGTACTCGGTATGGTATACCCTCGGGGGGAGCATCTGAGAATCACCTCAGATGATCCTACCAAAGGTGTCGCGCATTCCGTTCGCATTGCATACGAACTGGGGTGTGATGTTGTCAAGGTACCATGGACTGGAAGTGCAGATTCCTTTCAGATGGTAACTTCTGCAGCACCCATCCCTGTCCTCATTGC
>CESM01178013.1_pt1 | contig 15416 bp, 18 predicted proteins | sample 361421 | NCBI WGS metagenome assembly CESM01 (sample SAMEA2622219, study PRJEB7988) | marine metagenome | isolation source: saline water (ENVO:00002010), including | reverse complement strand
CCTCCTCCGGCTGCTGCCCCACCTCAACCTGTAGCACCTCCTCCGGCTGCTACCCCACCTCAACCTGAAGCTCCTCCCGCTGCCGCTCCTGCTGCACCTACAATTTTAACAATTACAGTACCTCAAGGCGTTATGGCTGGGCAACAGATTCAAATTAAGGCTCCATCTGGACAATTAGTGAACGTCAAAGTTCCTGAGGGATGTGGACCAGGTTCACAATTTAAGATTCAAATTTAAGCAGGCGTGGTCTAGTCTGGTATGACTAGGGGTTTCCAACCCCTCAACCTGGGTTCAAATCCCGGCGCCTGCACCATTATCATTGCACAATTCATTTATAATAGCTATTAAATTTAGGAATATGAAATATATTTCATTAGTTATCATTGGTTTAATGATTTCAACAGGATGTTTAGATTTTTTAGATGAAGAAAGTACAAATCAGAAACCTACCTCCGTAGCTAACTTTGTTGGTAGTGAGCCTTTTGAGCCCGAAGAAAGTATCACCTTCACTGGAAAAGATAGTACTGACCCCGATGGAGACACTCTGGAATATTATTGGGATTTCGATAAAAATGACGGAAATGAAGAAAGTGTGAAGGGAGATATTGCAAATTATGGCCAAATTACCCATTCATATAACTCTGAAGGGACATTTACAGTAACACTAACTGTCACCGATGGTAAGAATACAGACACATCTACTGTAAAAGTAAAAATTGAGGAAAAAAGTAGTGACATTCGTGCAATCGTAAACACTGACGATGATTTAAATTCTGAAACAAATGATGCCGAAAAAGTGAAGTATACTTTTTCAGCCTCGAACTCTATTTCAGAGAGTAGAATTACAAAATATGAATGGGACTTTTCATATGATTCTAGCGAAGGTTTTCAAGTTGATGAAGAAACTAATGAAGCTGAAATATCAAATGAATTTGATTCTGGGATTTATACTATAAAAGTTAGAATTACTAATGAAATGGGAGAAAGCGATGAAGCTGGTTATTCTGATGATGTGGAATTAAAAATAAATTACAAATATACTGAAACTAGAAATATTGATTCAGGAAACCAAGAACACTTGTTGCAAGTATATTCTATACCTGCAAGATACATTAAAGTTACACTTGAATATGAAAGTAATTCCGTTCACACTAAAGATTTAGATTTATACGTTTACAATCATAGCCAAGTAATAAATCCTGATGATGGAGATAGTGAATATGTAGCTGTAAATGATACTCACGACAATGGAAATATTGAACAGCTAAATTATATAGAATTAGACTACTATAATAGTACTGACAGAGCTTGGTTTGATGAAATACACGAACTTGGAGAGTGGGCTGTCGTAGTAGATCATGAAAGAACTGGAAGCAATGAATATACTGTAAAAATAGAAGTAATATATTGGGAATAAGTGTTTGAAATAGTAAAACCTTGCCAAAGTTGCAAATCATATATTCTTAAACCAAAAAAAGATACAATTATTAATTTTAAAAAAATAGTAAAAGAAATAGAAAAACATGCCTTTGAAATTATAGCTTATACTGGTTCTATGCTTTCGTTAAAAAAAGAATGTAGAATCAATATCTACAATTCCGGTAAAATAGCAATAATAACTAAAGACTTAAATCAAGTTCATAAAATAGCTTCCGAAATAGAAAATATTCTAAGGGACAAAAAAAATAAAGTGGTGCCATAAAATTGGAGAACAAACCTTTCATATCTATAGTAATACCTACAACAGGCCATGTGAAATTCATTAAAGGGCTAGTTGAAAGTGTAAATAAACTAGATTATCCAAAAGAAAAATACGAATTGATTTTAATTGGCGATGAAGAAACTGAACTGCTAAATATCTCAAGTAAAAGAGCTAATGATTATGGAATAAAAACTGTAGTTAAATATGAACCTTTTGCTGCAGGTAAAAAACGGAATATTGGAGTAGAAGTAGCAAATGGAGATATTATTGCCTTTACAGATGATGATACCATTTTAAGAGAAGACTGGCTTAATAATGCAGTTAAACATCTTAATGATAATACAAACTATGTAGGAGTTGGAGGGCCAAATTTTACTCCAAGAGAAGGGTTACCATTTGCTAAGGCCGTGGGAAGAATATTTGGCTCAAAATTTCTTTTCTCATTTAGGTATACTATAGGACATGCAAAACCAAAAGAAATTGAACACAATCCAACTTGTAATTATATTATAAAAAAAGAAGTATTTAAAACTGTTAAATTTCATAACACGCTATGGCCTGGTGAAGATGCGGAATTTGATATTAGATTAATAAAAAATGGATTTAAAATATTATACGCACCTAATGTTGTTGTCTGGCATCACCGAAGATCTAGGCCATTACCTTTTCTTAAACAAATGTTCAATTATGGAAAAACAAGAGCTCAAGTAACGAGAATGCACCCTGATAGTTTCGATATAAGGTATTTTGCATTCATCAGCGCTTTCTTTTTTTTACTAGCTTTGTATTCAATTTCATTTGCAAAAATAGAATTGCCTTTGACTGGAAAAGTTGATTTGATAATACCTGTAGCATTAAATTTGACTTATTTTGGTATTATTTCTGCTGCAGGTATTCTAGTTGGCTTACAAACTAGAAAGATAAAACAAGGACTTTACGCCCCACTTGTTTTGTTTATACAACATTTTGGTTTTTCAATCGGTTTACTATATGGTTTTATTAAAAAACCATAAAGGAAACTTTTTACAAGGGCTCGATTTGGGAGAATGTGGATTTAGACTACGAAAAGCTATTAGAGAGAGCAAGAGAAGGCATAGAAGAGGTGACTGAAAGCTCTGAACGATTTATTCCTCCCGTACCTGAAATTCTGTACGAAGGAAGCAAAAAAACAATCATACGTAATTTTACAGAAATAATAGATATCTTAAGGAGAGAAGAGAATCATTTGTATAAATTTCTTCTTCAAGAACTAGGAACTGCCGGATCTATAGATAACAGGAGATTAGTTCTGCAAGGAAGAGTACCTGAGAAAAAAATTAAAGAACGTGTTAAATTATACATTGATACTTTTGTAATTTGCCAGGAATGTAATAGGCCAGACACTGACTTTAGTAAAAGAGGAAGAACTTTGATACTAGATTGTCAAGCTTGTGGAGGAAAAAGACCAATAAGAACAAAACTTATTACTTAAAATAAATTTAAAATAATAATGGAAAAAATTCAAAGTATCTCTATGGCTCTAGCTTTTCTAGCTATTTGTTTCAGCGGATGCCTTGATAATAATGATGAATCCGAAAAAAATACACCTCCTGAAGCTTTAATTATGATGCCAAGGCAAGCTGATATAGTAGAAGCGGGAAAGCCTTTCACAATAGACGGTTCTGCATCTAAAGATGCTGATGGTGACGAATTACAATACAGATGGACTCTTTCTGGATTAGGAAGTCCAATTGATTTAAGTACAAAAGTATCTGATACCGTTATTATTGATACTCCAGGGAAAGATTTAGTTCTAACATTACTTGTTCAAGATTCCGGTGGACTAACTGGACAGGACATTGTAGTAATAACTGTAGAGCCTGGTAATAGGCCACCAACTGCTACTATAACAACGCCAAGTAATGGCGGAGCATATTCTGAAGGAAGTGAAATTGTATTTAATGGACTAGCAAGTAGTGATCCTGATAATGATTTCTTAACTTATACATGGGATCTTTCGGAAGCCGGTGGGCCAAGCTATACTGCATCAAAACAGAATAAATTTTCTTTAGATTTGAGTGAAGGACAATATTCAATTAGCTTAACCGTAGAAGATCCTGACGGAGAAATTAGTACTGCTACACATTCATTTACAGTTACAAATTTGCCTCCAATTTCAAAAATTAAAAGTGATGTAGATTCAGTATTTGTTAATGAAAAAATTAAGTTTTCAGGAGATGAATCCTATGACCCTGAAGGTGGAGCCTTAGATTTCTTATGGAATTTCGGTGATAATAAAACATCATCTCTAAAATCTCCAGAATATAGCTGGAATTTGCCAGGTAATTTTGTTGTTTCTCTTACTGTTGAAGATGGTGAGGGTCAAGAAACTACTTCAACAAAAAATATTGAAGTCAAATCACTGGGTCCTGTTGCTAGTTTTACTTTTTCTTCAGGTGAGAAAATAAGAACTAATGACAATATAACACTGGATGCAAGCGACTCATCGGCATTAGGCGCTCCAATAAAGGAATACAAATGGGATTTTGGAAATGGTGAAGAAACCACCACCAACGAGTCTAGTACTGAATACTCATGGAGCTCAGGAGGATATTACAATGTTACTCTAATGGTTGTAGATGAGGAAGGAGAAATAGGAGAAATAACTAAAATATTACAAGTAGTTCCTGAAGACTATGTGGATGAAGGACAAGGAAATGAATTAGTTGATGGTAATGAAGATACTGTTAGTTACAATCTACCTGTCCAAATTTTTGTATCCTCTTTACAAATTGAGTTCACAGATGTCGGTTGCGTCGGATTAGGAGGTACACTAAACTACGTTATTACATTACAAAATTCAGACGGAAGTCAAATTGCTGAGGAGAGTGGTAACGTTGCCTGTGGTGAAAGTGGAAGCTGGAGTGAAACTATATCTGATGATGATAATTCAATGAGTATAGGGGATTACCAACTTGCAATAGAGCTAACTAATGGTGGAACTCCAGTTCAGGCAAACTGGAATTATCGTTTTGAAATAATTTATAATTTTTAAATTTTTATTGAAAAAGATACCGTATTATTCTTTCTCAAAAGTAAATCCTTAAGTCTAATTATTTTTGGATTTAATGAAGATAATTTTGTCTTCATACCATCTACATGGCCTTCTCCTACTATTGCTACTATTCTACTTTCATGGTCATTTCTTAATAATTTTACTAAATTCTTTGACATATAAGTATCTCTTCTATCTATCAAGTGAGATTTTATTACGGGATAATTAACTGAGAATTCATTCAACTCTTTTGTAAAATCTCCGGAGTTTATACTATCTCCAAAATTCATATTACCTCGGCCTATCAAAGAAAATATACTATCCTTGATTATTCTCCAGAATTCAATCCAAGGCATATTCCTCCATGTATCCATTATTGTAGGTAATATTGGCCGATCTATCAATTTGATATCTGAACCTAGTGATCTTGCAATATTTCCTGCAACCAACATTTCAGAACCTGGAGAACTGCCGAAAGACTCGCCCAGATGCTTTTGAATACGTGATAAAAATCTTAGAATAATAGGGCCTTCTGAACTCTGAGATTTAGTTTGCAAAGCAAGCCATCTGTCTCTATCTAATTCTAAGGCAACGCAAGTAGGGTCAAAATCTCTTATAAATCCTTCAAGAGGCGCTGATAAATCTATTACATGAGCTGTTCCGATTATCATCAATGAAGGCATAATTACTATGATTAGGGCAGTATACATATTAAATAACAATGTTCGCTGGTAAACTATGTTCAGTTCAAAAGAGGAACCTGATGCACCGTCGAAATGTCCCTATTGTAACAAAGATATTGGCGTAGATGGAAATACATACCGATTCCAAGTAGTAGATTTTACTGCCGAAACTTCTGGTAATCAGAGAAATGCTGGAAGAGTTATTGCAGTATCTTGTTCAAATTGTAAGAAAGTCCTAGGGTTTGTAAATCAATAAACTTATTTCAAAAAAATAATTAAAAACATTAACGTTGCAACGGCCTCAAAAGTTGCTAGAATTATGGAACCTTTTGCAACTGTATGATACGTAGGTTGCGAGGTGATTGGCAAATAAACATAATGAACTATTATTTCTAGGATTAAGAGCCATCCCGTCCAAATGAATAGTTCATAATTCCAAGGGAAAATTTCAAAATAACCTGAAAACAATAAAAGTAAGACTCCACAGATTGTAAAAAACCAAGACAGTTTCATAGTAAACTCAGCCCCAAATCTTGTTGCGAAAGTCTCTACTCCAAAACTTCTGTCAAACTCTACATCGATAGCCATAGTTGGACTATAAAGTGCCAAGAGATAACAGACTGTTGATAAGAAAAATAACCTTGGAAATTCAACAAGAGGCTGTTCTATTGACCATGCTGCTAAAGGAATTAGAAAACCTAAACTTATTCCATTACTCAATAAATCTAAACCAGGCCGTGACTTAAATCTAAATGGCTCCATATTATATACAAAAGATATCGCTGTCAAACCCAAAATACAATACATGAACTCAAAATTAAACTTTAATGATAATAATATACAAGATAATTGTAAAATCCAAAATAAAATCCAAGAAGTTCTCAAGTCAATAGTACCTCGAACAAGTAAGCTAAATTCTTTTCGTGGATTTTTCTTATCTAAATCAATATCACAAATATGATTCAAAACAAATGTGGAAGAAGTAAGTAAAGCTATTATCAGAAATCCATAAAATAGATCGAAGCTATATAATTCTCTAGAAGAAATTACATAACCAATGAAAAAAGGAGTAAAGCCAACCATCCAAAATTCAAACCCAATAAATCTTAGCCAAGTAAGTCTCGTAAATATTTTATTATTGATTAGACGTTCAAAAGTTAAATTTGTCATTTTTGTATATTTGTGTTAAGAGCCCAACCTTAATATCTTTAGGCTATATAATAAAATATGAGTAATGATTTTGAATATGCGCACAACAACAAAAATGTAATTTGGATGTCACAAAATACAAACCATTTACCTACACACGGCGCTATCCAAGACGCAATAAGAAAATCTGCTGATGAAAGAGAATATACCAAATATCCTCTAGCCTCGGGTTTTCCTAAATTAAAAGAATTGATTTTAGAAGATTTAAATCTACCTGAACAGGATTTGCACATCACTAATGGAGGAACAGAGGCTCTCTACTGCTTAATGAGACATATACAGCCTAAAGGAAGTGAAATGATTACTTCGGACCCTTCGTATTTTGTAGTTCATAAATTTGCTAAATTAGGTGGTGCTAAATGTACAGACATACCAATTTACCATGGAAATTACAGATTCGATATAGAGGATATTAAGGAAGCTATCAATCCAAATACTAAATCTATTTTTTTAATTGATCCAATAAATCCCTTAGGCAGCACATACCCTAAAGAAGAAAAAAAGGCAATATGTGACTTGGCTGAAGATCACAAATTTTGGATAATAGACGATGTTACCTATTGCGATTTTGCACCTAATCATGTTTTAGCTGCTGATATTTTACCAGAAAGAACAATTACTGGTTATTCGGTATCAAAAAATTGCGGACTTGCCGGATTAAGGGTTGGTTCACTTGTAGGACCTAAAGAATTTATATCTGAGGTTCGAGGGACAATGGTATCTGATTTAGGAATAAATGTTGTAGGTCAAAGAGCTGCGATTGCAGCCCTAGAAACTAAGAAAGACTGGTTACCTGGTATGCTAGAAACTGCAAGGAAGAATCAAGAAATAATAAAAAAAGCTGTTGATAAAGTTGAAGGGGCATCACTGCCGGTTTATCCTTCGGCCGCTAGCATGATGGTTATTGATATTTCAGATCATAAAGCTGATCCTCAAGCTGTACAAGATAAATTGTTGTATGAAAATGATATTTTTGTAAGAGCTGGAAATTATGTTTCAACTAGATTTGGAGAAAAATTCATACGAGTTTCCTTTTCTATACCAACTCCTGAAGTTGAAAAATTTGCGGAAGCTTTTCCAAAAGTTATGGAAGAACTAAATATCTAAATTAGCCACTGCCGTAGCATTTGCTTCGATATATTCTCTTCTTGGTTGAACATCGTCACCCATAAGCTCGACAAATGCCTTATCTGCTAATTCAGCATCTTCAATTTCAACTTTTAACAAAGTTCTTTTTGAAGGATCCATCGTAGTGTCCCACAATTGTATTGCATTCATTTCACCAAGCCCCTTGTATCGTTGAACTGAAGCTCCAGAGCCATAATCATTTAATAATCTTTCCAATTGAACATCGTCGTAGGCATATGACATCTTTTTACCCTTACTAACTTTATACAAAGGCGGTTGAGCAACATATACATATCCTGCATCAATCAAACCCTTCATATGTCGGTATAAGAAAGTCAACAAAAGTGTACGAATATGAGCACCATCTACATCTGCATCAGTCATTATTATTAATTTATGATAGCGAGCTTTCCCAAGCTCGAATTCATCTTCTTCTTCTACTCCAGTTATGCTACATCCCATTGCTGTGATTAAGGCCATAACTTCATTGTTGGCTAAAATTTTATCAATTCTTGATTTTTCAACATTCAAAATTTTACCTCGCAGTGGTAAAATTGCTTGCGTAGCTCTATCTCTACCTTGTTTAGCAGTTCCACCTGCTGAATCTCCTTCCACTATGAATAATTCTGATTCTGAGGGATCTTTACTTTGACAATCTGCCAATTTACCAGGCAGGCCTCCACCTTCCAAAATTCCCTTACGTCTAGTTAAGTCTCTTGCCTTTTTTGCAGCCTCCCGAGCCTGAAATGCTTGTATACATTTGGAAATGATTATCTGAGTGTCTGAAGGATTTTCAGCAAAATAATTCGATAAAGCTTCTGTCATGATTTTATCAACAATCCCTTTAACTTCTGAATTGCCTAATTTTGTCTTAGTCTGGCCTTCGAACTGAGGGTCAGGTACTTTGATTGATAAAATAGCAGTTAAACCTTCTCTAACGTCATTGCCTTCCAATGCGGAATCTTTTTCTTTTAATTGCTTTCTTTTCCTGGCTACACTATTTATTGTACGTGTTAAAGCTGTTTTTAATCCTGACAAGTGTGTTCCACCTTCGCGAGTTGCAATATTATTTGTGAAAGTGTGTATATTCTCTCTAAAAGCTGAAGTCCACTGCAATGCTGCTTCAACTTGTATTTGATCTTTTTCACCTGTAACAAACATAGGATTTGACATTAAAGATGTCTTACCTTTATTCAGGAATTTAACGTATTCTGAAATGCCACCCTCATAGAAAAACGTATCTGATTTGCCGTTGTCGATTTCCTCTCGTAGATTTATTGTGATTCCTGCATTAAGGTAAGCTAATTCCCTAAGCCTGTATCTTAGTATTTGATAATCAAAATTCACCGTTTCAAAGATAGTATCATCTGGAGTAAATCGAACGCAAGTCCCATTTTTATCGCTATCACCAAGTCTTTTCAAATCTGAGTCTAAATTGCCTCTTCTGTAAGTCTGACTATATGATCCTCCATCTCTGTGAATTTCTACGGATGCCTTTGTTGAAAGCGCATTAACAACAGAAACACCAACTCCATGAAGACCTCCTGAAACTTTGTAAGTGTCACTATCGAATTTTCCTCCAGCATGAAGTTTAGTCATAACTATTTCTACAGCTGGAACTTTGTATACAGGATGAGGATCAATAGGAATACCTCTACCATTATCTGTAACTGAACATGAACCATCTGTATGTAATACAACATCTATAGAATCGCAATGACCATTCATTGCTTCATCTACAGAATTATCTACTACTTCATATACTAAATGATGTAACCCTGCTTCACTGGTTGAGCCTATATACATTGAAGGGCGTTTACGTACAGCTTCTAACCCCTCCAATACTTGAATTTGGTCTGCTTTATAATCTTCTGAATTTTCCGGCATATTAATAACTATATTATAGATGGGGAAGGGGTTTTAAGTATAACTCACAAATATCTAATGTATTCACTTTTTAGAGCGTTTTTCTACCTGGACGCCAGCCTGCCGGACAAGACTTTCCTGATTGTAAAGCTTGTAATGTTCGAACTGTTTCATCAACATTTCTTCCAACTCTAGCGGGATTAACTGCCATTGCCATTAGAATTCCTTCATCATTTATGACAAAAGTCCCTCTTAATGCTTGACCAAGATCTCTCTGCAGAACACCGTATGATCTTGAGATTCTTAATGATGGATCAGCCATCAAAGGATATGATAATTTATCAATGCCACCTTTGGTACGAGGCTTCTCCATCCAAGCTTTATGAGAATTTTTTGAATCTGTAGAGCAACCGATTAACACACAATTCGCCCTCTCAAAGTCTTTAATTCTTCGGTTAAATGAATGTATATCGGTAGGACATAAACTTGAAAAGTCTCGGGGGTAAAAAAAAAGGACTGCCCATTTTTTTTCTTCGATTATTTTATTTAAGGAAACTTTATCAAAAAGAATTTGTTTTTTTCTTGAGTCAAACCTAACTACATCCCCCTCAAAAAGGGGAGCTGGTTTACCTAGTCTTGGAAATGAATTTGACAAAATAGTACCTCATCTATACGATTTGAACAAAATGTATAAAGTTATGCCTAAAAAGCAACCATCTATTAGCTAAAATTATGTATTTATTAATAAAGTTACTTAAAAAAAGACTTTATTGAAGAAATTACTTCAAAAACATCAGAATCTGAAAGTGCTGGATGAACTGGCAAACTTAATACTTCTTTTATCAGATTTTCAGCATTTGGACAACTAGATTGGTAAGCATTCATGGAAGGATAACTAAACAATAGGCTAGGATAGTAAATACCTGTATTAATTTTTCTATCGAGTAAAAAATTTCTTAGTTCATCTCTTTTCTCGCAACGGATTGTATATTGATGAAATACATGTCCCCTCCTATTTTTTGGAGTCATTACTAAATCTGAAAGTTCTGAATTGTACATCTCGGCTATCTTCCTACGGCGTGAATTAAAACTTGCCAATTTTTTAAGTTGTTCGCGACCTATGGCCGCAGAAATATCAGTCATTCGGTAATTATAACCAAATTCAGTATGTTGGTACTGAGCAGACATACCGTGTGCTCGAATCACTTTGCATTTATTGGCAAATTCTTCATCATTTGTTGTTACCATTCCGCCTTCAGAAGTAGTCATGTTCTTTGTTGGATAGAAACTAAACCAACCTGCTTTTCCAAAACTACCTGCGTTACCTCCCCAAGAATTTGCACAATGCGCTTGGGCTGAGTCTTCGATTAATAATAATTTGTGCTTTTCAGCTATTTCTAAAAATGAAGGCATATCTGCCAACTCTCCATAAAGATGAACTGGATGGATTGCTTTTGTTTTATCTGTAATGGCTGCTTCTACTTTTTTAGGATCTAAACAAAAACCATCTTCCTCAACGTCAACAAATACTGGTTTTGCACCTGCCATGATTACTACTGAAGCTGTAGCAAAAAAGGTGAAAGGCGTTGTAATTACCTCATCACCTGGACCTATTCCACTTGCTAACATTATCAAATGACCTGCTGTTGTTCCATTACATGCAGCTATAGCATGCTTAACTCCACAAACTTTTGCAAATTCTTCTTCAAATTTAGCCACTTCAGGCCCTTGTGCAATTATACCTGAACGTAACACTCTGTCAACAGCTTCTCTTTCTTCCTTACCAATCTGGGGACTAGCAATTTGAATCATATTCTTATAGTCACAAGTAGGTATTAAAAGCAAGACCCACTGAAGATGTGAGATTACATGTTTGAAAACACAAACTGGAAAGCTGTCAGCGCTGAAGTAATGGGAACTTTTTTCTTAGTTTTTTTTGGAGTTTCCTCACTAACAAATAATGTCGGAATTGTCGGTGACGGCAACGAAACTTTACACATTTTAATTGGGTTAACTACACTTACTTTGACTCTTTTTGTTCTTGTACATATTCTTGGACCTGTATCCGGATGTCACCTTAACCCCGTGATAACTATTCCAACATTTCTTTCAGATAAAATGGATAAAGATACTACTATTGCTTACATCGGAGGACAAATTATTGGTGCATGTCTTGGATTTTATTTGTTTGATTTAATTAATCCTGGAACAAGTGATTCTATTCTAGATGGAGATTCAGCGTTACTACTGGCTGCGATGGTTGGAACAACATTCTTTGTAACTTCTCTATTAACTTCTCAAGATCCTGGCTCAATAGCTGCAACCCTGTTCATTGTCTCAAGTACTGCATTTGGAGATGTTAATCCCGGTGTTTCACTAGGTAATATGATTGCTACTGATGTAGAATTCATGTTCTTCGGAATTGTAGGATCTTTGATTGGATGTGTTATTGGCTGGGGAATTAAAGAAAATATTATTGATCAGTAATTACATAAGCTGTGTAACTTCTTCTACTGAACGAAGTTCTTGGAAATAAATTTGTTCTATAGAATCGTACATTTCTTCATCATCTTTAATCAAAGCAAGTACTTGTTCATATCCTTCAGCAGCTTTTTGCTCCGTTTTTAGGGATTCTTCAAGCATCACCTGGTAATCTGTTGTGTGAACTATTTCTGTTGGATCTCTGTCTGTAACTGCCGTACCTCCAAGCTTAACAATTGCAGATCTAACCATTTCAGCATGAGTATGAGACTCAGTAGCTTCTTCATCAAAGAAAGGCTTGAGATGTAGTCTGTGAATTCCCTTGACATACGCGGAATAATGCGAATAAAGGGCAGCTGCACGTAATTCCCAGCCTAGCCCACCGTTCAATTTTTCTATTAAGTCAGTGCGTGACATGTGATAACATTGATAGTTGGGATAAAATAACTTAGCCAATATCCAAAAAGAATATTACTTCATCGTGGTTGAACTGGTAAAATAGCAGTTCGTGTCATAATTATCTTTTGCTTGACATGATCATCAAGACTAATATCAATATCCTTGGCTAAATTAGAAAAATCATAATTTCTAATTGAAATAACTGAATCATCTTCGGTAATAATTTCTGATAACTCTGGAGAAGAATCACCAAAGTGGACCCACCCTACAGCTTCCGTATCCTTATTAATTCCAGCCAATTTTAATGCTTTTGATATTTGTCTCAGTGAAGTCAAATATAGTAAAACTTCTGTAGATTTATCTTTTGATAGATTAAAACCATTATTGTGAGATGATAGAGATAGAGTTGCTGCTTGATGCAAATGTTCAATTCCGCAAACACTTTTTGAGTCTACAATAGTTAAATTTGAATTTACAAAAGATAAAATTCTATCTAAATCACTCGTCTTCAAACGACCGCAGCCTACCGTTAATTTCACAAAGTCTAATCGACAGAGGAGATTATATAATAGGTAGCGTGGTCTGAAACATAGAGTTTAGTATGAGCGCTGAGTTAGAAGAACAGATTGCACAGCTTGAAAACAGCTTAGGTCAGGAACAACAGAGGCTTGAAAAGTTATGGGATGCTTACGAACAACAGGAAAAAGATTTGAATGCATCTTTGGACAGAATTAATTACTTAGAATCTGATATTGAAACTAGGCAAACAATGATCTCTTCTTTGCAAGAATTACTTACTGAGAGAGATGCAAAGCTTCGTGACCTTGAAATTCAAAGACAAAGGCAAAGTAAAATTGCTGCTGAATATGAGCCTAAGATTAAAGAAATGCAAGGAATTATAGAAGATCAAACCGAAAAATATGAACGATTATTATCAATTACTCAAGAAATGGAAGATGAACTTGATTTAGCAAGACAATCTTTGCATGCAAGAGATGGTTGGTTTAACGCCAACATTAGTAGCTTAGAATCTGTTTCTGAAATTATTAAAGAATGGAGAAGCATACAAGGCGGAAAATTCCCTGAAGTTAAAGAATCAAGTGGACCTGGAGGCGGAAAAAGTGCCTTTGTTTCCTCTGTTGCAAAAATAAAAGGTTTAGGTGCTGTAAAAGCTGAAAACTTATATGATGCTGGATTCCACACTGTTGATGATTTGAAAAGTGCTTCAACAGAAGATATTGCAGGCGTAGTAGGCTTCACAAATCTGAGTGCAAGCAAAGTAGTGAAAGGCGCTAAAGAACTTTAGATTAATAAAAAATTAGTTACTATTTCCTGATTTCTTACCTCTGGATGAAAGGAGACGCCAAAAGCATTAATCTTTTTGTGAGATATCATTTGTATTGTTTTTTCACTTTTAGCTAGAACATTGAAAGAAGTAACTTCATCTATCGAAAAATTATGCATATTATATGCTTGAAAACTTCCACTTGCTAAGGGATTCTGAGTCTGTATCTCAACATTTACCATGCCTATTTCTTCTTGAACTATAATTTCCTCGTCAAACATGCTGCATATTATTTGGAAACCTGAACATATTCCCAATATCCCTTTACCGTAGTTTTTCAATTTATTAAAATCGAATAAGTAATTCAAATAATCATTATCTTGTAGAGAGGTTCCGCAAATTATTACCTTATCATATCTCTGAAAATTAAAAGTTTCTAAGTCTCTATAATTTATTACATCATAATCATAAGATTTAATTATTTCAATAATTGGGTTTACAAATTCATATTCACTCAATTTTTCTTTACAAGTTGATATTAACAATATTTTCATTTAAGTTTAGCCTCCTTTATTTCTAGACGGCCTGAAAAATTAGAATAGTGAATTTTTGAGGATAGTACCTCTAACTTTTTTGAAAACATAGGTGCATTAATTACTAAAGATTCAAATTCGCCACCTTCACCAGCAGGATTAATTCTGTACTTTTTTGAATATAATAATAATTCATTAATTGTAGAGGAATCAATTTCTTTTCCCAACCAAGATTCATCAAATGGTTCTGCTGCGATTCCAGTAATGATAGAACTAACATTGTAAGTTTGAAGTTTATCTAATAATTTTTCTTGAGATAACTGCCAAATTGGATTAAAACACCATAAATCCAATTTATTGCAAATCTTTTGTATTCTCGTTGATTGGTATGTTGATGCTAATGCTCCTGTAACTATTCCTTGAATTGAATATTCTTTTTTTGATTTTTTGATTAAAGTAAATAAATCCTCTAATTCATCATCTTGAATCCCTTTAGTTTCCTGAATAACTTGTGGAATGCCTAGAGATTCCGCTTGTAATTTTGTCCATGTAATTGCTGGAGTATGGAACATCCAGCTGTCTTGGTTAGAAGATTTAATTGTTAGCAAACATGATATCTCGTGATCTTCTGAAGCTAAATGCATTGCCATATACGAATCCTTACCTCCTGAGAAAAGTATTCCTAATTTCATCGACGTTTCCGCTTAGCTATCAGATATACTTCGCTTGATTGCTTACGAGAGGCCTCAGGAGACAAAGTTCTTACTGAACCAAATTCATCAATTACTGCTTTTCTATACTCTTGAAAATCAGCTCCTTCAAATACCTTCACAACAAATGCTGAAGCTTTCCTTTCAGCTGCAATCTCTAAAGCTAAAGAGGATAACTCAACTGAACATGCTTGATCTACCGAATAATTTCCTGATAAATTAGGGCTCATATCAGATATCACTACATCGGCCTTGGGCATTAATTCCTGTAATTGGTCTCTTGTCTCTGATTCACGTAAATCTCCCTGAATGAAAAGGGCGCCAGTCAACGGTAAGATATGTTGTAAATCTACTCCAACAAGTTTTCCTTCTTCCCCTATAAATTC
>CESM01170967.1_pt1 | contig 15583 bp, 1 predicted proteins | sample 361421 | NCBI WGS metagenome assembly CESM01 (sample SAMEA2622219, study PRJEB7988) | marine metagenome | isolation source: saline water (ENVO:00002010), including | reverse complement strand
AATAGATTCAACACTTGGATTTCATTATTTTGCAATTGTGGTTGAAGAGACGACTGGTTATAATGTTCTTAATATTGCAGCTATATCGTGGTTGGGTATACCAGCTAAAGAATACAAATCGATTATGGCATTATATTCTATTGATTTGTCGCCAAGATATTCTGGATTATATGACTCGCCATCGAACTCATTTGGAACAGGGGATGATCTGCCAGCGAATTTTGGTGTACCAAGTCTATCTAATTATCCCAATAGCTATGATAGTGTAGTTAAATATTGGGCTTATGATGATTCAGATAATTCAGTAATTATTGCACATGAATATTCTGGTAATTTGGGTATGGTCAAAATAAACAGAGACGGAACTACCAATTGGGGGACAGCTGTTCCAGCTGGAAATGGTAGATATATATCGCCGATTCCAACTATTTTGTCTCGAACAGACTTAATAACTGCTTATAACACTGGCAGTCCACCCGCTAGTGGTGGATATCAATTCATGAAAGGAACTGGTTTTAATATTATAATTAAGAATCATTTAGATTCAGATAAAAGCAATACTTTAGGTATTAATGCTACTAATTCAAGCATATCAAAATTCAAAATATATGATTCAGTATTATCACAAAGTGATGTTGCGGATATGTATTATGATGAATTCCCGCCTGAGCCTGAGCCTGAGCCAGAACCAGAGCCGGAGCCGTCGCCTGAACCAGAGCCGGAGCCTGAGCCAGAACCAGAGCCGGAGCCTGAGCCAGAGCCAGAACCAGAACCTGAAAGTGAGGCAAAATTTATAAGTTCACCACCATTAATTTCCTCGGAGGGGGTATTATATACTTATACACCAACATCTCATCATGGTGGTGTAATTAGTGTAATTACAAAACCAAACTGGTTAAATTGGGATGGAACAACATTATCAGGAATTCCAACAAACGCGGATGTTGCATTTCATTCTATAAAATTAAGAAGTACTGACCCAAATAATACATCGTATTATTTCGACCAAGATTTTGTCATAAATGTTCAGGCAAATTTAGCACCAACATTTCAAACATCTCCTCATGATCATCCTAAGATTAACAGTAGTGCACGTTCGCGTATAATGGATGGTAATGTTTCTGTTCCCGCCCCAACCACTATTACAATTAGTGCCGGAGCGTGGGGAACAGCAGGAAACAGATATGATTTAGATGAAAGCAATTCAACATCTTCTATTAAACGATATTTCTTGTCCTATAATGGCGTTTTACAGGGAGCAAATTTAGGCATAAGCTTTACTATAAGTGGCACGACTATTACACTTGACGTAAACGATTCGATTGGCGGGACGGAGAGACCTTCATATTACATAAACGGTGGGACAACGGTATCTTCTGGGACTGGAACTGTAAGCGTCAATGACGTAATCGAATTGTGGGGATTATCTGGATCAAACTACATAAATCTTGCAGAGATTACAGTTCCGAGTGGACTAGCTAAACCAAGTGTAGGCGTAGTCGAACCATCTGTGATAATGACTTCAGCATCACAAGATGGCTATACTGTCACGAGTAGTTCAACCCATTCTGCTGGTGCAAACTATAAAGCATTCAATAAATCTTATGCTCCGGCAACCGACGATTATTGGATGGCAGAACCTTACACCCATGGAAAATATGATGGTGGTGGTGGTAATTATAATGGTCCAAATTCGCTTGGCGGTGTAAGTGGTGAATGGATTACTTTACAAATTCCAACACCTAAAATCATGGGTTCTGTACACATTACAGCACGTGATTTTCTTAACACGGGTCCAGGTTGGGATGAAAGGAATAAAGCACCAAAAGATTTTAAGGTTCTCGGTTCTAATGATGGAACTAATTGGGATGAGGTATTAAGTGTAACCGGGGCCAATATTCAAGATATTACAAATGGTGGAGGTGGTAAATTTAATATGCATACAACAAGTGTAGCATATAATCGATTTGCTCTGGTTGTTCAAGCTGTAAATGAAGGTGTTCATTTAGCTGTTTCCGAAATTGAGTATACTGTTGCTAGCGACGAGTCAAATGCAGTATTATATTACGATGCAACTGGAACTACCTTTTATGGTATACAGACTTGGAACAGTTATAGTCAATCGAATGCTTTTAAAGTTCCGTTTTCTTCTATTGAAGTCCCATCTTCACTAATTGATTTCAGTGTTTTCCCCTGGGGGACTTCAATAGAATATGCGCAAGAATATTTGAGCGCGAATTTTAGTGACTTAAATCCGCGATTTATTCTGGATGGGGTACAAGCTACAAGTTCTAATAGTTATTTTGCTAGTAGCACCCAATACCAACCAAATGGTCATGGTGTGAATTTTTGGGGAGCAAGTGAACCTATTGCTGAATTTAAGTTTACTTCAAATATTAACGGAAAATGTAAGATTGTATATGGTTGTACTTGGAGTCAGAATGCAGTAAGAATAGCATTAAATGGAACACTAATATATTGGACCAATATTATTGAAACAACTGTAGAATTTGATGTTTCAATAGGTGACGAAATTAAGATATATGAAAACCCAATGTCGGTTATTGCCCTATATTCGATTACTCTGAATCAATTACTTGGTTCTTCAGACAGAACAATAATTACAACAATTAAACCAACAGATAATGATGCAAACAAAAAATTCCAAATATGTGGTTATGGTGGGTTCTCGACCGTCAGCGCGTCATTTGGCGTTAGAATATCTAATCATGCAGTGAACGGCGGCGGGGGTACTTCAAATAGTTCAGAGTATGCTGTTGGTATAATGGGTAATAGTAATGATATATATTTTCCCAATCTTAAAATATATAGAAATGTTGAAACAACAATTGCGGTAAGTTACAAATCAAGTAATAATACAGGCTATTTATTCGTAAAAAATCCATCATCCGGTATATGGGAAATGGATAGTCAGGTATTTCCAAATGGAAATTTGAATACTAGATTTACTGGTTCAGGTACACACGGGACGGACGGGTTTATGATTGGTGGATATCCAGTAGATAATAATGGGAATAATATATACGATGCTTTCGTTGGGACAATTGGTGAAGTATTTGTGTATGATTATTATATTGATAATGTAGATGATATTAAAGCCAAAAATTACAATAATATTCCAGAATATTCATATCATGCAGCAGAATATAATTTTACTGGTTTATCTGGAATTGATTTAAGTTCTGATTATGATTTAGTTGCAGCTGGATTAATGGGTAATGCTTCTCGTATGGCAATTGCAACTGTGAAGATTCCATTTGTCTCAACAAGTGACCCAAATTACAAGGCTTTCCAATATGTATTTACATATGGTGGATGGGGACCAAGAGGACACGATTTTGGTATTAGAATTGATACAGCAGTTGAATCTCCTTATGGAAGAATTGGTTTAGCATTATGGGGTGATGAACCATGGAGTGATATATTGAGATTAGAAAGTAATGTGGAGACAACGATTGGTGCAAGTTATGATGGAACTACTGGTAGAGTTTACTTTTTCTTGAAGAATCCAACAACTGGTTCTTGGGCAATGGAGGAGGCTAATTATCCGGCTGATTGGGTTTTTACGGGAGCCGGAGCAACTGTTAATACACATGTTGGTGATGTAATTAAGGGAATATTATTGGGTGCTGGAGCGGTGGATGATGGAACACATTATAGTCCACTTATTTCTGGCTCAACGATTAGTGATTTTGCAATATACGATTATGCAATTACAAAATTAGATGAAATTCCTGATATTTCGCGCAAGGAACCAGTATCAATAACACAAACAACAGTATTTAATTATACTGGTAGAGATATTGAAAATGAATTAAATGCAATTGTTGAAGAAAAACCAGCATGGCTTTTACCAGAAGAAGAACACAGATTTATACTCGATGGCCGAATGATTGGAACGGAGGATGATTTTCCTGCAGATTTTGGAACATTAACTAAACATAATGGTACTCAGGCTCTAATTACTAATTGGACTATGGACACAGATAACAATTTAGTTTTATCATCTTATGATAACATCGCCGAAGCCGATGGCTATTGGACACGTTATATTAAAGTTACACAAAATGGTTCATACATCCCCGGTAGTGGAAAATATAAAGCTGGTAATAATGCATATTATAGTCCATCATTGCTGTTGAGTGACTATAATACCGGAACTTCTTATGAATATGGATTTGTAAAAGGAGTAAGTTTTGATAATATATTTAAGAATTATACAAAATTATTATCTTATGCAAGATGGGAACAAAAGGAGCATACATTTTCTATGTCAGAAGCGTCTTTGTTCATAAAGATACCTCAAATGACAATAAATGATGTAAGAACAATTTCTTTCTGGAGAACTTTTGGGAAGAACCATCCTGTAAGTTATAATGAGAACGATTACAGGCAGTATAATATGATTTGTTGGGCAACAGATCAAAAGCATCATTTATTAGATCCAATTTTCAATGATAATTATTCATCTGAATACCAGTTTGTATTAGAACCTGCTAGGAAGAATGGTGGAGCAAGTCGATGGCATAATAGAAGTGGTTCTACTCATCCAGATTATCCGCTCAACACGAATTTACACCTCCAATACCATAATGATAATAATCAATTTATATCGTATAATAATACGACATACGCAGTTACGGGGGCCATAAACCGTGGTGAATCTGATGGAGATTTATCTGCTGGAGATTTATATCATTTTGTAATTACATATGATGGTCCTGAGATGAAATATAGAGTTAGAATAAATAAATATGAGGAAGGGAAGAGCATCCCCAGAAATATGCAGCTTGGAACAGTTGAAAAAACATTTATTGATTTTGTAAATGTTCGGAATCTTAGTGTTGAAGATTCACAAGCATATATGACAACAAATTTTGACAATATAAGTCCACAATTTCTTGTCAATGGTGGACCTGCAAGTCAAGGTACCAATAGTAATTCTAGTGGTTTGTGGAAAGACGTACAATATGGTCCGCCTTCTGATGGTATAACTATTTGGGGTGCAGCCTCAAGTCCTACAAGTGATCCAAATAAGGGCGAATTTAAATTCATTTCCGATATAAATGGGTTATGTGAGATTAGATATGGAGCAGCCTGGGCAGACTGGAGCGTTGCTGCAGTAAAAATAACGTTAAATGGCAATGTAATATTTAAAAGAGGTAGTGTCGGCTCAGAGATTAAAGAATTTGCAGTTGATAAAGGGGATATAATCAGTGTATATGAGGAATATTCAGTTATGAATTTATATACGATTAAACTAAAAGAATATATAAATGAAACGACTGATACTGCGGAACATGGTGGTAATCCATCCGATGTTTTTGTAATTACAGGACATTCGCGAGGCGCCAACTGGGTTTATTCTGATATGATACACGATGTAAGAATATATGAAAAGAAGCTTAGTGTGGATGAGATTAATAGCATTTACACAGCTGGACCATTGGATTCAAAATCGGAATTAGTTGGAATGCATACAATAAAATTATCATTGAATGATGGTACAAATCCAAAAGTATATCAAGATTTTAATCTAAATATTACAAACAGTCATAATCTGTTATGTCAACACATAAATACATTGGGTGATACTGGTGGAAATGTGAATAATAACATAATTTGGTATGACAACAGTAATGCAAATATTATTGGACAAAACATAGTTCAAGATACCAATGACCCAGTTCATGCGTCTCAAATGAATTTACAAACACCCTCTTATTTACACGGCAGTGACTCAACAGTATCTGTATTTGAATTTAGGTGTTATTGTGATTTCTTTTCAATTGGTTTAGCTAACAAACCTACTAAATCGTGGGGAAATAAAACTATTGATAATTGGCTTAAAGGAACTTGGATGCAAGTCCATAATTCGGTAAAAATATTTGGATTTAATACACTGGATAGTTCGTCAATGGAAGTTATGCATGATGGTACATGGACGAATTATGGAAATAGTCTTGGTGATTTTTCAAACCAATATATGAAAATAGTAGTAACACCTTCAACTATTAAATTTTATAGAAGTGGAGAGACTACTGCAATAATAGGAGCGGGCGGTATGAACGGAACTGGTGGTGATCAAGGGATTGCAAGTGTAAGTAATGAAATTTCAAGTGCTGTCGGTGCATTAGATGCTTTTAATAATAGTGTAACACAAGAAGACAGATGGCAAACGCATAATGAACATGGTGGAGCCGATTATGGTGAGAATGAATGGATTAAATTTGACGTCGGTAATATTAGAAAGAATATTACAATGTATCGTATATGGGCTCGTGGGGGCACAAGTGCATCAGATGGAATTTTGCGTGCAGAACAGTTACCGCGTGATTGGAGAATAGAGGGTTCTAATGATGATGTGAATTGGACAATTCTTGATATTAGAACTGGCATTAATAATGATGATATTGGTCACACAAATAATGGTGGTAATCTAAATGACATACCCTATAATGAATACAGAATACAGAATCCGGGTGCATATAGGTATTATCGTTTATGGGTTGTATCAACAAATGAAAAAACTGGACTATTAATTTCAGAATTAGCATATTATGAATCACCATGGATAGAAATATCCCCAGACGGTTTTGGAACTCAGAATATTGGGGTTATTATTGATCCTACGGATGGGATAACTCATTTACAATCAGAATGCTGGGCTTTAGATACTGACGGTAATGTGATTGTAGGAGTAGTCAGACCTTCAGACAGATTGTTTATAAAGACTACAATTAGAGGAAAAGTTATTACAGGAACGAGTAAATATTTTAATCCTCCGGGTTCAACAACAAATTGGGATGACTATCCAATAACTTCGCAATTAGCTATACGAACCCTATATAACGATTCAACTACTCAGTCGGGAGCTGGATGGACCTTTATTAAATCCGACAATTTTGAAAGAGTAATAGAAAACATAGGAATATCCAATACTACGGGGTTAGAAGCTCTTTATCCATGGGTTCATATGAGTAGTTCTGGAAGATTGAGTGTTACAAAACAATCATACGATACAAATGGTAAAATGGTTGGACAATATAATTTAATAGATTCTTCGGGAGATTGGCCAGTAACAACAAGTAATACAGGTGGTATGAGTATTCCTTTGCAAGGAGGTGTAACAATGAGCCCTCCAGATTATGATATTAATATAGATTTCCCTCGAAAAAATTCACCATTTAATTTTGATTCAAACTGGACCTATTCTTGTTGGTATAAAATTCCAGAAAAACTGGATGTCAAGGTTGGCTATGGCCACGATTATGGCTATCTGTTGTTTGAAACATATCTTCCTTCAGATAACACAGTCGCATATATACATATATATGTTTCTCATAGTCCTGACTCAGATGGTGGTGAAGACGATTTCAAACTCAACTATAGGGATAGCAATTCCGACGGTCACTGGAACCATTTTCAACCAAGTGTGAACTTTACTGATGGTCATTGGCATCATTTAGGATTAGCATGGGATTATAAAAATAAAAGGACAAAATTATATATTGATTTTGAACTTCAAGATATTTCAAATACTCAAAGCAGAACAAACGCAGGAGCTAATTCTGTTTTCGGTACAGGATATACAATGGAAATGACTCAATATGGAAGTTATAACCATGCGTCTGACCGTCACTTTGAAGTTGGATTATATTGTATTGGATGTGGTCCAGAAAATGCAAACCAGACTCGGAAAGATCACTGTGGAGGATTTGATATATGGTGTCATCAATTTTTCGGGAGTCTATTAACTGTGGAAGAGTTAAGAAGTGAGACTATAACTCCTCCATTTAACCATATGAAGAATTTAGTATTATTAGCGGCTACAAATAGTGATGATAGAATAAATACACCACCAGTTGTCGCTGGTAGCGAATTGACGAATACTGCGTATCGATATGATAATGGAATAACGCATATTCCTAATTTAATACCTAATAAACTCGGTTATGTTGTTGTACCATTAGTTTCTGGGTATTCATTTGATGAAAATAATAAGATGTGGACTGGTTCGGATGTTAGAGGTCTCGATAATCATATCCGAGTTGAAAATGCTTTAAAGAAAAATGACACCGAATTTACATTATCTTTTAGGTTTGTTAAACAAACCAGTACTGGAAGTCACAAAGGTCTTATATATATTGCTTTTAATCAAGCTATTACAAGCACCGCAGTCGCCCCAGGTTTTGGATATTGGGCAAACAGTTGGCAAAAAGTTATTTCCCATGGTTTCGGGTATACCAACCAAACTTATAATCCAGTTTGGTTAAGGGAAAAGATTGACGAAAAATGGTATGGTACTGGAGGTGGTGAAAATGATACTGCTAAAGCTTTCGCCTATGATGGAAATACTGGCGATGCAATTATGTTTACGATGACTGCCAAACTTGTAGATTATACACATCCTGAGTGTACAGCTTCTGCACCAACAGCGGCAGCAATACACAGGAATGGAAAATATTGGCTGATTAGAATGTATTTTGATGGTAATTTAGAGCATCAAGCATTTTATAGATTTGGAGTAGATGATCCCACAATTATATTTAAACAAATGAATATTGGTGTGGGGCATTTATCAGATGTGCACGCTACTCTTGGTACGTTTAAGAAGTTTTACGATATTCGCGTATATAATAGACAATTAAGTCAAGCATCTATTAAAAATCTTTATGATTCTGGTAGAATGTCTATTAAAGATGAACCAACTGTGTATGCACCATTAGTTAATAATCCTTTTAATCATCTATTATATATACGTGGTAATACAGCAGACTATTTGCTTAATAGTGACCCGTTATTATTTATGCCATCTCATGCTGCTCATAGAAATGGTCCACATATTGGTGGTATCCCAGTTTTTAGAATGGATGGACCAGATGCTATACCAACGAGTGGCATTACTTATTGGAGAGGTGTTTTGTATGCTTCAAGTACTACTGGTAATGTTTATAATCATTACAACCATGGTGCGGGCAGAAGTGTTGAATCAAGAACGAATCAATATTTCCGTGTGAAGTTTAGATTTACTAAAGATCACTGGCATAATAATCCATCAAATAACTTTCTCTTTGGTTTGTCATCATATTCTCTCGATGCCTATTCAAGGACTCTTGGAACCTTACACCTTGGAAGTGGTCCGGCAAATCATCAAGAGTGCTTTCAAATAATGTCAAATGCAGTGAATATTCATACTGGGTGGGCAAATGCTGCAGGAACTTTCACTTGGAGTTCACCTATTACTGGTGAGCATTGGGAAATTGATAATACGGTCATTGAATTAATAGCAGATTATCCTACCGCAAGGATTTTGGTTAATGGTAATGAGATTTTGTCACAAACAATAACTCATCAAAATGGATGGTATGTATGTGGAGTACTCCCGACCCAGGCGACACTATACTTTGATGATGCTTTACCAATAAAATTCAATTCTGGTGAGAATCAATGGATAAGTGTTAGGGACGGATTTTATTCGGGATGGGATGATGCAAATAATGAAAAGTTTTGGAAACGGGGTATAGATGGTGCAGCAGCACCAAACTACTCACATACAGCTGTTACTCCTGCTCACGTTGTTGTGACGGGTCTTGGTGAAAATGTAAATGAGACAGATGGGAGATATTTTAGCTTTGATAGACAGGAATGGTTGAATGCGTTTGGTACAAATGGCTGGCATGGAGCTCATCAAGATGGAGGTTGGTTTGATGTAAGAAGAATTCGTAGTAATGGAGAATCAGAGCCAATCCATATTTTATCATTAATGGGTAGCAGCAACAACTATAATACTGGAAGAAAACATCCTCATGGCACAAATGCGGCGGGTGATTGGCAAGTAGGTGATATAATTGTACAAGACGGTTTTGAAATGGGTCCTGGCAGAGTGTGTGAAATAGTTGTAAACATAGAAACTCTTCCAACATGGGGTACAAATACCAACATTTTATCTATGTCACATCTTTGGATAGCTGGTTTAGGTGAAAATTATCCTGTAAACAATTCGAATATTTCTGATACTGTAAGAATATTTCTTGGTATGTATTACAATAACAATACAAATAATAATGTAGGTGGACCAGGTTGGCTCCTCTCTGTTTTGCCTACAAAACTTTCAGAATATGAGCACTCCTATGAGGGCTCAGCATGGAAGAATTGGAATGTGCCATTGGAACTAGGGGAGACTAAACATTCATTTGAAATTACTGCCGATGGAATGGGGGTAATTTGGTATGTGAATGGTATTCCGCATAAAGAAAATAATCATCCTCGAGGTGGTACCTGGAGCAGTACTTGGAAGGATGGTTTAAGAGATCCAAGTCAGCATAAACGAGTAGGTTGGACTGGCTTCACTGATTCACTAAGAGGAATAATACGGAAGAGTTTTATAAACCATTGTATAATTGGTGGTCAGGCTATGTATGTAAATTCATTTACTGAGGATCTTTGTCCTGGTACAGAAGTAAGTCATTTTGCTGTAAAAACAACTGTTCATAATTGGCTTCATGCGAAATTTTTCGACAATGAGCAATATGCGTTCAATTATGGTTCGCGTGGTCTGAAGGGTGCTGATAAGACTTATTTTGTTCCGACTAATGTCACTAATAGTGAAGCTCGATTCAGAATCAATCAAGGTAATATTTGGGTCGGTCCCAATTGTACTTATAATGCTGATTTATGTCGATGGAGTCTACACAATTCGAATAATGGAATTATCGCAATAGATAATTATTTGAATGCTAGTGATACTGAATTTAGTATATCTTATCTGAATTATTGTGACAATCGAACCGGACCGAGTGGTTGGCAGGGAGGGGTAATGTTTATGTCTGCAAGCTCAGCTTTCAACAATCACGGGTTGAAACTCCAAATGCATATGGACGGCTTTAATGGTAATATGAGTATTCCTACGATGGACTGGGGCTACACGCTAAACCCCCTCTATTTAGAAAGTATTGAGACATGGCAGTCTCTCGGTATAGCTCTAAGTCATGGCGAAGAACATCTTGTCTTTACATTTAAAGTTGAATCTGATGGTTATGTTCGTATACACGTTTATAGAAAAGATGAATTAAGGTTCTATGGGAGATTTTTACCAAGCGTTAATAGTAGCACTGGTAAGAGATATACTCTAAAAGATATGGTAGGAAAATGTTTATTTGGTAAGTCACGCGCATCTCAGTGGCATAACGCGTCTTACGTGTCTGATGGAAGTCAAATATATGATATAAGAGTAGTAAACAAAGCGTTAAACTTATCTGAAATAAAGAGTATGTATCCAAGGATTTTTGATATATATGCTCATATCTCCAGTAATAACAATAGCGATGGTTTTTCGTGCCGTAATATTGCACAAACAGGCACTCAGAATCATTTTATGAAGTATGGTGGTCTTGTTGGTGGATCTACTGCTGTCGGCACGAGTCAATGGAATACATACTCCTATAGTTTTGGTTCAAATACAAAAATTCTAAAAGATGAAATTGAATTTTTTATTCCTAGTTTTTACACTTCGCTCGTGATTGGTATTGATTCGGAACCTCATAAAAATTGGGGTTCATCTCAAGGTATGGATCAACGTATTAAGGATGTGACTAAGGACCTATATGGTTTCCACCAAGATACTAACGGCCATTTATATATATATGGTAGCGGACAGGATAACGGCTCGGGGGTTGTAAATGGTTATGGTACAACATATACTGTGGCATGGGCGAATCCTACGACACTTAATTCTGCCCAACGTTATTTGAAAATCAAAATGAATAAAAGAATTTCAAAAATAGAATTTGCTCGATTAGATGGATTCCGCGTTCCATATACAAAACTACCAAAAGACTTTGGTACTATATTTGATAATTCACAACCCCATATTGGAGCAGGTGGCTTGAATGGAACTGGTGGTGCTCAAGGAACTGTAAGTACAAGTTATGGTTGGCCCACGGATACCGCCGCACAACAAAAGGCAGAACGCGAAGAAATATTTAATAATAGTGTAACACGAGAAGACAGATGGGGAACGCATAATGGATATGGTGGGGCTGATTATGGTAAGAATGAATGGATTAAATTTGATGTAGGAAACAATAGAAAGAATATTGGATTTTATCGTATATGGGCTCGTGGCGGCACAGATTCTAGCGTAGCACTTAGTAATGCCCAACAGTTACCGCGTGATTGGAGAATAGAGGGTTCTAATGATGATATTAATTGGACAATTCTGGATACTAGAACTGGCATTAACAATGATGATATTGGTCACACAAATAATGGTGGTAATCTAAATGACATACCCTATAATGAATACAGAATGCAGAATCCGGGTGCATATAGGTATTATCGTTTATGGGTTGTATCATCGAATGATATAACTGGAGTAATGATATCAGAATTAGCATATTATGCCGTTCCAGAAGATGTGAATTACTTGGGTTATGATAGTTCAGACGGCAATTTCATTGTTGCAACAGATGGAACAAATAGTTATTGGGAGAAGCATTCTTTTGGAATTGCGACTAATATTGGTTATATCAATTGGAATGGTACCGCCAATATGAGTATATATAGGGAATGGGGTTTGGATCCCAGTGACAATAATGTAATTTTTATAATATGGATTCACGACTATCCTCTGCAGAACTACACCGCTTATGTTAAACTTACAAAACAAGGTAATTATGTAAGTACTAAATATTACGGTAGTCATATACCTTTCAATAATTTGACAGAATTATTAGATAGATATGCTTTGGCAGGAGAAATGTCGCAATATCCAGTCATCTTTTACAAAGACGCAAACTTTCCAAATGATTTATCTAAGATGTGTAAGATAGATTTAGATGGTAGTTATATCGATAATAGTTGCAGACTAGGGGATATCGTAGATATAACCAATGAATCTGAATTGAAAGATGTATATGATAATGCTACTAATGCTTCTAACGATTTTACATTTGAAACTGGTGTGAATTATAGCTTTTTACCAGAAAATTCTGAAGAAGCGAAGATAGAGATGTATGTAGACAATCATTTAATGAAGACTTTTACTCCAAAAAATAAGACAGGAATATGGTATTTGGGTGGTCTTCTTAATCGTAGACAAGATAATGATGGTCCAGCGGTATATATATCATCACCAGAGTTGCCAACTTATGGTAAGGTAGGGGAGTTTAGTTAATCACTTGAAAGTATCCTACGCGCCTTCGGCAGCGGCACGGCAATGGTAAAAAAGGGGGGAATTAAATATGTAATTATAAAATAAGAAACTATGTTTAAATTTCTCGACTAAAAACATTATATATCTTTAAATGAGCAGCATATCGCCGGATACACTAATGAGATCATATTTGGCTTTGACACTATTGGCGCCATTGTATCCTGCGATATGTATTGTAAATGACCTATCTGAAAGTGCAGGATATTACAATTTCATACCACAAATAATTTTACCTAAGAATGAGAGACCTCATAGTTCAAAGACGTCATGGCCTGGTCTTCAAAATGTAGCAGTTTCTCAATGTGTTGTTACAGAACCAGAGCCTGAGCCTGAGCCAGAACCAGAACCTGAGCCAGAACCAGAGCCTGAGCCAGAACCAGAGCCTGAGCCAGAAGTTGACGAATTACTGATGCAAAATGAGCCCGAGCCAGAAATTCCTCCAGAGCCGGAACCAGAGATAGAGCCGGAACCTGAGCCAGAACCAGAGCCAGAGCCAGAAGTGAATATGATGGTATTATTAACACTAAAGATGAATTCAAGTGATGGAAGTATATCTTTGATAGGTTCTGAAATGATTACAAACACATTGAAGCTTCAATCAGTACAAATTGATTTTGACAATTATGAAAATGTTAATTTGAATCCATATAGTTGGGAAAACATTCAATCAGATAATTGGGTTTTACCAACTTCTGGTACTTTGTATGTTGGAAGTATATCAGATACTGGTGTAAATATTCTAACAAATACTTTGGATGTTGGGAATGTAATAAGTATGCAAAACACTACAATACCGATACTTGTAATTGGAAATGATATAAATAATGGTGGTAATATACCAACATTGAAAATAGATTCAAATAATACTCAAGTAGTATTATATAATACCGAATTAGGAAATGAGGGAGTTTTAACGGCTAGGAAAAATCCATATGAAGGAGAAATAAGATTGGAAATAGTGAACGACTAAAAATATCATTAAAATTATACTGATGCCTGTAACACTGACATCTAAAGTGTTACACATAAGTCGTCAGATTTTTGATACATTAGTCGGAGATGCGAATAATGTATTAGATGATATAAAAGGGGAACTTGAGAATGATTCAGAGTTGTCTAATATAATAGGAACATCTTCAAATTTTAATATATCAATCGGATTAACTCTAAGAGAGAAAATAGTACATTATGAGAATTACACAGATAATGCAAAAATAATTTTTGGACCTATTGGAACATGGAATACAAGTAACGTTACGGATATGTCGAGTATTTTTTTAGACAGTTCTTTAAATGAAGATATTAGTAGTTGGGATACATCATCTGTAACAACAATGTCAAATATGTTTAGAAATGCAACAAAGTTTAATCAAGATATTAGTAGTTGGGATATTTCAGCAGTAACCGATTTTAGTAACATGTTTAGTGGAACAACAGAGTTATCAAATAATAATAGGATTAGAATACATAATAGTTTTGTTAATAATTCTTATTGGATACAACATTATAGTGACTGGTCAAATTATGAACCAGAGCCAGAGCCAGAGCCAGAACCGGAACCAGAACCTGAGTTGGGATTAGAACAATTCGAGTCAGAACCAGAGCCAGAGCCAGAACCAGAGCCAGAGCCAGAGCCAGAAAACCCGATTAGTTTATTAGCTTTAGAAAGTTATATAGGGACAAATAATCCGGTTTTATCAGATGATATTATTAGTTGGGCGGCACTTACATATAATATTTGGAGATATAAATATGGTAATTCCAATTATCATTATGAAAATGTAAATGATGGAAATCCGGATAGTTTTTGGATTTCACCAAATAATGCCCCATTAGAAGGTGACAAAGAGACAATAGGTATCTATTTTAGTGAAGAGAAGTTATTGGATGGAATTGGATTAAAATGGCCTGCGATAAATATAACTATAGAGAATGTACATTTAAGGAGACGTGGTGTATGGACATTTTTTTATACAAAAGATGTAATAAATAATATTATTGATGCTGAAACGGCAGAATATAATGAGATATCACCAAGTTTTTACATAGGAGATCCACAATTTGATGGACAGAATTTAGTTCCTACCGAAATATACTTACAATTTTTTGATAGAAAAGTAAGTGTAACTGGTTTGAAGGCAGAAATAACCGGATTACAAGTTGGAATACCGTATGGAGTATCTTTAGGAGAGTTTATAGCATATTTAGATAATATTCCGCCAGAACCGGAGCCTGAACCAGAACCAGAGCCGGAACCAGAGCCGGAGCCAGAGCCGGAACCGGAGCCAGAGCCAGAGCCGGAACCAGAACCGGAACCAGAGCCGGAACCGGAGCCTGAACCTGAAC
>CESM01007204.1_pt1 | contig 15587 bp, 13 predicted proteins | sample 361421 | NCBI WGS metagenome assembly CESM01 (sample SAMEA2622219, study PRJEB7988) | marine metagenome | isolation source: saline water (ENVO:00002010), including | reverse complement strand
TCGACTTCCTCTTACCACATTTTGTGCTAAGAATAAGATTCCAAGTACAACGCCATAGAACAGAATAGAAGCTATTGGCTCAAGTTGGGCCGCAGTTGTACTAACTCCTTCTTCTAGTCCCGCTTCTGCAAAGGAAATCTCTGCAAAGTCAGACATCATTCCAACCATGAATGTGCCAATTATACCTAATCCTAGGAACCAAACAGCTCTAATTCCAGAGGATTGACTTTCCATTTCCTTTCCAGTAATATCTGGAATAATAGCTAATGTTCCACCTAATGCTAGTGGAATGATAGCACCCCAAATCGCTCCTAGTCGAACCGAACCTATTGCAGCCGACAATTCATTACTGCCACTCATTGCGTCTAGAGTTGTAAATAATGATGCAATTGCCATAATCGGTAACATGAATGCCCCAAAGGCAATGAGAGTAAGAGCAGTATCTTCGAAAATAGCTCCTGAGCGTCTAATTGCTGTTAGAACATTTGTAGAGAACATGAACATAACTGGGATGGATAGTGCCATCATTGTAGTAATAATTAGTGATGATGTACAGTTGGTTTCACTACCACAAGATGGGAAAGACGCACCAGCCGTAACTCCAAGGTCCAAAGGAAGCCATGCCAATTCAAGGAAACTCAAACTTGCTGGATCGTAACCCATTGGAGAGACTGTTACTACAGTTCCTACAAGAGTAAGTGCAACTAATGAACGACTAGGAATTGGTATTCCTGTTGTTGAAGGGATTGCATAATAGACAACACCAAAAATCAAACAGAGGAACATTCCGATGTGAAGTTGTTCACTTATCCATAGGGTGTGAGGTGCAGCTTCAGGACCAAGAAGTACAAATGTTATAGAACTAACAAACCAACCTACTAATCCTATTATGATAAACCATTGAGGTGCCTCTAGTCCGGTAGTTTGTCCCCTAATTGTAAGCAATAGATTTGCAATAACTGCTAAAGCAGCCAATGCTGGAATGTTATATCCAACAAAAGCAATCATATTTCCTAAGTCGCTTTGGATTTGACTTCCGATTACGAAAAGCAAAATCCCTCCAGTGAATACCATTGCCATAAGGCCGGCATTTGTTTCATTAGAAAGAGAAGTATCTGCCATTCTAGGCATAATGTGCAAAGAACTTCCAATCATCAGCATAATCATCCCGCCAAAGGTGGCCATTATGCTAGGAGTAAATGCGGCATTTCCTGTTAAATCCCAACTCCATGATTGAAGACTATGAAGTGCATTTGGAGAATGGCCTAACCAAAGATCAACAAATGTAATGCTTGCGCCCATGAATAACCAAACAATTCCATGGTTAATCCAAGCAGCTGCTGCAGTTCCAGATCTACCTTCAAGGATTGTTGCGCCTGGACCTAACGCTTTACCAAGCATGAATCCAGTCATTCCAGCAATAGCATCTCCAAGGAACCCAAGTCCTGCTCGTAATCTCCAAGCAAAAAATAACAAGATACCCCAGAAAACCAACATCATGAGTAAAATTGCATTCATTTCAATCACTCCTCTACTGCTCCCACTAGAACACTAGCAACAAGTGAAAAGAAACCAATCATTATTCCCAATATGAAGAACCAGATACTACTATCCATGACTCCTGAAAGAAGTGGCACAACATCACTAACCACTGGGAAACCATGTCCTGGATACAATACATCATACAAAACAAGGAAAATTAGTAGTATGATAAACCCCATTGCTATTGCAATTCTTCCTAATTCTGGCTCCTCATCGGAACGCATGTAATCTAACAGCCCAAATCCACTATCTTCTTCCATTGAACTCTGCCTCTCCCTCACTTTACGGTGTTGGGTGTTCCTTCCACTGTTCAGCCGCCCTTAAGCGTTGGGCGAATGTTGTGTCCAAACCGACGTACCAATTCCAATCAAGGAGCACGCAGAACTTTGTCTATTGGATATCTTCTATCTCTTCCAATTCCTAAAGGCAATGGTAGAGATTGATCTAATTCGATTTCATTTTTCCAAATTTCTTCACAAGAGCATTCGATTCCATCAAATTCTCGAATATCTGCTGAAACACTATACCTTTCAATTGCAGCAGCCACATCTTGGTCGCACTGTCCACAATTATGGGAACCTCTAATCATTCCAGCAGCTGTTGGATGAACGATGATTCTACACCCATCTGAAGCATTTTCTGCTGAAACAGGGCGAACATCATCATGTACATTCTTAATCATTTGAACTAAACTCCAAAGCCAAGGAGGACGGTATTGTCTTGCTCGATGAATTCGATCAACTATCGTTCTTTTTTGTATATTCATGGGATTAATGGATATTTCATCAGAAAGTGGGGCTACTGCACGGATCCAAGTAGAGGTTTGATCTACAGCATCTCCTTCTGACATAAATGGAGGTTTGAATAAAAGATAACTTTTCACTCTGAGACCATTTTTCCTTAGTGTTTCTACTGCTTTATGCCATTGTTTTGTACTGAATCCCTTGTTACAATTGAATCTCAAAACTGCGTCATCATATGCTTCTAGTCCAATTGCTACAGTACAACCTGGATGACGTTCAGCAACCCATTTTATTTTCTCTTCCTTACAGAGATGTGCTTGAGCTTCAATCACTAAGTGCAGCCCCTTCTCGTAAGTTTCCTTGAGGACAGTTTCTTGCCAATCAGGTGGATTTTCTTTATCTTCAAAGAACGTTCCTGATGTGTATACCTTCACCATAGAACAATCTTCAAAATTATTCGTCCTCTTTTTCGCTTCTTCCCATTGAGCATGGAGATCATCACTTGTTACATCATCTCTTACATCATTGAAATATCCACAAAAAGTGCAACCACTCTTCCACCACCATTCACATCCCTTGGTTCTAAGAATAACAGTTGCTGCAGTACAGGGTGTCCCATCTGGAAGCCTTTCAGGAGTTTTGTAGACAGTAGCAGGTTTCTGCGCATCCCATGATTCCCGAATCTTAATTGATTCAGGCGAATTTTCTGGTGCCTTGACCAAGTGGTGGACTTTTACCGCCTGTTTATCAGAGCCCAACATACCCTTAGCCACATTCACCCGACGAGGCATTGAAAATAGGTATTTTGCCTATTAATCACCTATTAATCCGGTCCTATCTTCAAGTACGTAGAGACTCTGTACGGTACATGACAGATACAACGGTAGTGTCAGATTCTGAAAAGGTGAATATTGGGGAATTGTTAGATTCTATGTCACCCGAACAAAGAAAGGGAATCCAAGGATGGTATTGGTATGATTGGGCAAATCAAGCCTATGCTTTGACAGTAATGACTGTAATTGCTCCTCAAGTAATGGCGAGTTTGTATAACTTAGCAACAGGAACCCAATCTGGTGATTCATTCTATGCTTTTGTTCTAACATTTTCAATGGTATTTGTTGTTTTGACTGCTCCAGCACTTGGTGTAATTGCCGATAAGATGCCAATTAAGAAGAAGTTACTGAAATGGTATACAGTTGCTGGTGTTTTGTTTACAGCAGTAATGGGGGCAGCCCCTTACTTCGGATCTTCAGGGTACATTTTCCTTGCTTTAGCATACACAATAGGTACTGTAGGTTTTACTGGTGGAAACGTAATTTATTATTCATTTATGCCATATCTTGGAGGAAAAGAAATGCAAGATCACGTCTCTACATATGGTTACGTCTATGGATTTGCAGGTGGTTCTCTACTGCTCATGTTCCACCTTCTATTGTTATTAGGTCCTTTTAATTGGGATACTAATTTCAAATTAGCAGTTATTTTTGTTACTTCTTCCCTTTGGTGGTGGGGCTTTGGAGCGTTAATGTTCAAGTGGACTCCAGAACCTGAAATTGAGACTACAATGGAATGGACTGGGTTTAAACCAGCAATGAAAATTGCGTACGGACAAGTTTTCCAAACAGCTAGAGAAATCAAGAAATTCAAGGTTCTAGCTCTCTTTTTAGTTGCTTATCTTTTATTCTATGATGGAGTAAATACAATCGCTAGTATGGCTAGTGCTTTTGGTGAATCTGTTCTTCGATTAGATACCAGTATGAATATTATGTTATTGCTAACAGTCAATGTTATTGCAATTCCAATGACTGCTGTTTTCGGGAAATTAGCAAACATCAAGGGAACAAAATTCGCATTAATGGTAGCACTAATCATCTACTGTTTTGTTGCTGTTGCAGCAGCTGCATTTGCTCCATTAGAATTAGATCCAACTACAGATTCAGATAACAACGGATTACCTGATGATGCGGAACGAGAATCGTCTCGTTATGATTTTACATTTACTTACAATGAAACAACAAACTTGTATGAAATGGATACTCTGTACGGTAGAGGATATGATGGATGGGTTGGTGAGAGTTCAGAAGGAGATGCACCATTCAGAGATGCATTCCAATCTTATTTCCCCGATCAGACAGAATCAGATTCTTCGTCTTCGAGTAGTGATGAACTAGGGATTTCATCTGGTATTCTTGTTCTGTTAGTTATTCTTGTTTCATTTGTTCTTCTCGGTAGTGCAATAATGTATCTTCAAAAGATGAACTTGGGACCCTTGACTGCTCTTCTTGCGATATTACTTGTTTTTGCTGGTATCTTCGCAGCATCGTTATTTGTTGATGAAGCAACAGTATCTATAGAGGAGGTTGAAACGATAACTCCAGAGGATGCATCTTCTCTAATTTCTGCTTTTGATAATGTATCAGATCATCGTTTTTCCATCATTGTCATAGGACCTGATTCCATTGCTTCAGAAGTTGGAGATCGTCATCCAACCATTGTTGATCAAGGTGGAATGGTAGATGGCTGGGCAGAATTTATGCGAGATAATGTATGGGAACCATTTGGTATCACAGTTTCACTTCAATGGATTATTCTTGGATGTCTAGTTGGAATGGTAATGGGATCTGCTGGAGCACAAGCACGTTCCATGTTCTCAATGTTAATTCCTGAGACTAGAACTTCAGAATTCTTTGGTTTCTTTGGTTTCTTAGGAAAATCCGCGGCAATGATTGGAACGTTCCTTTATGGAATTGCAAGTTCCACTTTTGATAGCCGTGTAGCAATCATGACCATCACTATCGTAATTTTAGCTGGAACAGTATTGGCATCAAGAATTGATTTAGAAGAAGGCATTAGAGTAGCAAATGAAGAAGATGCTCGAAATCGTGCAGCTGCTAAAGGAGAGGTAATCCTAACTGTTTCTGAAGAGGCAGAATCATCAAATCTATATTCTCAAATCTCTGAAATGCAGAAGTGATTGAATGGCAAAGCCAATGAGATTCTTTGGCTTCATTCAAATGTTTTTGTCAGTCTTGGTATTACCTTTTGGCTTCTTGATTTGGGGTGTTTCTGCCATCCCCGGCATTTGGATGTTCCAGGAAGTTAGCGTTATTGAAGATCCATTAAACCGAATTTTTGCCCAAGGAGCAGCAATTGGAATAGGCCTCCTCGCATGGTGTATTGTTGATCTAATCATTCTGGGAATCTTTGGATTGATTTTGAGGCCTAGAACCTCTTCAGCTCAAGCACCTACTCAAAGTTGGTTGACTATAAGGTGGGCATTTATGTCGTTATTTCATCGATTGTCTTTACCTTCTTTGCAATGGATGGTCCCATCTTTTGTTGGAAATATATACTATTCAATGATGGGAATGAAAATTGGACAGGGTGCTCAACTTAATTCCCCAAATATCAATGATGCATACATGATTGAGATTGGTAGTAAGACCGTGATTGGGGGGGGTGCAGCAATTAATGGGCATCTTTTTGAAAAAGATGGAATACATCTTGCAAAGGTTACAATTGGATCAAATTGTGTTATTGGTTCAGGTGCATTCATTGCCCCAGGTTGTGTGATTGGAGATCGAGCAGTAATTGCATCAAGAGCAGTATTACCTAAATTTACTATCATTCCTCCTGGTGAAATTTGGGGGGGAATTCCGGCAAGGCGTATTCGTGGTGCATCTTTAGATGAATCAGAATAATTTCAATGTGGAGTTTTGATCCCTATTGCTCTGACAACACACCATCCAGCCCATCCTTCAATCATCGAAAAGGTGCCACCACCAATTATTCCCAATGGGATAATCCATTCGATTCCTAAATTAATTTCTAAAAGAATGAAAACAGCAGAAATAATCATTCCAGCAATTACTCCCATGATTCCAAGTTTCAGCCGCACAGCCTTCCCAACAGCATCAATATTGCACTGCATGTTGTTCAATCATAACCTGTAATCGCATATGAACCAGTGTTCATAATCAATGGGGAAAATTGAAAATCCATTCTATTCTTGATTTGATAGATTTGAATGAATCTCTTTCAATAAATCTCGAATTTCGATGAGCACATCATCAGATTGAGTTTTCTGAATATTCATTGTTTGTGGAGAAGAAAGAGAATCTCGTTGTTTTAGAACGATATCTCTGAATTCCGGTCCACCTTTTACTCCGGTGAGGATAAATGGTGCAGATCCCGCAGTTTCAAAATGCATTCTTACAACTCCAAAAGCATTCAAGATTGGCCCCTCATGGATGGAAACATCGGTTAGTTTGTCCAAAGGAATGTTTTGTTGTTTCTTGAATAACCATCCTGTACGTATGTTTAACGATCTATCAGTTAGTGAACAAGCCAGTCCTTCAAATTGCTTTTGATGTACTGGAAGGCCAAGAATCAACCAAAATGGCACGACAAATAATCCAATAACAGTAGATGCTTGGACAAGCATGGCCCCTAACCACCAATACACCTTCACCTTTGGATCAAATTCCACTGAGACTATGTGTCCACTGTCTGCATACCCTTCTGCCATACCTAGACGTAAGTCTGTGATTACAAAAACATACCCTAATCAATTATATTTGTGAATAATATTCCCTTGCTGCAATTTCTAAGTTTTCGAATGCATCTTCTTCATCAATGCTGATGGTTTTTCCATCCCTTCTTAGTGCACGGCCATCAACAAAAACATCTAGACAGGTTCCTCCGCTATAGATCAGATTTGCTAGTAATCTTCTATCATTCGCTCCCAATGGGCGTAATCGAACATCATTAATATCCCATGTGACCCAATCTTTGCTTCCCTTTGTTGCTAAAGACCATGTTTCAATAGGGTCTAGGATTGTAGCATCCCAATGGTCATGACGCTGAATTAAACTGGCAGTCTTTGCTTCTGCTCTCATGTCCAATGAATTATTGCTTGCAGCACCATCGGTTCCCAATCGAACATCAACTTTGGCTTCAGTCATCGCTGGATAGGACATAGTTCCTCCACAGGCCAATTTTTGATTACTAACTGGACAATGAACTGCATGACATTCTTTCTCTGCAAGAATACGCATTTCTTTTTTTGTAACCCATCCACAATGAGCACAAACAGTAGAATCCGTCAGAAAATCCAGTGAATCAAGGTATTCGATTGGATACATTCCATGAAGCGCATAACAGTCAGAAACTTCAGTCCTAGTTTCACTAGTATGGATGTGAACATATGCTTCATATTTACGTCCTAAATCAGCAGCTCGAAGTAATGTTTCTTCTGTGCAAGTATACACTGAATGGGCTGCAATTCCATATTCTACTCTACCATTTTCTAAAGGACCTGATTGAAGTAAATGCTCTAATCTCTTTAGGACATCACTGTTGTCTTGTTCTCCATTATCCGAGGGTGGCCAACTGGTTGTAGGGCCACAGATAATTCCACGAATTCCAGAATCAGCCAATACAGGAGCAATTGAATCAGGATGATGATACATGTCACATGCAAATGTAGTTCCAGTAGCAATTAATTCCGCTACTGCGGCTCTTGTTCCGATTTCAATCAATTCTCTTGTTACATGTTTTTCAGTAGGGAAAATGGATTGTTGTAACCATTCCATTAGAGGTAATCCTTCACCCATACTTCGATTGAGTATCATTGGAAGATGAGTATGCCAGTTTTGGAATGAACGAGTAATCACTCGATTTCTTCCATCTATAGTTTCCAACACATCTTCGTCACCATTGCTCATGGACCAAGATCCATCTGAATGAAGTAAAATGTCTCCATGGTGGACAATTCCATCCTCATCGATTAGTCGACTGGAGGTAATCCTCCGTGGTTCCATGTTAATCGTAAATGCCCATAGGACTTGATTTTGTGGTCTTATTTACTAAGAAAATCTAATTTGAAGTAGGCCAGAAAGGAATCAAGTTTGAAGCAAGACTAGCTAAATTTCTGGTTTGAATCCATACACGACCTTGACCTGAGAAATGCATTACTATTCCTTCTCCACCAAACATGAATGATTTCATTCCACCTACTTTACCAATTTCATATGTGACCGAATCGTCGAAAGCAACTACATGTCCTGTATCGATAGTGACTACTTGACCTGGTTGAATTGGAATTTCTTTCATTGCACCATATGAATTGAACCAAGTTCTACCAGGTTGTCCGTCTTCAGGAAAAGCTCGAATAAAGAATAGAGATTCTCCAGAAAAGAAACCCTTTGCCCCTTGGAATTTGGTGTCAGTCTTAATGTTTGGAGTTGAAGCAAGATATGATCCACTTTGAATGAAAATCTGTCTTCCAGGTTGGATATCTGTATGTTGAATGTCTCCAGGCTGCCCTGGAGCTAGACTAACCCATCCTCCCTGTGGTCCCGCAGAGTATGTATTCAGGAAGAAGGACTCTCCACCGAATGCAGATTTTGCCATACTTTTGAGGAATCCACCAAAACCTCCGCCTCCGCTCATGCCGGTTTGCATACTCATACCAGACATTGAGACCATTGCTCCAGGTTCTACATTTACTGACTCCCCAGGATTACAAGCCAAGGTTAGAAGTGAGTAAGACGGGTTGAATTCGATGTGTTCTTGCATAATTCGACCTAGATGGGGGCTGACCTTTATGATTGGGGTCAATGGCCGGGTTCAAAACATATCGAGGATAGGGTGAACCATGTCCGACATGGATCCATACAGGGTCTTAGGAATTGATAGTACTGCATCAGACGCTGAGATTAAGCGAGCGTATCGCCGTTTAGCAAGGCAACATCACCCTGATAGAAATCCAGGTGATTCGGCCGCTGAAGATCGTTTCAAATCAATTCAGGCCGCATTTGATAGTATAGGGACTCCCGAAAAAAGGCAGCAACACGATGAACAACAACGATTCAGAGGAATGGGTTTCGGATCTGGTGGAATAGGGATGGAAGATATCCTTCGCCAAATGATGGGCAATTCTCAGCATTCTGCTAATCCCCAATCAAGACAAACCAAGGGAATTGATATCGAATTAGGAATTGATATTGATACAGAAATTGCAGAAAAAGGCGGAAAAATACCATTTGAATTGAGTAGATTAAGACGTTGTAGAAGGTGCGATGGACGATCTTCGAATGGAGGTTTAACTTGCCCAGTTTGTGGTGGACGTGGAGTTGAACGAAGAGAAAGTTCAGTTACAGTAAATATCCCGAAGGGAGTAGAACAAGGACATCGATTACGACTAAGAAAAATGGGAAATGAACATCCATTAGGTGTACCTGGTGATTTGACCTTGATTGTTCGAATTGATCCTGGAGAAGATCGCCGTTGGGAGGCAAATCGTCTAATCCAAACAGTTGCAGTTCCATATACCACTTTACTATTGGGTGGAGAAGTCAATTTGATTACGCCAATGGGGAGAAAAATTCGTCTTTCTATTGATCAGGGGTCTCTACCTGGAGATCGTCGTAGAATTCCGGGGGAAGGGATAGGCGGATCTCCATTTGATGTGGAATTAGTTTTAGCTGAACCGGGTCCTCTTTCTGATGAGATGTATGAAATTCTTCAACGTATGAGAGACATGGGTTTGTAATTAGGATATGAACGAGTCTTCATCAAGCCCTGTATGGACAGGAACCCATGGGTGGATTCGATAGAGTAGCGGATTTCCTCTTTCGCAAAAGGCGAATTTCACATTTTTTTGTACTCATTATGACATTGTTAATGATTCCAGGATTACCAATCAGTCTAACGCCTGCAGATATCGAATCATACGATCTTGAGTCCCCGGAATTGACTGCTGCTAGAGTAATTGAACAGGATTTCACGGGTAATGGATTAATGGTTGGTTATATCTATACAGTACGAGATATCAATTTAATCGATAATTCTGGCCCAGTTGATTGGGAAGAGATTCAGCCATATTCTGGATTATTTTCAGGTGTAGAAGAACCAGTTGGTGGGATTCTCAATTTATCTGTATTGCAAGAATTAGATAGAAAGGCAGACAGGGTAAAGAATCATGAAATTGCAGAAAATTTAGGCCCTCTAGTTTCAGAAATTACAGGAACTCCAGTGGATGGCGTTCTTTCTCTTCCTGATAATTTCCGGTCATTTATGAAAAATGAGAGTTTGTTGACTAAACCAAGTAAGGAACCTCAAGGAATTTTCATAGTTGACATGCCCCCTAAAACAAATTGGCATGATTGTGGAGATTTGGATTGTTTGGAATTTGATGATCCAAATGTTACTCAAGATCATATTGATCTTGCTGCTCACCGAATGGCTAACAATAGCGAAGGGGCCTTTCTTCGGTGGCTTTCTAACGATCGTGCCTTTTTACCCGATTCCAACTCTCAAGTCATCGGTCCAGTAAATGGTGTCCTTCAGGGTGATTCATGGGAAGGGGCAGAATGGAAACCTGGTCGATGGTCTGCAAGTTCTGCTTGGATGTTGGTTCAGTTTGATCGAGAGGCAATGAATGAGGATGGATGGACGTTTGCATGGGGAGATGCAGAATTAGAATGGGGATATTCTCCAAATGGTGTATCCTTTGATTCAGATCCCCCTGCATTAGATTCTGAGACATGTAAATTACAAGTTAGTTTAGGAGAAGGTGCCTGTTCTACTGAGTGGCTTTTTCTTTCTCTTGAAGATGAAATTAGTTTAGAAGATAGTTTAACGAATACATTACTTATTGGCGAGTCTCCAAACGTTGAAGTCAATCGTGAAATCCTTTCTAGTGTTTGGTTAATTGCATTGATGGGAATTGCAATTACAGTTCTTCTTTGGATTAGTCTTAGACGTTGGACAGATGTTGCTATAGTTGGTAGTGGATTGATTTTGAGTCTGACATGGATGCAAGGTACAATCGGCTGGGGGATTATTCTAGGGGATTGGGCTGGAATCGAAATAATTCAAAGATCCCAATTTTCCAATTTGCTCCCAATATTGATTCTTGCTCTTGGAATTGATGACAGTCTTCATGCTTTACATCGATACAAGGAGGAGAGGCGTTCAGGCAAAGGAACTGAAACCTCTGCTTACATTGCCATTTCAAAAGTTGGAAGGGCAATTATGCTTACTTCATTCACAACTATTGGTGCATTTATGGCAAATTTATTTTCAGATATTCCTGCTTTACGTTCCTTTGGAATAGAAGCAGGCCTTGGAGTCCTTTCAGCCTTTATTTTGACAGGATTATGGGTACCCTTACTCAGATATGATGTTGATAAATGGCTAGAAGGTCAAGGTAAACTAGAAGATGAACCCGAAGGTTTAGTTAGATTAGTTCCAACTTCTTGGCTTGCCTCAACTGCTAGATTTTCAGGTGCATGGGCCCCAATGATAGCATTATTGATGATTCTTATCACATCGATTGCTACACCAGCGATGTTAGGATTGAAGGGCGATTTTAAAGTTGAAGATTTCCTCGATGATGAATCAGATTTTGCTGCAGGTGTTTTCTTAGTCAATGAAAGATTTGCAGAAGAGGGAGAACCTGCAGAGATTCTTGTTGAAGGCGATGTTTCTCATCCTGATGTTTTGTTTGCTGTTAAGCAATTGAGATTTAATATGAATCAACTTGGGCCAAATGATCCAGATAGATTTGCTAGGGATCCATCTGGTGCAGTAGAACTTATTGCAATTGATGAACTCTTGGAATACGCACAATTTGCCTTATGGTACAACAGTAGTCCCTTTGAACAAACAGGATGGAATTCTAGCCTTCCAAATAATGGTGTAAATTGCCCTTACAGGGGGAGTGTAGCCTTGTTTATTGATTTTGAAAAACGTGGTTGTATTACCTATTTCTTTGGACACATGTTCCTTTATGGGATCCCAGAAAGTGGAGGTTACCCAATGATCCCTTCTAGTATAATTTCTAATTTCATACAGCCAGCCTCACCATTAGATCCTAATCGTCCATGGTTGAATGAAAATGGAGAAAATGCAACATTTGATCGTATGGCAATGAGATTTGGGATTCGTCAACCTGAACAGTTTGAGAAAGTTGAACTCGCTATTACTGAATTGAAACTTGACATGTCTCCTTTCCAGAATTTATCTTACACTGAATTATCGGAGAGAAGCGATAGATCTTCTGCAAATGAGAGTTATCCGATAACTTGGACAATTGAGACAGGTCAACCGATTACACGATATATTCAAGCTTCTCGGATGCAATCAGAATTACAAGGGTCATTGTCTCTGGGAGTTTTATTCTGTGTGGTGATTTTATGGTGGGGCTTCAGAGCAGATCAAAAGCAATTGAAATTACAACGTCGCCAAGGATTTGAATCTCGTGCCATTCTTGCCAGTTCATTAGTGGGCCTACTCCTTTTTTCATCATATGGAATAGTAATTAGTATTCTATCTTTCATAATCATGTTTTACTTATTATTCCGATGGGGTGAACGTGCACTTAGCCTTGCAGCCATTACTACTTTCCCAATTTTGATTGTAGTTGTTTGGCTTTATGGTACAATTGCAGCCTTCGGTTATGGTTTGAATATGGTAACAGTAGCAATTGCAGCGATTTCTTTAGGTGTAGGGATTGATTATGTCATCCATGTAGTCGAACGTTTCCGTGAAGAACGTTCCCATGGTCTTGATGTTCTTCCCGCACTTTCAGTTGTAGGCGCAGCTAGTGGAGTAGCATTGGTTGGTTCGGCTCTTAGCGATATTACTGGTTTCATTGTAATATCTCGCTCATCGATGGGCTTTTTCAGTTCCTTTGGATTATTTAGTGCATTGATGATTGGACTTTCTTTAATCGCCTCGCTAATTCTTACTCCTGCAGCATTGAGAATAATATCAACTTTTGAGATATCAACAATAGAAGGTTTGGAATCAGAGTAATTTCTGGAGTGGTTTAATGGCAGATATTCTTAGTCAGATAGAGAGGACAGATGAATCGATTGTTCTTACTTTCAAGGATAATGATGTAATCGAAGTCCCGTATCACGTTCTACGTTCTAGATGCCCTTGCGCAAACTGTAGCTTGAGATGGGAAGATCCCCATCGTCGTCTTGCTATAGAAGAAGAAGTCAAGAGATTGAGGGTTGAAATGCCAAAGGCAGAACCCGTTGGCCGTTATGCAGTTCGATTTGTATGGACAAGTGGGTGTTCTAGTGGGCTTTGGTCATTCAAACATCTTACATCAATTGCTACAGGAATGCTTGATTGATTTTGATAACAATCCTCAAAAATGTATTACCTTCCCCTCATATTATCCTTGGTGAGGGTATATCCTCTCAGGGAGGCGATGAAATGGTCGAAGAAGATCAAGATGAATGGATGTCATATGCCACTGCCGGTTACGGTGGGGCTGTTGATCCATGGGATGATTTAGTTCCCGTTGAATCCGAAGAAGAAGAAGAAGAAATACTCGATGACGAAGATATGTATGATGAAGAAATCCCATCATTGAGAGATTTGGATGCTCCTCCTTGTCCTGCACCCAAAGGAATCCGTCATGTAATTCGATTGGGTTGTTGTAATTATTGTCTTGCCAGAATCGGAGGGAGATTAAATACAGACGATCTGTCACCATTTGATCATGGTTCTAGAATAAGAGAAGATGCAATTTCTCTAGATCCAACTATCGCTGAGAGCAAAGAAAAGTACTGTCCATTCTGTGAGGATTTATTTGAGGACGTAGATAATATTGTAATCCGAATATTAAGAGAAATCGGTGACGTAGAATTTTCAACAATCCAAATGGGATATCATATCAGTAAAGAATTGATTGAAGAAGAAGATGTACTCCGTAAGAAATTTGGAGCTAGAGGCGCCAAACCTTTGAAATCATCATTTGCAGCAGCAGTAGAATCTGCTCTACAGGAAGAATTAGAAGGAATAGAATTGGTAAAGGAATTACCAGATGTGATGATTCTAGTAGATTCACTAACATTACGTGTAAAGGCAGAAATTCGACCGATTTTCTATTATGGCCGTTACAGGAAATTAGCAAAGGATGTTCCTCAAACGCGTTGGCCCTGCCGTTCTTGTAAAGGACGTGATGGTGGGTGTGAATCATGTGATGGAACAGGATTACAATATCGTGATTCTGTTCAGGATTTAATTGGGGAACCAATTCGTAATGCATTATCAGCCGATGATACTAGCTTCCATGGTATGGGTCGTGAAGATATTGATGTTCGTTGTCTAGGTAGAGGTAGACCATTTGTTGTTGAAATTAAGAAACCTAAAGTTCGAACGATTGATCTTGAAGATATTGTTAAAGAAATAAATAAACAAGGAATTGAAAGGGTTGAAATTGAATCATTAAGACCATCTAATCGTTCTGAAGTTGCTAGAATAAAGGAGACTAAAGCCGAAAAATCATATAGAATTCGATTTGAATATGAAGGTGAAATTTTCGAAGATTCAGAAGCGAAGATTCTTGATTTAGCAGGAGTAATTCTTGAGCAAAGAACACCTAAACGTGTTGCACATCGAAGATCAGATTTGGTTAGAAAAAGGCAAATAATTTCTGTTGATAATGTTTTGATTGAAGATAATGAGATTCAATTTGATGTTCGGTGCCAATCTGGAACATACGTGAAGGAAATGGTACATTCGGATGAAGGGCGCACCACACCATCTGTAGCAGAAGTTATTGGCGCGGAATGCTCTGTACTTTGGTTAGATGTTATCGAAATTCATGCAGAGTGATTTAGGACGAGCCTCCATTTACTGCTGCGACGAACTTAATAGTGAAGCGTAGGTGGACCGAACCCCAAGGAGGCATAGCCATGCGTAGAACACACGGTACCAGACAAGGAACACGTAGCATTCTAAAGCGCTCAAAGAGTGAGCGTGGCCGCGTAAACATCGGTCGAATAATGCACAATTATTCTGACGGAGACCTCGTATCTATCGTTTTAGATGGAGGGCAGCAAAAGGGAATGCCTCACCGCCGATTCCAGGGAATGACAGGCACTATTGAATCAAAACAAGGCCGCGCATATGTTGTTTCGTTCACAGATAAGAACAAGAAAAAGACAGTAATTGCACGTCCAGAACACCTACGTCCAGCGGAGTGATAATATGTCAGAAAAGAAATACATTGATTTCTCTACAGTTCGAGATCTTCTTCAGAAAGCCAATGATGCTCGTGAAGAGCAATCTCAAGAACAGCAGAAGGCTATGGAACACGCAGAATGGGCAGCAAGTAATAATCGTGGAGCAAGAGCCTCTACCTCTGATATTTTCACTCAATTATTTGAAGCACTTTCAGATGTTGATTGTATTTCTGAGAATGATTTACTCCGTTCAAAAATGGCTGAGATTCGTCCCGAATCACCATCACAGGTTCGTGTAATTCTTGCTCCC
>CESM01084917.1_pt1 | contig 15623 bp, 19 predicted proteins | sample 361421 | NCBI WGS metagenome assembly CESM01 (sample SAMEA2622219, study PRJEB7988) | marine metagenome | isolation source: saline water (ENVO:00002010), including | reverse complement strand
TATGATGGCAGAGCTCCTACGGCCCATTTAGAACCTAAAGATTTTTCCTACGAAATCGTAAAAGAATGTTTGACAGAAGCAAACAAGTTTATGACAAAAGATCAATTACTTGTTCTTATTAGTACTGTATTACCTGGAACAACACGTAGAGAATTTGTACCATTAGTAACCAACACACGTTTTGTTTACAATCCATATCTTATTGCTATGGGTACGGTTGCTTGGGATATGATTAATCCTGAGATGGTTATGATAGGAACTGAAGATGGTGATGCAACAGCAGATGCTAGAGAGCTAGTTAAATTTTATCAAAGTGTAATGGAAAACAATCCACGTTACGAAATAGGTACTTGGGACGAGTGCGAATGTATTAAAGTTTTCTATAACACATTTATTAGTACAAAGATTGGACTGGTCAATATGATGCAGGACGTAGCACAAAAACAAGGAAACATAAATGTTGATGTAGTTACTAGAGCTCTTTCAAAGTCAACTATGCGTATCATTAGTAAAGCATATATGAAAGCAGGTATGGGCGATGGTGGTGCTTGTCACCCACGTGATAATATTGCATTACGTTACATGGCAAAGGAACTTGGATTAGGTTATGATATATTTGATAGTGTAATGAACGCAAGAGAGAAACAAGCAGAAAATATGGCTATTGAAATATTAAAATACGGAAACAAAATTCAGTTCAGTAGTGATAGTTACAAGCCAGGTGTAGAATATGTTGATGGTAGTTATAGTTTGCTAGTTCAACATTATATAAAAGAACATGGCGGATACATTGTAAAAGAAAATGCACATATATACGTATTAGTACATGAAGGAGATGAAGTTCCTAATGGTGTTCCTGTGTTTGATCCATGGAGAAGTTATAAAGGCCCTAACGTAGTTTATTATGGAAACACAAGAAAGAATAAGGGTATAATTTGTGAGTAAAATACTTATAGCAGGTGACAGTAACGCACTAGGCGAATGGGGAACTATTGTTCCAGGACCTGCCTGTGCCAATCCTGATCACCCAGAAGTATTCCGTCCTTGGAACAAAGACAAATATTTAGAAGGAGAACATCCTAAACCCTTTCAAGTTGTTTGGCCAGGCTTTGGTTATTACTTGGATCAAAAAGGACACGCAACAGTAAATTATGCGTTTGGAGGTTGTGGTAACTTTCAAGCATTATATAAAATAGAAGAAGCACTAGGACTAGCACCTTGCTTTACAAGTCCTACATTTTACAATCCTGATTGTATTGTATGGATGATAACAGAACCTTGCAGAGATTTAAAACAATTATCAGACGAAGCAGGACTATATGATTTAGACAAGTACTATAATGCAACAAATGATCTTGTAAAAAATGCAAAAACAATTAAGGAAATAAATGACGGATTATTACAACACGCACTAGACGGTGCTCAAAGAATATACGAAGAAACTAACATACCTTGGGTAATAGTAGAAGGCTGGACAAAAGTAGAATTGAAAGAACACCACACATTTGTAAAACATATTCACAAAGACTGGATGGCTAGTATTATTAAAAGACCTGTACCAATGTTTAGTAGTTGGCAGACCGTAGATAATATTAGAAGAAGTAGACCCGATCTTACTGAAAGTGCATCGGAAAGTTTACGTTTATTCCAAAGACAAAAACCAGAGCTAGGTATTCCAGATATACCAGAAGGCCCTGACAATGAATTTAAAAGAATAGTTGATGATTACGAAGCAGTAATTAAAATTATGAATGAAAGCCCGTTGTTTCCTGATAACTGTCACCCGGATAGAACTTTACAGGAGCAACTAGCACACGAGCTAGACCCTTATGTATGATGCAGTTTTTATAAGTTATAATGAACCAGACGCAGATGAAAGATACAAACGTTTACTAGAACGTTATCCTAATACAAAGAGGGTTCATGGTGTAAAAGGAATACACCAAGCACACATCAAAGCCGCGAAGAAATGTTATACAAAAATGTTTTGGGTTATTGATGGTGATGCTGACTTATTACCAGAATTCAATTTAGATCATAAAGTAAGTGAATATGATTTAGATTGTGTCCATGTTTGGCGTAGCCGAAATCCTATCAACAATTTAGTCTATGGTTATGGTGGTGTTAAACTCCTACCACGACGACTCACTATGAACGTAGACGTTAGCAGTACTGATATGACTACCAGTATAAGTGATAGGTTTAAGGCTATGCCATTCGTGAGTAACGTTACTAGATTTAACACAGATGAATTTAGCACTTGGAAAAGTGCTTTTAGAGAATGTGCAAAATTAAGTAGCAAAGTAATTGATAGACAAGAAGAAGGAGAAACAAATGAAAGACTTAAAATATGGACTACTGAAGCACATGGAGACTTTTGTGACTTTGCGATTCGAGGTGCTAATGCTGGTATGCAGTTTGGCCTTTCTAGCGGGGCTGACCTTCGGCTAATAAACGATTTTGATTGGCTACAAGAACGTTTCCATATGGATGAAATGAATGATACCATTTAAGGATATTACAAAACTAGGACATAAGAATATGTTAGACAAAGGTGTGTTTAACGTAAGCTGGATCCTTGGACGTTTTTGTAATTATGATTGTAGCTACTGTTGGCCATATGCAAGAAGTAAAATACTTGACCATAGACCATTTGAAGTTTATACTAGAACTGTAGATGAAATAAAACGTCAAGCAAAAGCAAATGGCTTCAATAAGTTTCATTTTAGTTTTAGTGGCGGCGAACCAACTGCATATAAAAAACTTATAGATTTAGTTAGGCACTATGCACATGAGCAAAGCGAATATCTAAGCATACACATGACTAGTAATTGTAGTCCTGCAGAGCGTTGGTGGCAACGCTGGCTTGATGCAACGCAATCATTGGATAGAAGAACTATTACTGCAAGTTACCATGCAGAATTTGCCAAAGAAGAAGAGTTCGGTGACAAGTTATTATTTTTACAAGATAATGGCGTTGGTGTCACTATTAATCAGGTAATGGTACCTGAACATTGGGAGGAATATTATGATAGATGTAATAGGTTTATTTCTCGGGGGCTTCATGCTACTCTTAAGCCTCAGTCTGATCCTACTGCTAGTTTTGTCGTCTCGGGATATACCGAAGAACAAAAGAAAATACTACAGCAGGAATCACAACAACATGAGAAACAAATACGGCTACAAACAGATGATGGAGTAGAATATTGGATTGACCAAGCAGAACGTTTAAATGCTTTTGGCTTTAACAAGTTTAAAGATTGGAATTGTTGGGCTGGTTATCAAAGCTGTATTATACGAGAACCAGGCGGAGAAGTAAAACGTGCATATAGTTGCCATGATGAACCTTTAGGCACGTTAGACGACGGATTTGAGCTGTTTAAAGCACCAATGCCGTGCATAACTCCAACCTGTGTTAGTAGTGCAGATAGTAAAATACCAAAGGAAAGGACGGTAAATAATTAGCATGGACTATAGAGATTTAAGCCAGTATGGCAATCAAGTAGAATTGGAAGTTACAACTGATGCTGAAAAGCTAATAAGTTGGATCGATACCTTCGAATGGCAAAAATACAATCCACGTAAAGATGTTAATCGTTGGGGATTAAGTGTTACAAGTACAGACGGTACCTTTAATGGTATTGATTTAGATAGCTTGTCTGAATACAACAAGGAGCATGGCACAACATGGGGTGAAAAAGATTTCAATGTTCCTACTCCTGTGTTTAACGATCAAATTAAAGAATTATTAGAACCATGGGAAGGCTATTATTACAGAACACATTTTTTAAAGTTCGGTCCAGGAGGATTTTTTCCACCACATAGAGATTGGGACTACTCAGGAGGACAAATTGATACGTTTAGATTAATAATGCCTTTACGTAATGTTAATCCTCCACAGTTTAATTTCATACTTGATGGACAACAGCTACATTGGGACATAGGTAGAATGTATTTCTTGGATACTTTAAAAATGCACTACTTGTTCAACAGCAGTTTTACAGATAGTTACTGGTTAGTTGTAAACGTAGGAATCAACAACGAGAAAACAATAGAAGCAACAATGAGAAAGTTTAATCAAAAGTAATGTATAATCTAACAGACATAAGAGCAATACACTTGGAAGTCACTAGTAGGTGTCAGGCCAAGTGTCCTATGTGTGCTAGAAGATTAAATGGAGGTCCTTTAAATCCTTTTATGGGACTAGATGAAATTAATATTGACAAATTTATGGAATGGTTTGATGTAGACTTTATAAAACAACTAAATCATTTAGGAATGTGTGGTAACTTAGGCGATCCTATAGTTGCAAAGGACACACTACAGATATATGAGTACTTGCGTGAAGCAAATCCTACAATGGGATTGCAAATGCACACCAACGGCAGTGGACGTACAGACAAATGGTGGAAGGAACTTGCAAAATTAAATGTAAATGTTGTGTTTGGCATAGATGGACTAGCAGACACACACGCAAAATATAGAATTAACACAGACTGGAAGAAGATTATACACAATGTTATGACTTTTGTAGATGCAGGAGGAGAAGCACGTTGGGATATGTTGGTATTCAAGCATAACGAACATCAAATTGAAGAATGTAAAACACTATCTAAACGTTTAGGTATGAAACACTTTACAGTTAAGCACACTACACGTTTCAAAGACGGTAAGTTTACTGTGTTAAATGAACAAGGACAACAAATAGATACTTTGTACCCATCAGAGAAAAGCAAAGAGATGACTAGCAAGGTAAAACAAGCATCAGCAGAAACATTACCAACCATAAACTGTAAAGCAGTAAAGGATAGTATGTTATATGTAAGTGCATTAGGAACTGTTACTCCTTGTTGCTGGTTAGATCAACAATTTTTTCCACCGTCGCATGACAATCGTATAGACTATTTGAATAAAATTAAGATATGGCCAAACTTAAACAACACTAGCTTGAAAGATATCTTTGCAAGTGGTTACTTTGACTTGATTGCAGGGTGTTGGAATACTACAGGGCTAAAAGAATGTTCAAAACAATGTGGAAGTTTTGACAAATTAAACGAACAATTCGTGGAGAGATCATGAAAATACTGATAGCAGGATATGGAACAGTAGGAAAAGCACATGAAACATATCTAAAACCTTCCTTTGATGTTGAAATATACGATCCGTGGAAAGGCTATAAAGATATAAGCAATAATGTAAAGGCAGTAATCATATGCACAGCAACACCAAGTCTTGAAAATGGTGCTTGTTTAGTAAATTCTGTGTATGATGTAATAAGCAGAGTACCAAACGTGCCTATACTAATTAAAAGCACAATAAGTTTGGAAGGTTGGAAAGCAATTAAGAAAGACTTTGCTGACCATGACATTACATTTAGTCCGGAGTTCTTAAGAAATAAAACAGCAACAGAAGATTTAGGTAATTCAGAATACTTTATGTTAGCAGAAGGAAACACACAGTTCTGGAGTTCAATACTAGTAAGTGTATTTGGCAAGGTAACAATTAATCTTTACAGTACAGCAGAAGAACTAATACTTGTAAAATATTTCCGCAACAGTTTTCTAGCAAACAAAGTTGCTTTCTTTAATCAAGTTTATGATTTATGTAAAGCTACAGGAGTAGATTACAAAAGTGTTGCTGAAGGTATAGGAAAAGATAAACGCATAGGCCCAAGCCATACAGAAGTTACAGATGAAAGAGGCTTTGGCGGACATTGTTTTCCTAAAGATGTACAAGCAATAATTTATAGTGCAAAACAAAACGGCGTTGACTTAACTTTGTTAAAAGAAGCACTAGAATATAATGAAAGAATTAGATGAAAAAAATAGATTGGAAAAAGGCTTTAAAAGCAGGATGGGAAGAATCTAAAAAGCAACCTTGGATAGATGGTCCAGAGAAATGGGCTTTGTATATTGTTGCAGTATTCTTATTAATTTTTGTTTTGCCTGCGTTGATATGAGATTAATATTAGTAGCAATTTTTATGTGTATTACAGTTTCAGGTAGTAAAGCATTAGATTTAAAACAGTTTTACAAAGAACCTTTAACAGAAACTGATAAGAAAGGTATTATTGCTTTTAATATATTACAAACAATAGATATGTTACAGACTTTAGAAATAGCAAACAATGATGATTACTATGAGAAAAATCCTATACTGGGCAAACACCCAAATGAGTTTCAGGTTATAACTTATTTTATTGCTAGAGGATTTGCACACTATGAAGCAACAAAGATGATACCTGAGAAATATAGATCCATATGGCATACGTATAACATTGTTTATAATTATGATGTTATTAGAGATAATCATAATATAGGAATAAGAATAGGCTTTTAATGAAAATAGGAATAGGCGCTTTAGTTACTGCAATAATGGCACTGGTGGCCTGGATAGTAAAAAGGTTAAAGAAATGAAAATAGATATACATGATATAAAGTTCTGGATGGACGCAATACGCAACAGCGAAGATAAGGAACGCACACTTGAAAGTTTCTGGGACGGTCAGATTAAAAGTAAGCTCTGGCTAATTGAAGCACTTGAAAAACATAAGTCAATAAGAAATGCAGAGTGCGTAATACATGGAGGCTGGAACGGTGTATTAGCTTGTATGATGTTTAACAGTGAACTAGGTATAAAACACATTACTAGTATTGACATAGATCCTAAATGTAAAGAGATTGCTAGTACAATGAATAAACGTTACGAAATGGAAGGCAAGTTCGAAAGTGTTACTGCTGATATGTGTGAGTATGAGTACAAGAGAGAACCTTACTTTGTAATCAATACAAGTTGCGAACATATAACGCAAGAGCAATACGAAAAGTGGTTAGACAAAGTTCCTAGTGGAGCACAAATTATTTTACAAAGTAACAATTACTTTGAATTAGATGAACACGTAAACTGTAGCAAGGATCTCAAAGAGTTTGAATGGAAGTCTAAATTAAACGTAAGTGAAAAAGCAGAATTAGAATTACCTAAGTACAAAAGGTTTATGTTGGTTGGAAGGAAAGAAAAATGAAAGTAAGATTAGGTTGCAGAGGAAGTGAACTATCAATGCACATGGCAGAACTAGTTACTAAAAAACTAGAACAGCTAGATTGTACTGTAGAAATTATTCCAATCAAATCAGATGGAGATATCCATGAAGATAAAGTTATTGCTGACATTGGCGGCAAAGGTGTATTCTGTAGCAAAATAGAAGATGAATTATTTAATGGCAACGTTGATATTGCTGTACACAGCACAAAGGACTTGCCAACTGTTATGCCTAAAGAATTAATACTTGCAGGAGTACTAAAACGTAACGATCCAAGAGACTGTTACATAGGTAAGTTTTTTCCAAATGCAAAGGTAGGTACAGGAAGTCCAAGAAGAATAGCACAACTTAAACTAATCAATGAACACTTAAAAGCAACACATATAAGAGGAAATATTGCAACACGCATAAAGAAGTTGCATAGTGGAGAATATGATGCTATAGTATTGGCAAGAGCCGGATTAGAAATACTAGGATTAGAAAAAATGATTGCACATACATTTGACTTTGATCATATGTTACCAGCAGTTGGACAAGGTGCTATCGCTATACAGACACGTACTATGAGCCCTTACACAGCTCTAGTAAGGCAAATAAACCACTTGGATACCTTTTACTGCATATTAGCAGAACGTACAGCATTGAAGTTCTTAGACGGTGATTGTCATAGTGCAGTAGGTGTACTTGCACAGATAACAGGCGACTGTATGACACTAAAAGCAATTAATTATAACAATATGAAAGACTGTACAGTAACAGGTAAGATATTAGATTACAAACAAATAGGTGAGAAAGTAGGAACAGCAATTAAATGAGTAAAACATTTTGCCCATTACCCTGGATACATTTAGCAACACGACCTAACGGAGAAGTTAGAGTTTGTTGTACTGCTAATGCCAGTGGTGCAGGCATACTAGATGATTTATCAGATGTTAAGACAGCAGGACTTGTTAAGAAAGACGGTATTGCTATGAACCTACGTGACCATACAATAGAAGAAGTATGGAACAGTGAACACATGAGAAGAACAAGACTACAAATGCTCAACGGAGAAATACCTTCTAGTTGCGTAAAATGTTTTAATGAAGAAGCAAAAGGAATGGGTAGCAAACGCCTATGGGAAAGTGCAGAATGGAAAAAACGTGTAGACTTTGATAAACTTATTGCAAGTACAAAGGAAGATGGTTCTGCACCTGTAAGCATTCCTTATTTTGATTTGCGTTTAGGTAACCTATGCCAATTGAAATGTGTTATGTGTAGTCCACATGATAGTTCAAGTTGGATTAAGGAATGGAAACTACAATATCCCAAGTACAAAGACAAAGACTTAATTGCTGACCAAGGTTGGGACGACCAATATGATTATACTTGGTATAAGAAAGGATCTTTTATAGATTCAATGAAACACCAAGCATTTAATATACAAGAGTTATATTTTGCAGGTGGCGAACCTTTACTAATACCAGAGCATTATAAGATATTAGAGTTTATGGTTGAGGAAGGATATGCCAAGGACTGTAACCTAAGATATAATTCAAATGGACTAGAACTACCAGACAAACTATTTAAGTTGTGGGAACACTTTAAGGAAGTACGTTTTAACTTTAGTATTGATGCGTATGGTGAACGTAATGATTACATACGTTATCCTAGTAAGTGGGCAGACGTAGAAAAGAACCTAAGAAGATTAGATGAGAATACAAGAGATAATACAGTAATCAATGTTGCCTGTGCAGTACAATTACTTAATGCAGGTTACATAGATGAACTAGCTGAATGGAAAATGGATCAAGGCTTTAGTAAAATTAATCCATCTATGTTTGGCGGAGGTATTATAGGAACACATTTAGTTTACTTGCCAAGTTATTTAAATGTAAGAGTGTTGCCAGAAGATGCAAAACTTTGGGTTAAAGCTCAAGTAGAAACATTTATTGATAGACAAAAATTTAATTTAGAATTTAACCAACACCCGTTTGGTGCTCAACGTTGGCAAGGTTTAATAAAATATATGATGGCAGAAGATTGGAGTAACAAGCTACCTGCTCTAATAGAATATTTAAAAGTTACCGACGAAAGACGGGGTACAGATTTTAGGAAAACGTTTCCTGAACTAGGAGAATTTATATAATGCGTTACAAAGGATTAATATTAGGACAACAAGACGAAGTAGAAGTAGATACTGAACATTGGAAGTTTGGTATCGTTAGACACGGAGCCAAAGTTGTTGATACTACATTACATTATACAGCATTTCCTTTAGCATACGATGATCACGGTATAATAGATAAAGTATGTGCAAGGTTAAAAGATTATAAACCAGAGCCAGGCGACAACGCATTTAAGGCCTTTGAGCCAACTCTTAATGGACCTCATTTAGAACTAGCAGATAAGTTATACGAAATGAGCAATGGTTACAGACCTGTGTACACACTATCAGGAAGTGATGCTGTTGAGGTAGGAATAAAACTTTCATATGCTTATCATAATAAAAAAGGAAACAAACGTAACAAGATAGTTTCCTTTGATGACGCATATCACGGAGCAACATTACTTACATTATCCTGCGGTGACATAGGATTGGAAGGTGCTTACTACGGCATGAAGCCATACACTGAAGTAATAAAAACATCACCAGATCTAAAAGAAGATATAGACTGGTCGGACGTTAGTTGCATAATAATTGAAACGTGTCCTCATTATCAATCTGTACACCCATATGGATTTGAGTTCTGGGAAAAGATTAATCAAATAAGAACAAAGCATGATGTAATAATAATTATAGATGATGTTTTTATGGGTGGAGGTAAGACAGGTTCTTTCTTTGGCTTTGATAGACTTCCTGTAAAGCCAGACGTATTTGTAATGGGTAAAGCAATTACAGGAGGCTTCTTTCCATTAGGACTTACAATGTATAGTGATAAGATACATGACCAACTTAAAGACGGGTTCTGGGCACACGGGCATACTTATAGTTTCTGTTTGTCAGGAATATTATGTATGCTTGAATATATAAAAGTATTAGAAGAAAACAAATATATGGAGAAGGTAGAAGATATTTGTCAACGTGCAAGAGTGCATTTATTAAATGCAGGATATCAGGTTGTGGGAAATTACGGAACTTTCTTCCTAGCAAAAAAACACGGCTACCACTTTAGATTCTGTGTGCCTATAAACGCAGATGATGAGTACTTTGATGCAGTACCAGAAACATTAACTCAGATGGATAAAAGATGGAACCATTAAAAACATATAAACTTATAGACGGGGTTATGTTTAATATATATCCTGGACCATTAGGATTACTATGTAGCGGAGGAACTGATAGTTCACTTATGCTGTACAACGTTTTACGTATCTCCAAAGATCCTGTTCATGTTTTTACATTAGGAAATAATCCTTTGCAAAATAAAAATGTAACAGCAGTAACTAGAGTATTGAACAAGTGTGTTGAACTAACAGGTAATTATAATGTTATGCATCATGTGGTACATCAAGAAGGTGACAAACCAAACGGTCCAGAACCTCTAGGAGATATGATTAAAAAGGTTGGTGTAGATATTAAAGTAGCAATGACTGGTGTAACCAAAAACCCACCGCGTGAAATTTTAGATACAATGAACAATGATTATTCGCCAAGAGATACATCACGTGATACACCTATAGCAGAAGAAGAACTGTATGATGCTAGACCAGAAGGGTATCCTTGGGTATACACACCTTGGCTTACACACGATAAAAAAGTTCTAGCAGAAATTTATAAAAAACAAGAATTATTAACATCACTGTTTCCATTAACTTACAGTTGTGAATACCATCCAAGAGATAAGTTCCTTGGAGATCCAGGTGAAGAACATTGTGGTAAATGTTGGTGGTGCGAGGAGAGATTATGGGCATTTGGCCGATTAAAGTAGTAAAAAGTTTTGAAGAACGTTTTGAAGATGTTGAAGCAACATACGATCAATTAGTAAACAACACTTATACTTTTCCAGATGGAACAATATACGAAGGTAGTTGGGACTTTATTCCTTTGAAAGCAACCTATACAAAGAATGGTCAAACTATTAGAAAGCAGGCATTTGAAACTCCAATAAAGGATCTGCTTGATGAAGATTTAATTGTAGGTGCTATGTTTAGCATATTACGTCCAGGTGTAGAGATAACACCACACAGTGGACACAAAGGATTTGCAGAATACATTTACAAGGCACATATTTGTATACACGAAGCAGAGAATAGTGCATTGGTTGTAGAAGGTAAAAAGCATACATGGGAAAGAGGCAAAGGTTTCTTGTTTGATGATACCAAACAGCATATTGCCTTTAACAGAGGAAAGGATACAAGGGTAGTATTGTTATTAGATATAGCAAGAGATCCTAGTTACATTCCTACCATGAGCGAAAATTCAGTAGAACAGTTTAAGGAATTATTATGATGCAGAAGTTTATATTTGACATTGACGGAACACTAACACCAAGTAGAGCAAAGATTGATGATGAGTTTGCTTTATTCTTTTTAGACTTTTGTAAGAACAATCATGTGTATCTTGTTACAGGTAGTGATAAGCCTAAGACTGTAGAACAAATAGGCAATCGTCTTTACGGAAAAGCTCAACGTGTTTATAATTGCAGTGGTGCAGATGTTTACGAAGGAAGTAAAAATGTACATACTAGCGATTGGATATTACCTCAGGAAGCACATCAGTGGTTAGAAAATGCTTTAGACAGAAGTAAATACCCAGTAAGAACTGGTAATCATATTGAATACAGACCAGGTATGGTTAACTTTAGTGTAGTAGGGCGTCATGCAACCATAGAAGAACGTTCTCACTATGTAGTATATGATAAGGAAACTAATGAACGCAATTTAATTGCAAGAGACTTTAACAAATCCTTTCCAAGGCTACAAGCAGTGGTAGGTGGAGAAACAGGAATGGATATATTTCCTAAAGGAGGAGATAAAAGCCAAATACTAAAGGACTTTAGTTCAGATGATACTTTATACTTCTTTGGTGATAGAATGGATAGAGATGGAAATGATTATCCTTTGGCACACGAAATTAATAAAAAGAAGTTAGGTGTATGTCATCATGTTGAAAATGATACACACACTTGGAAGATTTTAAAAAAATATTATGAAACTCGCGTATAAAGACATTACAAAAAACGATTGGTTTTTAGTTAGTTGGACACTATCTAATAAATGTAACTATCGTTGTGAGTATTGTCCAGACATTCTACACAATGGTAGCACAGGGCAACCACAGTGGAAAACAGTAGAACGTTTCATAAAAAATCTTAGAGTAAAAAAAGATATATGTTTTAGAATAAGTGGCGGAGAGCCTACTTATTGGAAACACTTTATAGACATGGCAAAGTGTGCCAAGGAGCAAGGACATAAGTTTACCTTTGTTAGTAATGGTAGTCAAAAACCAGAATACTTCAAACGTATTGCACCTTACACAGATGCTATGATGTTAAGTTATCATAAAGCATACGCAGACACGCAACACTTTATAGACGTTATTAACGAAAGTAAAATTAAAACAGTTGTCAATATGATGTTATTACCAACTGACTTTGACGAAGCATTTAAAATATCAAAAGAGATATACACTAATACAGAAACAGCAAGTATCGAACCTAAGGTAATTGTAGATAAAACATCTAGCGAAAACATTACAAATGAAGTAGTTACATATACACAAGAACAAAAGGATATAATTACAAATTGGCCTTTTAGTAGAAAGATTGACTTTGGTAATGTACATAGAGGAGAAATGCAATTACAATTTAATGATTGGTTCAAAGACAGCAAAGACGTAAATGTTAACGAACTAATACTAGAAGGTAAAAATAACTTTGTAGGTTGGAAATGTTGGGCAGGTGTTGACGGAGTAAATATAGATATGTGGGGCAATATGTATAGAGCAGATTGCCAATTTGGTGGAGCAATAGGAAACTTAGAAAGATATAAGTTACCAACTGAGCCTATAGTATGTGGCAAAAATATTTGCAGTTGTTTAAGTGACCTTTTTCTAAAGAAGGAGCAAGTTGAATATGAGTAGAATAATAATGACGGGTAATCCTAATTATGAAGGGTTATGCAAAGGAGTATATCAAGCATACAGTCAGAATAGGGTAGAGTTCATTGGTAGATGGAACGGCTGGGACGTTAACAATCTAGATGCTATTGCTGATTACATAAAAGACTTTGATGTTTTTATAAACAGTCAGTATGGACCTGGAGGAGAGCAAGTAACATTACTTAAAAAGGTTTATCCTATATTCAAAGGTAATCATATTATAAACATCAGCAGTACAAGTTCGTATTGGGGTAAAGTTGCAGATACATCAAAACCTTTAGACGCACCTGAAGGCTTTCCAGAGTTTAGCCAAGAAAACTATGTAAAAAATAAAACTGCATTAGATGAAGAAAGTAAAAAGCTCTGTAAGTATGTATGTTGGGGTACAAATAAAATTAGAATAAGCAATATTGCTTTCGGACAGCTTCGCTCTAAATACAAGATACAAAAGGATAACAAGAATAAAATTAGCTTGTTACAAGCAGGGCAAATGGTTAAGTGGGTAGTTGATAGTCCAACGAATATGAACTTGCATTATATCGCAATGGATCCTATTCAAAGAGAGGACGTAACTCCGGACAGTAATCCAGAATATTAGTATTTCTAATCTTATCTAAGTCTTTGGTATAATTTACAAACACGTCTATATGCTTACCAAGATAGTCATCTTGTGTATAGTTAATGTTAGGAAATCTAAAATCAATCTTATCTAATATGTCATTAGGTAATATTCTTGGATTCAAGTAAGGCGGTTTCGCAACAACATTATTAAAATATATTTCCCAGTTGTCTTGTTTGTTTTCTTCAAACCACCAATGTATCTTATCTAAGTGTGAGATGTTATATGCCATTACAGTAACAGCAATAATAATTCTGTCAAAGTCGTATTGTTTTAAGTTTTCATTTAGTTGTTCAAACGTAAAGTTCTTACCACCTCTGATATATTCATATAGCTTACCTGTAGCTTCTAAACTTACTGTCCATTTAGTTTCGCCATAGTGTCTCGCAAGTTCCTGTACTTCCTCATCAACAATCGTACCATTCGTAGTCCAGTCAAGTGTAACATTTTTAGCAACTCCTAAGTCTATAAACTTCTGCAATATCTTTTTGTTTGCAGGCTCCATGTAAGGTTCTCCACCCTTTATGCTCAGATAACGTAAGTTCATAAATGGTGTAGGATCCTCAAATAACTTTTCTATGATCTGTTCGCTTTTATTAGTGTAACCAAATTCTGGGTCATCAGTTCTTCTAAAATATGGGTTACCATTTTGTGCAAGTTTAAGATCGTCCTTGACCCAAGCACTAGAATTGATACCATCACACATACGACATTTTAGGTTACATATATTGCTCATATTAAATTCCAAAAACATTATATCTGTGAAGTTTTTGGAGTAGTCATAATCCTTATCTTTAAGCATTGGATTCAATATATCTTCAAAAAACTTACGCCTGCTATGACCTACAGAGGCTTCTTTTAAAGCACATTGTTCGCACTCGGGCGGTAACACTCCACTACGGATAGAATCACGTGTGTATGACGCTGTATAGCTGTTTAAAAGGTCATTTAAAGGTGTTTGTAGCACGTTTCCGTAACGTTTTAAGTACACTCCGTCCGGTACTATATCACCGTTAAAACGTACCAAAATACTGTGCCACGGAGCGAAACATTTCATTATATATTCTCTACTATTTCCGAAAATGGTTTGGTAAAACCCCCTACTTGAAAATGCAGTCTTAGGTGGCTATTATCTAATGCACCGTGTTTAGTATGGGTATCAATTAGTGTAGGACCTTCGTATGTATAACTGTCCAAAACATTATCATCAGCATCATACCAAACTATAGGAGAGTCTACTCCTTTTAACGGAATGGTAAATGCCGCAGTTCTTTTATCTATGTGAGGGGATAGACTTCCTTCAATTATAAAGTATTGTGAATACTTGTATATGTCTTCTTTAGTTCTTTTAAAAATTTTAGCAAGATTGTCGAACATTTCTAATCCTGTAAAATCGTCAGGAATATCTTTGAGGTACAAACTCTTTACACTATAGGAATTTGCTCCTAGCTTTTCTGCAACACTGGCGTATGTAATATACTCGCCATTATGACTAGTGAAGCCATCTTGTGCTAGATTCATATACGAATCTGCAATCTGTGTTAGCAACCCATGGTCGTAATCTATGTTAATTTTTTTGTAATACTGCATCGAACTTATCCCCAAAAGCAGATCTTAAATCGCTTTCTAATTTATTATGTATTTCTAAAGGATTTTTTATTCCAATGTTATCCCAATCAATCAAATACATATTCTCTCCATCAATTAATATATTGCTTAACACCCAATCATAATGTACATAAGGTGATGTTTGTTTAATACTGTCTATACAGAAGTCATATACCCTTTTAATAAACTCAGGTGTGTGTTCAAACGTACTTGCAGGTATACCTGGAACTATATGATAATCAATCCACGTTGTATCTTTAGTTACGCCACAGTCG
>CESM01093750.1_pt1 | contig 15628 bp, 12 predicted proteins | sample 361421 | NCBI WGS metagenome assembly CESM01 (sample SAMEA2622219, study PRJEB7988) | marine metagenome | isolation source: saline water (ENVO:00002010), including | reverse complement strand
ACCGGGTTTCCAATTTCTCCCATTCATCATGTTGTCTATAATTTTATCCGCGTCAAAATGTCCAAAATGCGAATGATTCCATGTAGTGACACTTGTAAAACTGCTATCACCGTCTACAGTATAAATATGTGGTCCTTCATCAAATATGACATGGCTATCTCTTTCGTGTGCGTTTACCTTTGCTAAATGTGTTGGCTCTGTTAAATTCATATTAGTATATAATTAATATTAATAAATCAATTAATATCAATTTAATTAACTAGACCTATCGATTACTAATGTAATTTTTACTTTTAATAAGTTTTGATAAACAGCATTTATTGGCCATCCTTCTTGATAATTGACTATTTTAATTTGAATAGATTGATTTTGTAGATCGTTAGGTATATTAAAACCGGTAATATTTTGTTCTTTTATTATAGATAAAGGATATGCATTTCCGGCAGTATAATCTTGAGTCGGGTGTGTTATTGTTTTAGTTATTCCTCCACTATTCTTAATTTCATATTGAATTTCTTGAGCAGCACTGACACTAGTTGCTCGATCTACATCTGTAGATTGAATATTTGGTAAATTTAATACCGATATAATTTTAACAAGTTTGCCTGAATAAGGAATTGATATAATATGATGACGATTATCAAGCAATGTATCTTCTGTTTTCCATAATCTAAATTCAAATTGGTGAATGTATTCATGGAATGGAATAGATTTATTGTTTCTTAACAAGTTGTTTGTATCCACTTTTTCACACCTCAATAAACCTTTTTTATTTGCACTATCATTCATAAAAATATTTGAACATCTTACGTTCCCTCTTGTATCTACACTAAATGTTCCCGCGTCATCATCAAATGGAAGAATTTTTTTTTGAGCATTTTCCTTTCCCTGTCCAACAATTAGTAATAAAGGTGGTTGTTTGTTTATTTTATTTTTTTCAGTAGTAGGATCTAATGCTAAATTTAATCTATTATCTGTTTGCCATTTTGCGTGTTCAAACGGGTAAGTATTATTTATATTGTTGCCAATGATAAATGTTGAATGATCATTTTCACCAATTTTTTCATTAGCTCTTACACGCATATTGTTTACATTATTATCACCAATAATTGTGCTGTTAAACATAGAAGTATTTGTGTTGCCTAATATAATACTTTGTTGATTTATATCCATATTTATACTACATTTGTTGCTATCTCCTAATATAATTGCTTCACAATCAGCATTTGCAAAATCATTTGATTTTGATTCTATTATATTTGAATCGCCCAGTATATATCCAGCCGACTTTCCTGTAATATTGGTTGTAAAATCTTTTATATTATTATTTTTTCCAACTACAAAATTTATTGTTTCTAAATTTTGATTATAAATTTGATTGTTATTTCCAAAAAAATAACTATCGTCATTTCGCACGTTATTGTTAAATCCGAAAATAGTGCAATCTTCAGAATCAATAACATTATTGCTTCTACCAAAAACAATATTATTTTTTTTTATACCCCCTGTATCACTTTTTACATTGTTTATATCACCGAATACAAATGAATATTCATTGTTTTTAAGAGTACAATTATTTCCATAAACCACTGAATAACTATTATTAAAACTGGATGATTTATTACCTAAAACAATATTATTTTTACAAGTTGTAGATATAGTTGACCCAAATCCACCAAAAATAAAATTTTTTGATTCAATTTTAACATCACCAACTTCCTTGTTTATATTTAAATTCAGTAATACGTTAGTTGGTATTGTTTCATGATTATCTGTTTCCGGTGCATAATTTTTTACGGGTGGATTAATAATCATACATTTTCCCAATACCAAATAACCCTCTCTGTCATTTTCATTATTAGTACTGTAAGTATATTGTTTTTTAATAACATCATCGTTTGCTATTACAACATTTCCTTTTACGGATAGTGTATTATATAATTTATTTGTAGCAGTATAATTGATAGCAACCTTACCATTATAATAAATATTATCTTGTTTGTCCACCAATTTGGTTCTTGGAATGGAGTTCCATTTGGCAGATGATTCACCTTGTGCTGTTAATTTTATAATATACCAATCACTTTGGTCATTATTTGTATCCTTCATTTTTATTTTTAATGATGTTAAATCATCAGTTTTATCTTTATCAAATCGAAGTGTTCCAATTTGGTTTAATGTGTCGGTGTTTCCGATAGATATAGAACTATTTGTTGAAATAGAACCATTTATATCTAAAGTAGCAGTTGTTCTACTTGTTTCAGGCTTAGTATTAAAAAAGAATCTACCTTCATTTGTTATATATAATTTGACATTTTCACGATTTTCGTAAATTTTTAAATTTCCTTCTCCTACCATAAATTTAACTCCATATGTATCTTTCTTGCTATTTAAATAATATCCAATACCTACGCCATTAAGACCATCCTTTTTTTCGTTTAATGCTAAAATTGGTTGTTTTGAAGTTCCTGTTTCTATAAAATAATCATCATAATCACCAAATGATAACCTACTAAATGGTTCCGAGGTTCCAATTCCAACAGTTGTTAAAAATTTAGAATTTTTATGATAAAATTTGGAATCTTTATAATTCCAATATCCTCCGATAGCATTTAAATTATTTACTTTTAAATTTCTTTTATTTTGTCCTTGTAGTTTCCAAGACATACTTATATAGTAACAGTATTTTTCTATATTTTAATTGTATTTTTAATCAAAAAATTAATTAAATTAAAATATTTACTTATATATTTACATTTATCTAAACGGAAAAGAATACAAAAAAATTAATTATAATATTTAGAAAAAGTATATGAGTTATATTTTAGAATTATCATTAAATTATAAAAAAACAGCAAATACAACAACAACAAATAAAATTATTATTGATATAGCTTTGAAATACAAATGCTTCGATTATTATTCTAAACATGAATTCGGTGGTAAAAATAGAACTATACAAAAAAATAATTGTATTTATACCTTTACTTTTCCTGAGAATAAAGAAATATTATGTGAATTTATACGTACAATAAGAAAGATTAAGGGCGTATATATCGAAAACATAGTTTATGAAAATACGACATACAATCTCATTTATGCTTCAAAAAAATATTTAAATATTATGGAAAAGGAGTTCGCTTTAAAATATTTACAAGAGAAAAAAGATGGCATCATATATAAAAATAATCCCACCATTATAAATGCTATTAATAAAACTTAAATATTTTTTTATTTTTTTTCTTTCTTTTTGTTCGCCTTTTTGATTTCTTTCCAGTTGTTTTTTTTCTTCTCATTCTTCTCTTTTTTTTTGTTTTAAAATCTTTTTTTAATTTTTTCATAAGAGGAATATTACCGTTATTTTTATGTGCAACATCAAATAATTCATCTACATTATCTATTTTAATAAAATAACCCCTACCATTATCCTCACCTATAATATGTGCTTTTTTACCATCAGAGCGCAAAGCATATGTTTTATTTTCTACTAATTTACCATTAACATTTGTTTGAGTAGAACCATAACTTTTTATTTTCATCATGTTTATTCTATAATAATTTTATATTTTTTATTTATAAATATGTCAAAAAAAGTATCTATTAAAGAACCGGTATATACAAATATACAAAAACAAAGCGATTCTAATGTAGAATCAAAACAAAAGAAAAAATACTTAGATGATATCATTAAAGATTCTTTTCTTAAAGATTATTTTTCGATTGTTAAAATTAAAATATTAAAATAAAAAAATATTTAATATAATGAAAACATTAAAAAAACGTCCAATAAAAATTCATAATTATACTCTTAAAAAAAAATCAATAGAAAAATCATTGTTTAAGATTACAGATATTCAAGAGATTCCAACAAATATATTTAAATTGAATTTAAAAAAATCAGATCATATTGATATTAATATGACTACTAAGATGGATTACAAACAAATTTTTGTGAAGTTGCTTGAACAAATTGCTGAAGTAAAAGTAAATCGAGGCGAATATATTCGTTCTCGAGCTTATACTAAAGCACGCGATAGCATTATATTATTAGATGAAAAAATTACGAATATCAATCAGTTGAAAACGACAAAGGGTGTTGGAAAAAGTGTGTTAAGCAAATTGAATGAATATATAAAGACAGGTAAGATACAGTTTTTAGAAGATGCTAAAAACGATCCTGTTTTATTATTGACAAATGTGTATGGTATAGGACCTAAGAAGGCAAATGACCTAGTAAAAAATCATAATATTACATCAATTGATGACTTGAAAAAAAATCAAGAGGAGCTTTTAAATGATAAACAAAAAATAGGTTTAAAACATTATGAAGATATTTTGAAGCGTATCCCGCGTAATGAAATCACAAATTATGAAACAAAAATAAAAATTATTTTCAATCAAGTAAAAAATCAAGGAAGTGAATTTAAAATAGTGGGTTCTTATCGTAGAGGTGCTAGTGATTCAGGTGATATCGATATTATTATTATGGACCCAGATAATGATGTCAACATGTTTCACAAGTTTATAGATGCTCTTATTGAAAAAAATATACTTATTGAAGTATTATCAAGAGGAGATGTAAAAAGTTTAGGTGTATCTAAAATACGTGGTAAACCAGCTAGAAGAATAGATTTTATGTTTACACCCAAAAAGGAATATGCTTTTGCGTTGTTATATTTTACAGGTAGTAAAGAATTCAATACGTTAATGAGAGCAAGAGCGTTAACATTAGGTTATTCGATGAATGAACACGGATTATATCTAATGGAAAATGGTGTGAAAACAACTAAAATGAAAAAATATTTTCCTAAAGAACAAGATGTGTTTAATTTTCTAGGTATGCAATATAAAGACCCAATCGATAGAAAAGGAGCAGACTCAGTTGTATTTATCGAAAGAACCGCGCCTAAAAAAAAATCTATTGTATGTAAACCATTATCTATCTTACAAAAATATTTAAAAAATGGACCTAGTTGTCTAAGTGAAAAAGATACTAGTGATTTGTTAATACAGGCTGATAATGCATATTATGCCGAAAATGAAAACAATGTTCCTATAATGAATGATGCACAATATGATATGTTAAAAGAACATGCTGAAGAAAATTATCCAGATTGTGAAGCATTGAAAAATATTGCTCATACAACTATCGAAGTTGAAAAAAATAAAGTAAAATTACCATATGAAATGTGGAGTTTGGATAAAGAAAAAACAGTAAAAGGTGTAGACAGACGAGTTGCAAAATATCCTGGAAAATATGTTGTTAGTGCTAAGGCGGATGGTATTTCAATAATGTATGATTCTAAAAATAAAAAATTATATAGTAGAGGAAATGGAACTTACGGTCAGGACCTCTCATTTATGATTCCATATTTGGATTTACCCAACTATAAGGATTCTGTCGTTAGAGGTGAATTGATAATTAAAAAGGCGACATTTGAAAAAAAATATAAAGGACAATTTGCAAATCCAAGGAATTTCGTTGCTGGTGTGGCAAATGCTAAAAAAATGAACGTTAAAATGGTTAAGGATTTAGATGTATTGGCATATGAAATCATAAAACCAAAATTAGAACCATCCATGCAAATGAAATTGTTATCAAAATCTTCGGAATGCGGTGGTAATGTCATTAAACATATGGTTGTTGAACACGATGAAATAAATACAGAATTTCTATCGAAGTGTTTATTGGATTGGCGTGAAAACTATTCATGGGAAATTGATGGAGTAGTAGTGTGTCAGGATAAATTACACGACAGAGTTAGTGGTAATCCAAAACATGCTTTTGCCTTTAAAATGGTATTATCAGACCAAATTGTTGAAGCCAGAGTGGTAGACGTCATTTGGGAACCTAGTCAACAAGGTTATGTAAAACCTAAAATAAAAATTAAACCTGTAGAAATTGGAGGAGCAAAAATAGAATATGCTACAGGTCATAATGCGGCATTTATATTTAAAAATAAAATCAATGTAGGAAGTATTATTCAACTTATTCGAAGTGGGGATGTTATACCTAAGGTCCACAAAGTTATTGTTGCTTCATCGGAGGGAAAAGCGCCGCCTTCTGATATGGAAACAGTATGGAACGAAACAAAAATAGATTTGGTTTTAAAAGATAAAGCAAAAAATCAAATCGTGTTAATGAAAAGTATTGCTGCCTTTTTCGAAAAAATAGGTGTTGTTGGTTTGGGTAGAGGAAATATACAACGTATTATTGATGCGGGTTTCGATACTATACCTAAAATTGTCGCGATGAGTATTGATGACTTTATGACTGTGGAAGGTTTCAAGGAAAAATTGTCTAATAAAATTTACAATAATATAAGAAACAGTATTGAAAAAACTAGTCTCGAATCCTTGATGGCTGGAACAAATATATTTGGTCGAGGCATGGGAGAAAAAAGACTAAAAATAATATTAACCCAATATCCAGACATATTATGGAGTGAAGAATCAAACGATGATAAACTAAAAAAAGTAGCTGATTTACCCGGATTTAAAGAAAAAACAGCACAAGCTTTTGTTCCTCATATTAAAGAATTCATAGATTTTATAGAAAAAATAGGATTACTAGAACAAATTCGTAATAAAGTTCCACAAAAAATAAACATAGATACAACTCATCCATTAAACGGTAAAAAGATTGTATTTACTGGCATTCGAGATAAAGATTTGCAACAAAAGCTTGAAACTTTTGGTGTAAATATAAATGGTAGTGTAAGTAAAAATACTGATTTTGTAATTGTAAAAGATTTAAAGGATGATACTAGTAAAGCAGAAAAAGCTAGAGAATTAGGTATTCAACTCATGACACCAGATATGTTTCGAAAATATCTTACTGACCTGGTTTAACGTGTAAAGCTAAATTAACAATCTCTATTATAATCAATGTTTGTAATATCATTGCAATAGTTCTACATTCTTGTGATTTGGGACTAATATCGCCATATCCTACTGTTGAATATGTAGTTGATGTAAAATACAACCTATTAAAAAACTTTTTTTTAAATGTATCGTCATCTTTTTCTTCTATTCCATTCCAATGAGTATGATCATATTTACAAAATATAAAGGTAAATAGTATATATAAAAATAATATTTCTGATACATTTCCCAATAAAGAAACGATTACTTTTTTTAATTGACAATAAGCTATTTTAAAATTTCCAGTAAGTAATAAAATTGCTTGTCTTAGCAACATATATATATACTTTATATATTTGTTTCATATATTTTACAATGTTCTAATTCATTATGTTCATCACCTATAATATTGTATAAAAACCATCCTAAATAACTAGAATGAGAAACCAATACTATATTTTTTTCTGGTCTGGATTTGATAAATTGTTTCATTTTTTCTAAGCGAACGTTTAAATGTTCGATAGTTTCTTTTTCATATCGTTTCCAAAATGGATCTTCATCATATTCGATTTGACTAAAATCAACGTGGGGAAAACAATATTTATATTCTTTAATTGATTTCCTACGATTACATTGGTCTAATCCTTGTGGGTATTCCATTACACAATCTAACGCAATCATAGGACAAGGTGGTTTATCATCAGGATTTTTACAAAATATATTAGTTGCTGTTTGTAATGTTCGTAAAAGAGGAGATACTATAATAAGGTCTATTTTTTCTTTTCCTTTCCAATCTGAATTTCCTAACTGCTGTGCTTGTTTTACTCCGGTTGCTGTAAGTGGTGTATCTCTATATAGTAAATATACGTGTTCTCCTATATCCCAAAATAAAACATTATGTAGTGCTTCGCCATGGCGAATACAGTATATATTTTTGCTCATTTACTATAAAAAAAGGATTTATCTTTAATTATAAATCTATTAAAATGAAATTTGATATTCTATCAAATTCTTTACATCTATATTTGTTTCACGATATATTTTGTTGTATATTTTCTTAACTGTTTTGTTCAAATTATATCCACCAAATATTTTTTGTTGATTTTTTAAATAGGTCATATTATTACTACCATAAATTTCATTTTCTTTTAATGTTTTACTCCATTCTGAAAACAGAAACATTAATTTTCTTTGTATATAGTTAATCAATTTTTGAAATTCATCTATAGATAAAATATCCCATTTACAATTTTTAACATATATTGTGTTTTTATTTTGAGAAAATGATTTTATTACACTACTATTTTTTTGAATGTTGTTTAATAAACACACTTCAATACACGTTTGAAAATCCGTATTAAACAATAAATTTAAATCGTCTTTATTTACAGTCATTTCCTTTTTCCACAAATCAAAAGTATTATCTGATTGTTGATTTTCATTTAACCAATCGACAATATTTATTTTTTTTCTTCTTTTAGAAGAACGATTTTTTAACAAAGATACTTCTCGTTTTAATTTCTCATTATCTACAACTAATTTTTGAACTATCATATAAATTTCGGGCAAGGATGGGGCGTTGAATTTTTCTTCCTGATTTAATAAATTTGTTTTTTTTGAATTACATATAATTTCACAGACACTTAAATGTCTTTTTAAAGAGCCGGGTCTTTTATAAGTTTTACCACACAAATTACATGCAATTGTTTTTGACATTTATCTAATATATTAATTACCATATTTAAATCAATTTTTATATCTATTTTATATATAATGAATACATCTCCTTGTAATAATTGTGTTAATATTGGTTCTGGTTATCCTTACGTTTTCGATTTAAGATTAAATAGAAAACCCGTTAAAACATCTAGTTCTTTACACACAAATAATAAAGCTTCTTTTATAGTAGCCAATATGAAAGGGTATGGTCGTTCAGCAAAGAGTAATGCTGTGGGAGGTCCTGGAGACCAAAATAAAGGTAAAGTTGATATGAAACACGGTGGATATTTTAGATATATAATGCGAAAAAGAGGAATGACAATTGGAAGCACCAAAAAAGATGGAACACATAAAGGTGGTTGTGGTTGTAATTAGTTTAGCCTTTTATTGAATGAACAAAAAAATAAAAATCGGTTCCTCTAGATTGGCATATACATGAATCACCTTCTTTTAATTTTTTTGATATGGTAGATGCTGCTACAGATATTTCACTTTCAATATCTCTCAATGATTTATATAATTTAGGTTTTTTATCTGGGAATACTACTAGATAATTATACTTATTTATAAATTTATTCATTTCGTTTTCGGATGTAATATCCATTAAACATATATCTAGATTAATGTTTAAATATATGTTTTAATATCATTGTACTATATATACTATGACATCAATGGCATCAATGGTAGTAGATATAGATATTAAAGATTTAAAAAATATTAATAATTATAGATTACAAACTACTAGGGGCGACGGCGATTGTTTATATCATGCTTTTAATAACGCAATGATGTTAAGATTACAGGATTTGGAATTTATTGAAGGAAACAATACCAAACGTCCAGCGCAGTATACGCTCCGCCCCTTTGCAGAAGCTTATCGTGTTGATAGCGATAAAGGGCCCGTATTGATAAATAATTCCAATATTTCTTTTACATTTAACAAAATAAATAACGGAGGAAAACTTCGTAAATGGTTGTTTAAAAATATGGACACCATTCAAGAGGGTATAGTAATTATCTACGAGGACGATGAAAAAAAACCCCAAACCGCATCATCTTTAACAGATTTAACAGAGTGTGTCAGGTGTGGAGATGCCAATTGTCCCGGAAAAGACAATGAAGATGATTGTCCAATATATCCAAACACACGCGATGAATTCTTACAGATGACGAAAAACTCAGCACAAGAGGCAGCAACAAGACTTGACAGTGAGTATATTCAACCCGGTGGTGCTAAAAATATGTATAATAGGATAAAAGCTGGTATAGGAGCAGGGAAGATACGTATAGAGAATTGGGGAACATCAGACGAGTTATCGATTTTGTCTTTAGTTTTTAATATAGAATCCGTTACTTATTCTAAACTTGGTGAGAATCAGAGGTGGTTTTTCCCACCAAACGACGATAGATGGATTAGAAAACACACAGCAAATAATTTGTTATATTTTTATAATGATAACCTTACACATTGGCAAAATATGACTTATGTGGGAGAGGGGAAGGGGAACGCACAAAACGGTGTTAAATATAGTGCAAAATATAAAACCACCTTACAAAGCGACAACTCTTCGGATAGAGCTATGAATGACATAATTGGGACGGTTTTTAAAAAAGAAATGAACGACGCAGGGTTTGGGGATTTCGTAAAACAATTAAAATATAAACACACACCTAAAGATTTTTTAATCATGTATAGTACTACTGAGACTGATAAATTCATAGCAACTTTGTTGCAACATTATGAGAATTCTAAACTTGTACCTGAACAAGAATCAAATTCAAGTTCGTCTTCCAGTGGAGAAGAGGATGACTCTGAAGGAGATGGGGAAGGAGCAACCCTTAATTCTACCAAGAATAAAGCAGCATCATCAACTTCTAATGTAAATGCTAAAAGTAATGATATTACTGTTAATATTAGACCGATTGAATTATTATACATATTTTGTGATAACTTACACGATTTTGAAGATGAAGGCTCTTTAACAAAAGAATCTGCTAAAGGAATAGGTTTAATTGCTTTAATGGTGTTAAAAACATATGGGAATATTGAAAATATTGAGGGAGACGAAATTGTAATCATCGAATTTATAAAAGAAATATTAAATCGCACGAATGGTCCAATTCGCGAAAATACATCTGATGGTGATACTTTCGAAGGTCTTATCACAAAAGCTAAATATCCACCGGGAAACCGATTTATAGATATGATTGTTAACAAAGAAAAATACCGAGATATAATCCCTGAAATGAAAGGTTTTTTAACAGCTGACTACGGAGCCCAAAGATTATTATATAGAAAAATATTTGAAGATCACAAACGATTTTTTGTTAAAAACCCGTCATCCATTATTGTTAATAATGATGATGGTCATGAAGAACAAATCGAAGTTGAAGTTGTAAGTCCAGAAAATTATAGATTTGCAGAAGATATGTTGGAACACGTCGATGAGATAAGTTTTATGGCTGATGGTAATTGGAATACGCTTTTAAATTCAAATACACTTCGATATGATGGGACAACCATAGAAGGACAAATTCATTTTTTAGAATATCAAGGAGAAAAAGATGCATACACAATAGCTAATAGTACTAAAGCTATAAGAGATTTGTTAATGGAATACAAAGAACAACCTGATTTTCCCCACTTAATAATTGATAAATTTACCTCACAATACGTGGGTAATGTTTCTAAAAATTATTGGTTTTTACCAGATGCTGTATTAAAAGCTTCGACAACTTACAGTGCGAATTTCCAAGATATGTCCAAATATATTAAAATGGGGTATGGTTCATCCCCTATTTATCAAACCATTGTTGGTGTTCCAAATCATTATGATATGGCAAGTGGTACCATCGTAAAAGCTATAACACCACAAGTTCAACAAATACAAGAAACCCCTTTTGGCGTAGGAACAACATTGAACAAACGGGTGGAGGTACGTATTGAAAATAAATTAACCTATACACTAGAACCATTGAAAACCGATACATTTAACCAATTTTCTGAAGCGGTAATGATTATATACGGAGAATTGTTAAAGTGGGTGAATAATAAATTCAGAGTTCAGAAAATTGATGCTGCTCATTACCAACAATTTTTTGCTGATGCAAATTTAATTGAATTTTTTCAGGATTTCGGAAAGGGTTTGGACGGAAAACAGAACGAATTATTAAATAATATTGAAGATATGTTGATTGAACAATATGCAGAACGAGAAGAAGAAATTAAAGAAGCAAAAAGAAAACAATTTGTACACGAGGAATTAAATAAATGGGGTGATTCTAAAAAACGACAAATTGATGAAATTGGTGGAGGCGACACAATTGATATTTTAAAATATCAGCCCCCTTCTAGTAAACAATCTATTTCACTTGTTTATCAAATAAAGGAATTTGCAGCAAATACACATGCTGATACTAATCCTGAGTTTTATCAAGAAAAAAACCACGTGATTCTAACTGGTAAGAATTGGAAGCAAGACCCCCATTTTCCCAATGTGTCGAAAACTACAGGAGATAATATAATTGGAAAACAAAAATACTCTAATAGTTTTTTTAAATTTAAAAAAATCCCGACAATTGTAGCAGATAACGAGTTTAAAAATTATTTAATATATTTATTTCTTTGTGATTATACAGAAATATACAATAAGGAAGGTGTTCCAGAGAAAAGTAGAGATAAAATACCAACGATAAAAAAATCTCAAATCTATCATAAATGGTTAGTTCCATATTTTTCTTTATCGGACCCACAAGACCCAAAGGGAATTCCAGTATCGCAAAAAATTGAGACCACGGGTATAGAGGATTTTGGACATACAAAAGTAAATTCACGTATAGGTCCTAGTGTTGTTCAATTAGAAAAAAGGTGGCGTAAGTTATTACTTAGTTTATTTTTAACATTTGGTGGAAATAAAGATGGTACAAAAAAAAAAGTAGCGGATTATATCAAATGGTTAGAAGAAAAAAATAAAAAAAGAGGTGAAGATGGACCCAAAGGAAACATTCAAAAATTTCAAAACGAAATGTTGTCGTATCTATTTGCTAAACCGTCGTTCGCAGACACAGACATAGATAAGGGGACGCCGGGTGAAGAAGGGGTAATTGAATATAGATCTGAAGAACACGAATTTATCGCAAAATCGTGGGAAACATGGACGACGAGTGAAGAAGGAAGAAAAAATGATTTTGTTTCTTTTTTTGGTAAAATATTATATTTACCTATACAGTCTAAGTTAAATAGTGATTGGACACAAACATTATTTACAAGTTATTTAAATATACACAAAAGTAATTATGAGCGGGGTGGTTATTCGAGAACTACAGATGGAACACATACATTAAAAAAACACAATATATTTTTCCCCACTTCATATGATGTTTTTTGCACATTAGGTGCTTTAATTAGTGGAACTATAATGGCTGAAAATGCTGGAAATAGAGGTGTTTTAATGGGGACAAATTTTGACCCAAGAATATATGATATTATTAATAATGATGATGCAATGAAGTGGATGGAGAGTTTGGGATTAGATAAAAAATTGGAAAAATTTAAAATGACAATGATAAATTTTTGTTCTGGTATATTTGAGGATTATTACGATGCATACACAAAAATAATGAAGAACCCAGTAAATCTAGACGCTAATGAATCATTTATACTAGATTTCCATAATAAAATATCTCAAAAATGGAGTGATGGTGGTTATAATTGGACTGTTAATTTAACATTAATTTTTAAATTAAAAAAAGCATTATTTGCGTTGGATGAGAAAGACACAGATGCCTTTCGAGGAACATATAAAATGACTTATACTGAAATGTTAAGTTTTATAGAACAAATAGAAAGAGATATTGAATATAATAAAACTATACCCAGTATACAAGAAGAAAACAAAGACATTAAATTAACCATCGAATTAATGAATAAATTAATAAAAATGAGACAACAATTAAGAAATAGTATTAAGTATCTCAAATTTATTCCTGAAGGACAACAGAAAATGGTGAAGGCACAAAATGCTGTTTATGATAGAGATATAACATATATCGACAATTTACTCAAGAATTTACAGCGTGTTTTAAAACGCCAAAAGATATTTCATTTATCATATGGACATTTAAAAACAGCTGTATCTGGATTACAATTAGCTGATATTAAAAAAACAGAATGGGATAGGGTAGCAAATTATTTGTTTCTTCGTTCTGGACAAAAAGGGTCTTTTCACATGCTTAGAACTAATTTTCCGACTACTGAAGAGTGGGATGGGGATAGTATTGAAGTTTACCAAGATGAAAAAAATGTCACAGTGAGTAAAGATACCACACTGTCTCTTGAACACTTATCTAGAGAAGGGGAAGAACAATATAATTTTAGTAGTCCCGGAGATAAAACAAATGAGGAATTCGAAATCTTCAAAAATTTGTCCCGGGAAGAGTATAAAAAACTAGTACAAAATAGTTTAAATAATGGTGAATTAAAACCGATTTTACAAGAACTACGTGAAAATAGACAGATAGCTGAAATGCCTACTGATTTGACTGAGGCTCAAGACAAGTTAAATAATTTAATGAGCAAACAATATAACCTGGGAGATGCAAAGGAGGATCCCAAAAGTCCGGGTCAAGTTCTCGCGGACTCTCCGAATCCGAACCAAGTCAAAATACGAAGACGATTAAAAGAATCAACAAAACGGGTAGTGGGGAAAACGAGAATCGAAATGATTAAAGATGTATTGAAAGAAGGTGCTTCACAAATTTCTCGTTTGTTTACTCGAAGGGATAATCGTCAGGTTATGCCAAAGATAGTGGGGGAGGCAATTACAAAAGGATTAATGAAAACAGTAGAACAAGCTGCTGAAAGAAACTTGAACAGCAAAAAGCTATATACACCAACAGCAAAAAAGCAAAAAACAAAACCACCTGATAATGTTGGTTTGGAAGAAGTGGAAAAAGAAATAAATAATTACAATTTGCCTAATGCAGAACAATTGAATGCAAAAACACATGGATTGGAGAAAGAAACCCCTAAGAGGCCTAGGAAAAGTTCTTTTATACCATCATCGCCTGAATCGTCCCATAGTGAATCGGATCAATTTCAGCATGATAAAGGTCCGTTTTCTGTGGGCAGTAGGAGGGGAGACGAGAAAGGGAAAAAGAAGGAAAAAAAGAAGAAGAAGAAAGGCGGCAACAACACAACTCAGAAGATAAAACGTAAAAAGGGCAGAAAATCTCAGAATAAACGGAAAAAGCCGAAAAAAGGCAGTAAAAAAAGGCGTAAAAAGCCTCACAGAAATACTAGAAAAATAGCACTTAAAATTGAGCACTAATAAAAAGGCACTATTTTACCTTTCATATGAAATTTTATTTCTCTTTCTTTTTTTAGAGCGTGCTTCTTTTAATTGTTCTTGTAAATTTTCTAATTTTCTTTTTTGACGTCTTATTTTTTTACGGATATCAGGTGATTCCATTTTTCTATAGGTAATACAATTATTATTACCAAAACAGGCTTTCACATCATTATTCGATAAATCTTTTGTTAAAGATTTATTTCCAAAAATTTCTTTAGCGGTTTCATGTTCTTGCTGTCTAGCAGCAGCACATAATGATAATCCCATATTATTTATTGTTTAGTATTTGATTTATATTTATTATAATTTATAATAAATACAATTCAATTTAATTATAATTATGAGGATCCCAAAAGCTATTACCATATCTGTATGGAAACAATACAGTACCATTTCCTCTATCATCGACAATTTTATCTTTGTAATTTTCACCAGAATTTAATTGCTCAGGAAACCATTTTTCATCTTCACAATCAAAAAATGATTTTTTAGTTTCGTTGTCATCGTGATCTCTTTTAAATCCACCAGAATGAATAATTTTATTGTGTTGTTCTTCTTTTTTAGTAGAATAACTCTCGTTGTAATCAGTAGCTTTTGATGTCATTAAACGTAATAAACTTGGTTTTACACCTTTTTGTGTCAATCGTATCAAACTATTCATTATACATAAAAGAAATAATATATTTAAGCTA
>CESM01124795.1_pt1 | contig 15688 bp, 17 predicted proteins | sample 361421 | NCBI WGS metagenome assembly CESM01 (sample SAMEA2622219, study PRJEB7988) | marine metagenome | isolation source: saline water (ENVO:00002010), including | reverse complement strand
TCTACTTTTTGCTCTACTTCTTGTTTTTCTTCTTGTACGTCTTGGGCTTGCTTTTCGACTTGCTCATTGACGACTTCTTCTTGCTGTGATACGCCATCTTCTTTTTTATTATCTGTTATTTCTTCTTTTACTTCTTGAGTGTCAACTTCTTTTGGCTCTTCTTGAACCTCTGGTTGCTCTTTTTGTTTTGGCTCAATAGGATTCCCATCGTCATCCAACGCCCTTACTTTCCATTCCATATTATTAAATTAAATTGTATTGCAAAATTATAAAATTAATCAACACCCACGATCCCACTCATACCTGAGCCTAATGAATCTTGACCATCAAAGTCTATAGGATCTAAGTCTTGTTTTCTTTGCTGTATTAGCTTTGACTGTTGAGATGCTTGCTTAGCTGTTCTCTTGTCTTTCCTGTCTTCTTTGTATCTGTCTTTTTCTTGCTGCATTTGTAGCTCGGAAGACTTTATTTGACTTTCTATGCCTTTTTGCATTTTAATAAGCTCTGACTTAAGAAGAAACTCTTGCTGCATTCTCTTCATTTCTAACTCAGACTCTAGCTGCTTTATTTTAGCTTCTGCTTCCATTTTAGCTAAAGCAGTCTGTTGTTTTCCTTGTTCAGCTGTGAGTGAGGCTTGCTGATTAGCTTCTGCTTGAAGCGCAATATTTTCTTGCTGACGTTTGTTGTCAAGCTTTTCTTTTCGTCTCTTTCTAACCTTTAATAACTGAGATGCTATTTTTACGTTCTTTACGCTTCTTATATCAATAGCATCATCAATGTCTATTTTACCAGCAGACAAGGAGGTTTGTATGTTTTGCTCTAACATTTGTCTTTCTTCCTCATCAGGATGAAGCTCTATGTATATTCCAAAATCATGTAAATGAAGCTCCTTTATTTCATTTAGTATATCTACGCTGTTTCTTCCAATACTTTTTACGAAATCTTCTTTCATACTAGAATATTCAAGTATATCTGAAATTCTGTATCCCACGCACTCAGCAATTCGTTGTGTTGTAAAAATACCTGACTTTAATATATGTCTTGTCGCAGTGTTTGAATTTAAGGCTGCTAATTTTTGAACGCCAACTAGTGCGTTTGGATCAGGTGTTGAGCCATCTCTTGCTTCGTTAAGTCCAGTTACGCCCCTTAATAGGTTTAGGTTGTAATTGTACATGTTTATTAAAGAAGATATTTTTGAGTTTGCTCCCGAAGAAGTTAGCTCTTGAATAGGAACTTTTCCATTATTAAACTCCCCTTCTTCTGTGTAGCTTCTTCCAATTACTGATCCTGTTTGAAAATAAAGGTTCAGAGCCTCTTGGGGAGAATAGGTATTTCCATTACCTAAATTCACAGATGATAGACCATCGATGTCAATAAAAACCCCATCTGGTATCATCTTAGATGCAACTTGTTGCAGTTTTAAATGCAATAGCTGTATCTGATCAGCGAATGGAATCATTCTTTTGACAAGAGAATCAATCTGACCCCTGTACATTTTTGGTGCACTGACAATAAACGGGGCGTACACCTTCTCTATCGAGCTCTTTGGTCTCACCATGTTTTTCATCACCTCCCATTTCAATATCTTGTTTGTTCCTAATACAAGTACACCTTCGTACCATACGTCAATTCTTTTAGATAATTTTTCAAAACGTGCTTGTTCTGTTTTTGGTGGGTTGAATTGATCGTCCTTTTTAAGTACTTTTTCGCCTCCATAGGCGTTTTTCTTTTTCTTGTATACGATATTCTTGTCAGTCTTATAACAGAAATACAACAATGTTGCTGTATTGTAGTCAAATGTGTCAGTCTTATAACCTCCACGCATGCCTTGATAGGCATCGAACTTAGAAGATGATTTAGCTATTTCATCTATCTCAGATTGCGTTAAATTAGGATTTATTTTTTTTATTTCAGTTATGTTTACATTTTTCACTTCTCCAAAGTAATAACAGTCCTCGAAATAAGGATCTTCAGTAGGGCTGTATACTAGGTCAGAAGGATCAACGTATTCAACACGAATGCCTTCATGAGTATTAAAAGAATGCTTTACAGCAGATATACCTAGCACCGTTGCATCCTCATCAACTCTTTTTTTAGTCAATTCGTAGTTGTTATATTTTAAGGTTGTCTCAATTGCTTTTTCTTCGGCAATCTCTATGTCATCCTTGTAATCTATCTGCATATGAAGCTCAAGCTCGTCGTCTGTTTCTGGCAGCATGTCTGGATTAGAGCTAAACATGCTTTTTCCTAGCATAGCTCCAATTTCCTCAAAGTCCTCTTTGTTTCGCATTTCTGTTTGAATGCGATTTTTGTACATTGCTTTCTTGTTAGAGGATACAGGGTCAACCGCATCAGCCTTTACATCAAATAAACGATTTGAAATTCCATTTACAACAATATCTACAAACTTTGGTATTATCGGAACTGGAGTCCAATCTAAATTTAGATAGGATATGTCTCCATTAACAGCTAGTTCATTTTTATATTTCCTAACTGACTGCTCTCCCATTGCGTAAGTTCTCAACTTATGGTAAGTGTCTCTGTTGTTGTAAAATCTTGATTGTCCACCTTCTTTTCTAAACCATTCAGATTCGATGGCTCTTCCAACCATTAGTCCATATTCTTCTGACGCTTTCTCGGCATCGGACGCTAATTGGTTTGGAAATCCTATAATGTAATTCGTAGAAGAATTCTGCATGCGTTTACTTTATAATAGTGCTAACTGATCCGCTATTATTATATCTTGCAAAGTTAACATTTATTTCCGTATTATTTTTCTGAGGCTTAACTACATACTTTTGAGTTGCCATGATCGCTAAACCAGAGCTAACCGTTGCGTCAAACTTCGTTCTTTTATTTATATCATAGTTTGCCCAATCTAATAAAGTTCTTGAAAAATACATATTTCCAGTGCCTTCATCGTTGAAACCAACTCGCTCCTCTATATAAGTTTCAATTGCTTCAGCGTGTATAGATATTACTGAGGGCGAAGAGGGTATTCCTCCAAGTTCTTTTTCTGCCTTTGATAGATCATTTTTATTTTTATCTGGTCTGTTTATGCTCCATCTTCTATATCCTCTGTTTTTTAAATGATAAAGAAGTCTTGGCTTATTGTTCTCTGCTAATATTGGCATGCCGTAAAAAACCATAGCCATTAATACGTCTTCGTAAAATAACTCAGCAGTTTGCGGTCTAAATATATATTCTAAAAAGAAAGTATTTGAAGGTCCATCTAGGTTTGGTCTACAGTATCCATGAAGAGCTCCATTAGAACCTCCACCTCCAACAGTTCCAGATATATCATATGAGTCACAACCAAAAGCCCCTATGTGCTCATTACCAGGATATTTAAATCCATTTTTATTTATAACCCTGTTTCTTAACTCAAAAGGTGGTATCCAAGAAACATAAAACCTTCCGTTTTTTTCTGGTGTCCATACAACCTCTGAATCTTTTATTCCGTTTTTCCAATGAAAACCTCCTCTTTGAACAACTCTTTGCCTTTGAAGTCCATCATTAAAATCTATTTGCTCATATATTTTTGTTAGATTAAATAGGCTATTTTTTGCTTCATCTCTAAAAGCGTGACCTTCTGTTCTAGGAAACTGTCTGTAGAACTCATTTAATGCGTCAGAATCGCTTCTTAGACTCTCTACTTCATTTTCCCAGTAGTCTATTACCCCTCCATCTATTGTATCTCCATAAGCGTCTAAAATAGGCTTATTTGGCTTTCTAAAAACTGGGTGACCGTGATGATTTAAAAAGCCCTCAAAGTTCCATTCCATTGGTATAAATAAACTATACATGCCGCTTTTAGTTTGACCATTAGCGTTTCTCTGAGTTACATCAGAGTCCATATATAATCTTTTGAAATTACTTCCACCTTTGTCAAGTGAGTTAGAGGTAGACCCCATCATACACTTACCGATCACTCTTCTCCCTAATCTGAGACAAGTTTTAGTGACACGCCAACTGTTGAGGATGTTATCTGGACGTTCCCATTTTCCAGATTCATCATGAACAAGCAGTCTGAGCTTCTCACCGTCATAGGAATTGTCGCCTGTATTTTTCCAATCAATTGTCGTGTCAAGACCTGCGAGTTCTTCTTGTTGCTCTGTTTCTTGAATGGATTTTCTAGTAAGCTTGGATGCTGGGACCCTGTAGGCGAGTTCTGTCTTGGGTTTATCCATTCCGTCTTGTATTGGTTTAAAGAAGAAGGGGTAGTTGACGGATATCGGTACGACTTTGTCTGTAAACATCTTTTTAGCATCAGCTCCTGATTTGGACAGTATCCCAAACCGTGCGTCTGAAGTAATTGTCGCTTGAGCAACGGATTCTGCTGAAGACATAAAGGAGAAACCAGACCTTCTGTTTTTAAGATAGCACATTCCATAACACCTAGTGTCGGCTTTACAAGCTTCCCAGAAGATATAGAATACTCTATTAGACTCTCTGAATTCAGGGAGCCCAACATCAATCTTGGTCCACTGCAAGTACATGTAATGAGAGCCAGTAATATAAGTAGGATTGCCATTGTTTTTAAACCAAAAACCATTTTCTCTTCTTTCAAACTCATCTTCAATGTAATCAACCCAATTCTCCTTGAATGCAGATGGGTAGTCATTCCACTGGAAAATGGTCTTAATTTTTTTAAGTTCTTTTGGGATTTCGAAGGGCTCCCAATATTGTTCTGCATGCGTCTTACCTCTAGAGAAAATGTTTTTCGGCTGCAAAGGTAGTGCTATTTTTAAATTTTGTATCTCAACAACATCACCTATTTGTCCAGACTTAGAGATAACAATAACATCATGTTCGCTGTTGTACCCACATTCCCAAGCTTTCTTTCTGTTTAGTTTGTCTCTAGTTTTACTATCAATATGAGAGACAACCTTACATAGCTCAAGACTTTCGTCCCCTAGACTCTGCGAAGCTTTGGAATCCTTTATCTTTTCCTTTGCCGTCTTTAGTCTGATCTTCGCCATTTAATTTTTCTCTTTCATTTTCAATACGCTGTAATATTTCAAAGGCATCAAATATAGCAAGCTTCTTCGTTGCTGCTGCGTTTTTTAATCTATCGGCAGCTAAATCATCATCTGGTTTGCCTGTAATTATCTCTTCTTGAGCAACCTTTATTAATTCCTCAACAGCCCTTTCTCCAGCTAATATTACCCTTAATATTGTTTCTTGAGTTTCACTCATTTAAATAAGTATAGGTAAAGTAGTAGCCCTCCCAAGTTCCTGTTGTAACCCAATATTCTTCTTTCATTTTTTCTTAGCCTCTAAAAGCCCTCTTTCGTATTCAGACTTTTTTTCTAACTCCAATATACGATTTTCCATATTACTAATTACTAAAATCTTTTCATCTAATCTTTCATGAACTAAATGAATTTCGTCTTTCAAAGCAGTAAATTCAGCGAATATACCTCCTGCGGCAAATACAGTAACCAAAAAAGAAACAACTATTGATAAATTATTTTTTATAAAAGCGTCAGGCATATTAACATAATTTAATACAAATATCGGAATTTTTCATTCTATATATTTTTTCGTCATCTATAACAAACTCATATTCAGAATTTCTAGTAAAACCGATTCTTGTTCCTTTAGGATACACTGAGCTGTGTTTTATAAGTCCCACATGCTCTTCCTTTTTTTTGTCAGATCTATATATCTCACCATCTTGAATATAGTCAAGAGGAGATACAAAACAATATTCTTTAGTCGTTTTCCACCCATCTCCGTTATCGTACATATATATTTTATCAGGATGAACTAAGTATTGATCATCTCTGAAGTACTCATTGCTTTTTCTTTTCTTGCCTTTCATATCAAGATAGGTTCTGAAAACATTGTGATGAACAACCACTTTGCTACCAACTGGTATCTCTCCACCAGTCGGAATCGCATTTACAATACCCATTCGGTTTACAAAACTCGCATCCTCTATTGATGTATTTATCGTGAACTCCTGGTTGGCTATTTTTTTTGTGTTTTTGTACTCTCTTCCTAAAGGAGTCACCAGGTAATCCCATCTTGGATTCATATTAGATTTATATTATATTCAACTACTATTGGAATATCTTTAAACTCTTTCCATTTTACAGACTCGTCGTTTTTTTTAACCCAAACACTAAATCCTTCTTGCTCTTGAGCTATATCACTTATTGTATATGACCCCCCTAAAACTCCTTGATTAACTATATAGTGCATAGCATTCTTGTAGTCTGCTCCTACAGATATTTTTCTTATGTAATTCATTTATATTTTATTTTCTTCGGTGTAGTTTGTTATCTTAACTATCTTGCCCATTTTATAATGAACTGTTTGGCGTATAAATCCATTTTCCTTGTACATCACAAACAAACCGTCATTAATTAAAACTCCATCAACAACAACAACTTGACCCGAAATTACAGGTTTTTCGTTAGAATAAAAAACAACTTTCATTCTTTTCGTAGGTGAAGTTGCGATATGAGATTCATTTTTTTGTGAAAAAGCACCTACTGTTGTAAGCAAAAACAGTAAAAATGTTAATCCGTATGTCTTTAAATCTTTCATTATATTATAGGTTTTCCAAGTAGCCAAGATACTGCGCTATATCTCACGCCTTTTGTTACTGGTTTTACTCTATGTACAACCCAAGATGGAAAAAACGCTATTGTACCAATACTTGGTTTTATAGTATTTTCATTAGTATAGCATTTATGAAATTGAAACTCACCACCTTCAAAATCGTCATTAAGCCAAAGCACCATAGATATTTTTCTTGCAAGGTTTTCATCATTTACAGTCATACCTGAACAATCGGGATGCCAAGTATAGTGCCCACCTAAAGGATATTGTCCTATTTGAAAACTTTCTATTCCTTTTACATCTAAATTCCACCTTGCTTCTTTATTAGCTATTTGTCCATATTTAGTAGCTAATTGAAATAACTCTTTATGATCACTCCAGAAAATATTTGTTTTTCTAGTATCTTCATCAATACTGCCAGTATCTAACATTTCATCTCCACCAACTCCTGCTTTATGAAAATTATCTCCTGCTAAATTAATATACTCTTTGCATTTATTAGGCGAAACAACATTATTAAAAATCCAAAAGAAACTATTCATTATTTGTGTGTCTTTTAAGCCACATAAGAGCCATTACTTGTCCAAGTAAAAACCGTGTCACTTCCTGTTGTCGTTCTTGATGCTCCTGAAGCCGTACCTTCCAATGAAGTAGGTACTCTTAAAATTATTACTCCATTTTGACCTCCATCACCTCTGTTTGCAACAGTTGTGATGTTGTTTCCTTGTCCTCTTGCATAAGTAACATTACTCCCTGTAATCGAACTTGTTACACCTGCTCCACCAGCACCCGTCACTGTACCTGTACCACTTGTGCTTGCACCTGCTCCACCAGCACCTCCACCTCCAGGTATGTGCTGCCTTCTACCGTATAAACCACCACCATTGTACCCTTGACCTGATGTACCTGATCCACCACTTGCACCTTCTCGCCTGTTAGGACTAGATTTGTATGCACCACCACCAGATCCTCCAGAACCACCATTTCCTGTCCCTGAGGTACCACTTGGTGTCCCTGACACACCTCCTGCAACTGAAGATATTGTTGAAATTCCTGACCCACTTAGTGTAGATGCATTATTTGCCGAGCCTACTGTTACTGAATATGTAGCGCCTATCGTAAGTGTAATTTGTGATTCTGCTCCTGCTCCACCGCCAGATGTACCAAAAGAAGTTCTATATCCGCCTGCACCTGAGTAACCATAACCTCCACTACCTCCACCTGCTGCTACTAGCCAATGTGCTGAGTATTCTGTAATATCCGACAAGCCATAGAAAGCGGTCATAGAGACCTCTCCTGAGCTAAGTCCTGCATCATCTCTTGCTTGTTGTAGAGAAATATCAGTAGTTCCTGTTTGATCAAACTCTGCTTCTATATCTGCTATAAGCGCTATTTGTCCTGATCCTGTTATTGGCATATTATTGTATTGTTAAGTTTTCTTTGCCTTCTAGTTCTGTTATTTCGCTGTAAACTTGTGATTCTAAATTTACTCCTTCTTTGTATGTTTTTAAATTCATACTTTCACTAAATAAAAAATCTTCTGCATCTGCAATTTTTGTTGCTTCGTCAGTATATCCTGCGTAAATGTAATTAATAACTGCTACTTCTGTTTGGTTACCCTCACTATCTACTTTATAAAATTGACCATTAGAATAATTTATGTTATCTAGTTCCTTAATACATACGTAAATATTCGTATACTCTGTCGTGTTTTCAACTTCTTCTCCATCTACTTCATTCCAAGTAGTGTGAGAACAATCACCTGTTAAAGCCATTTTTATTTATTTTTTATAATTACAATTTTCTGCAAATCATCCATTTTTATGAAGCTGTGAATCTGAAGTCGTGTCCTGATCCTAGACCATTACATTTTAAATAAGAACTACTATTAGAGTAATAATCACCAACTACTTTTGAAACTCCACTAATTGACAAGGTTGGTGCCCCAGAACAGCAACATCCATTCTTTTGAATTGTAATATAGTTTCCATATCCTCCAGGATAACATAAACTCCTCGCTTGTCTATTTGTTGGAACAGATACACAACTGCTTCCACTGCTAAAATTGTAACTAGAGGCTAAACTCCAACCTCCACTAACATTAGAATAGTACACACCACCTGTAATACTATCTGCTCCGAAATTCGTACTGTAAATAGGACTTTTGAATGTATAGCTGAAACTTGTGGCTTGACTTTTTGTTGTGCCTCTTGTTTCACCCACTGAGTTGATAGCATAAGCTGTGTAATAATGAGTAGTGTTCGAACTTAATCCTGTAAACAATCTATTAAATGAGCCTGTTGTTCCAGAAACTGTGTATTTTGTATTAGATGCATAATTTGAAGATGTACCAAAATAGAAACCTCTTTCTGTAATTGTAGCACCCCCATCATTTGTCACATTGCCATAAACTCGAATTTGTCCTGTTGATACATTTGCTGTTGAATCTGTTGAAACAGTAGATGCAACTGCATCTGATAAATTGTAGAATTGAGTCATTGCAACTTGACCTGCACTTAGTCCTGCTTCATCTCTTGCTGCGAAAAGACCTACATTAGAAGTCCCCAAAGATGTGAACTCTCCTGCAATATCTGCTATAAGTGAAATTTGTCCACTATCTGTGATTGGCATAATTAATTATTTACTAAACTTTCAAATCCTCTTTTTTGTTTTAAAACTTCATAAGCTTTTACTCTTAGATCATCTGCGCTAGTTATTTCAGTATGTTTTCCTAATATATCTCCTTCACTTGTCCAAGAGTCAATATCAGCATCCCTGTCAGCTTTTGTGTCATAAATTTTGTATCCGAAATCAAATAAATAATGTCCATCTGCATTTATCTGCATTTTATAAAATGTTATCCATTCAATCATGACGTATACGCTTTCTTGGACTGTTGCAGTCTCTACTACCACAGGCTTCTCTTCTGATACAGTTGTGCCAGCAAGTTCTCCAAATGCCTCAACGTCGTCTGGATACGTTATTTCAATAGTTTCTGTCTCAGTTTCGTGATCAGAATAGGTGTACAAAGTTAAATCACCTGTTAATCCCATACTATTTATTATTTAATTTTTCTGTTAACTCATTTACTGCTGCTACAAGTAAACCAATTACTGCATTATAGTCAACAGTAAGGTGACTGTCACCACCATCTAAAGGTTTAACTTCTTTTACAGCGTGTGGCATAATCTTCTGTATATCTTGTGCAATTACACCGCTAGATTTACTACCATCTTTTTTCCAGTTAAAGTCAACACCTTTAATTTTACTTACAGCTTCTAATGCACCAAATATTGGTTTTATATTTTCCTTTAGTCTTTCATCTGAAGCTACAGTTGTACTTGCTGCTATTACATCTCCATCAACATGTAGATCTCCATCAGCTTCAAGTCTCATTTCATTTGATCCGTTTACATAGAAATCCATCTGTGTGTCTGTAGTCCAAGTTATATAATCACCCGAATCTTTTCCAATATTAGCACTAGCATATAAAGTTGTTGCATCTATCTGACCGTTATTTGTTGATGCAGCTTGCCCAACTCCTAAACAGTGAAATTGAATGTGCCCAGAAGTTCCTAGACCTATGGAATCTCTTGCAGTTGATCCGCTTTCTACTACAAATGCCGAGCCATTTCCTACAACAAAGTTTCCGTCACTAGCTGTAAGAGCCGCAATACCTTGTCCATCTACGTAATCTTTCACCGCAGCTGAGGTAGGTAAAGTTGTGTCGTTATCATTTGAGCTTATACCTTCACTTTCAGTCACAAAAACAGCGTCTGCTATTTTATCAAGTGTTACCGCATCGTCAGCAATCTTTACCGTTGAAACAGCACCGTCTTGTAATCCAGAAGCGCCCGTTGCATTCACGCTTAGAACACCATTTGTAGAGGTAAGACCTGTTCCTGCAACATCACCAGCCAATTTAGCAGCAGTAACCGCATCGTCAGCAAGTTTTGCTGTAGTTATATTTGCATCGGCAATCTTAGCAGTAGTTACGTTAGCATCTAAAACTTTTGCTGTTGTAACCGCATCATCAGCGATCTTTGCTGTTGTTATTTGAGAATCTGCTATATGAGCTGTATCAATAGCGCCACTCGTTATATGTTCTGAATCTACAGCATTATTTGCTATTTTTGTTCCATTAACAGAATCAGCAGCTAAGCTTGCTGTGTGAACCGCTCCGTCTGTTAATACGCTATTTGTTACTTTAGTTATTGCCATTTTTTAAGGTTTTGTTGGTTTTGTATCTGGAAAATCATCTGTTGTTGTCCAGTCTCTTAATGTTTGTCTGTATGTTATCCAAGCATCACGATTTGGATAATCTGGTGTTTGAGCTATATTATCTGTATAACTAAGTTCAGAGTCTCGCCACTCCCTAGCTTCAGCTTCAAGTTCTTCAGTTGTTTTTACAGGGTGACTCCATCCATCATCTTCATTCCATAAATCACCTTTTCTAAAGCCTTCTTCTTCTAAAGCCCAAACACCACTAAAACCATTGATGTCTGATTGTTTACTTTCTGCTACTCCATTTATAATTCTGTAATACATTTTCTTTTTTTTTAATAATATAAAATAATGCAACCATCCCCACCTACATAACTAGAGGATGACTTTCCATAAGAGCCACGCCCATATCCATGCTGTACTCCTGCATCCCTGCCAGGTCCAGGACCATAATTACCTGTATTTGCTGTTCCTCCTCCTCCGTAGCCATTTATACCATTTCCTGCTGCTGTTACTACAGAAACATAAGATGATTGGTTACCTGCACCTTCAGCACCTGCTGCATTAGTTCCATCTGCAGTAGTCAATGTTAACCCTCCAGAAATTGTGGAATTGTCTCCCTCTTCAAAGCTGCCACCTCCGTAGCTTGTTGCTCCACCTCCACTTCCAGGGGTTAAAACTAAATCCGTTGCAGCTGTAGTTATAGTTGCCATTCCCTGTAAAACATTTCCTCCATAGCCACCCCTCGATACATAATTAGCCACATAACCCGATGAGCCTCCTCCTACCATAAAATACCCAATTTGTGAATTATCAGTCAATCCCAAATCACTCGCAGGGTTTACAGTTATAGTACTAGGATTTGTAATAGTTACAGTAGTACCATAAGCGATTGTTGCTGTGAGTCCAGGCGTAAAAGTTACAGTAAACGATGCTGTATTTGCGGTATACGCTGTATTAGAAGTCACTGTATGTGTTGTGCTATTATGAACAAATGTAGCGCCAACAACTTCATTCGCTGTAACTTGATAGTTTAAAGGGGTAGAAGTCTGATAGTTGGTTAGAGTTGTTGCTCCTATTGCTAAATTACTAAATTCCCCTCCAACAAATTGAGGAGGTGGTAACTTGTGTGTCGCATCAACTGCTCTATTAGTTGAGTACTTTTTTTGTTTAGTAAAACCTCCACCACCACCGCCTGCTGTTGGAAAAAAACTTGAAAAATCTGCCATATTACTTTATTTTATTATGCTGTTCCTTCTACTCCTATTAATATCCAGCCTTGAGCCGAGCCAGAGTAGATTAGCTCAAAACCAGCGTTTAGTTTGTCTATTGTTAAATCAGATGTATCCCCCATAATTTTTTCACTATTTCTAGCAATTGTACAAGTTGCAACCCCCGATCTATTACTTACTTTTATATAATTACCAGCACTTGGTGATGCAGGCAATGTTAATGTAAGGTTTGCTGTCAACACATAAAGATTTCCGCTTACAGCGGTTGTGTTTGACGATATAACAGAAACACCTATTCCTTGTGAATCAACATAGTCTTTCACTGCCGCAGATGTAGGTAAAGTTGTATCATTGTCGTTTGACCCTATACCCTCTGACTCTGTAACTATAGCAGCATCGGCAATCTTTGTAATTGTTACTGCATCATCAGCAATAGTCAAAGCAGTTGCTCCTGTCACATCTCCTGTGTGAGTTGCGTTTGTCACTTTTGCTGTATTTGCTGCTATTTCTGTATTAATTGAGTTTGCAAGTTTATCAGCAGTCACTGCATCGTCAGCTATATGCGCTGTATCTATAGAGCCGTCTACATAGTGTTCTGAATCAATACTATCATCAGCTATCTTGGCGTTTGTAACAGCGTCTGCTGCTAATTTTACTGTTGAAACAGCACCGTCTTGTAATCCAGAGTTTCCTGTTGCATTTACACTTAAAACACCGTTCGTTGAAGTAAGACCTGTTCCTGCTACATCATTAGCTAATTTTGCTGCTGTTACTGCGTCATCAGCTATCTGAGTTGTCCCTACACCACCATCTGATATTTGTACATCGTTAGCGTTAACAGTTATTCCTGTACCTGCTCCCACAGCTAAAGATGCATCTCCTGATGTAGCATCTCCTGTTAATCCGCTACCCGCTACTATACCCGTTATATCTCCATCAAACTTTTGTTCCCAAGTAAATCCTGCCGTAGTAGAATCATAAGTTAAAACATACCCATCAATTGGATTATTTGTAACGCTTAACTGCTCTTCATATACAGTGCCCGCTGCTAGTTGATTTGTGTTTATAGGCTTTATGTTTACAACCTCTATAGAGTCTGAATTCGATGGAGCCGTAGAAAACGTAATCGTACTTCCAGATGTGGAGTAGTTGTCTTTAGACTGGTATACTCCATTTATGTAGACTTGAGTGTTATTTTCATCAGCAACATTAGCAGTTAAGTTAAAAGCAGTAGCACTTCCGTCTCCAGTTAATGTATCTCTAATTATTGTTGCATTAGCTGATAATATATGTATTAACTCTATACTTACACCATTTGGAGGTGCCGTTGAAAAAGTTACGGTTGATCCCGATGTAGCATAATTATCTTTACTTTGATAAACCCCATCTAAATATATTTGAACATTGTTTTCAGATACAATAGCAGTTGTTGTATTAAAAGTCACATCAGAACCGTCTCCTGTGTAAATGTTTTTTTCAACTTCAACACTTCCGCCTCCAGCGATAGCTCCCCATTCGTCAGTATAACCTTCAAATTGACCATCAGTGCTATTATATCGAAACATTCCAGCAACTGGTGAGCCAGGTCTTTGACCTGTAGTTCCTGCTGGGAGTTCAATAGCGTCTGTTGTATCAAAATGAACCTTTGATAAGTACCTTGCCATAATTTATTTTTAGTCTATTTTAGTAACTAATACTCTAATATCATTTGATGCAGGAGCAGCAGTAAATGTAATAGTTGCTGTATCTACCGTAGTTCTAACTACGTCTGCATAAACAGTATCAAACGAACTGTTATCGTATAATTGAATCACTACATCTCTAGTATTCAAACTATGCGTAACAACAATTGAGGTTGCTGATCCATCTCCGATATTTGCTGAAAAACTCCTTGCAGCCAATCCAGCAGGTGTAACAGCCCTTGATGTGTCTGTTCCTGTTAAAGCTTCTGCTGTTGTAGCTAACTCAACGACTCCTTTATTGCTTTCGGTAGCGTCTTCTGCGGCTACTGTAATTGCTCCAGCTGCGTTTGTAATACCAATTGCCTCTCCAGCTGTGAGGGTTGCAAGCTCCATATCTCCAGCGGAAGTATTACCCACTAAAAGCTGTCCGTCTGTTGGTGCCGCCCCATCAATACTTGTAATTGAACCAGACAAATCAAGACCAGTAATGTCTAGATTACCTTTTGTACCTGAAAATACTTCAGAAGAGTTTGTTGCTGACGTAAGGAACGTGAATTTATCTGTAGAGTCATCGTATCCGAAAAACCCTAGTTTAGCGCTTGATCCATCATGATATCTAAACTCAATACCTCTGTCTTTATTGTCATCCGAAGCGGGTGCAGTGTCTCCACCTAAAGTAAAAACGGGATCATCTACAGTTACAGTATTTGAGTTTACCGTTGTAGTCGTACCATTTACAGTTAAATCACCAGTAACCGTCACATCATTTGTAACCGCTAAATTATTTCCAATTGTTACATCATTTGGCAATCCAATCGTTACAGTGTCTCCGTTATTTACGGTTCCTCCATCAGTAACCTCTATTTCGTTAGTAGTTCCATTAACAGTAATGCTTGTCCCTCCTATCTGAGCTATGACAAAATCATAAATTTGATCCCCCGTAGCTAGTGCAGTACCTCCATTTGTGACAGCTCCAGTGACGGTAGCTATACTTGGATTTGGTCCCGTAGAGTCTGTAATAGTTAATGTCGTTGAAGTAGATGTTGCAACGCTTTTAATATCCCCTGATGCATCAACAAAACTAGAGCCATCAAAAAAGTACAATTTGTTGTCAGTAGAGTTGTAATACATTTGCCCTTCTACTGGGCTTGCAGGAGCTGTCGATAAGACATGAATCTTTACGTTTTGTAATTCATTCTTATTTAAGTCAATATTATTAAGAAAGTTTATAGCCATTTTTTTAGTTTAAATATGCTTTACCTGTAAAAGCGGATGAAAAAGTTAATGTTATTTGGTTGTCGTCAACATACTGAGTGTGACCGTATATAATGTTTCCTCCAGTGTCAACTATGCTTACAGATGGGTGCCTCTGCAAGTTGTGTGTTATAGTCCAAGTAGTTGAAGCAATACCTTGAGTGTGGGTGTAAGTTGATGCTGCAAATCTTCCTGTTCCAAATAAATAATCCGCTACACTTACAGCGGAGTATGTTTTAGTGGCAAGACCGTCTCCTACATCTGACCCAATAAACAAATCATTGTCTGTTACAGTATTGTCTGCGGGATAAGAGCTAATTCTAGGCATAATTGATTGTTTATGCAAATTTACAAAAAAAACAAAGACGGTTTATCGTCCTTGACCCCTGTACTTCTTTTTGTAATTCTTTGAACTTTTTAAAACAGAACTCTTAGTTTTTGAGTGCAATCCTGGTCTTTTAATCTTGCTTTTTTTGTAAACAGCTGTGTTTGTACTTTTAGCCATTTTTTCCAGGTATCTTAACTCCAATCTTATCTGCTGTTCTAGCTCCGAAGTATCCGCAAAGGACCCATGTGAGGAGCGATGCCGTATCTTCTGTAGGAAGACCCATGTACCATCCACCTACATACGCTCCGACCAATACAATTAAAGTCAGCGGTCTTACATTACGAGCAAGCCAACTTTGACTTCCAGAGTCTGCAACCCAGCGCCTAGTTACACCA
>CESM01236256.1_pt1 | contig 15707 bp, 13 predicted proteins | sample 361421 | NCBI WGS metagenome assembly CESM01 (sample SAMEA2622219, study PRJEB7988) | marine metagenome | isolation source: saline water (ENVO:00002010), including | reverse complement strand
AAGGCAATACAATGATTACAGGTCGTGAAAGTTCAATGAGTTTATACAATCCTAATCTAGCAACTTTTGAGTCAGATAATATTTATTCTCAAAAGGATGCTGAAGGCTTCATTAAATTGAATGCTTTGAGATTAAGAGAGAAAAAATAATTAATCTTGCTGTCTTATGGCAGCATCAACTGTATTCTTCAATAAACATGCGATTGTCATGGGTCCAACACCACCAGGTACTGGGGTAATTGCTGAAGCTACACTTAACACTTCATCAAAATCAACATCACCAACAAGTTTTGTCTTGCCTGGATTTTCTGGATGATCTACACGATTAATGCCAACATCAATAACGATCGCACCTTCTTTTATCCAATCTTTTTTAACCATCAGTGGTCTTCCTACCGCTGCAACGACAATATCTGCTTGTCTAGTAAGTTCTTCAATATTTCTTGTTTTCGAATGCACAATAGTCACTGTGCAAGATTCCTCTAAAAGTAATTGCGCCATTGGCTTGCCAACAATATTTGATCTACCAATAATTACAGCATGCATACCTTTTAGATCAGAGACAGATTTCTTTAACATCAAATAACATCCAAGAGGAGTACACGGGGTAAATGTTTTATTTAAGAGTTCACCACCGATTGAGTTTCTACCAACGTTTACTGCATGAAACCCATCAGCATCTTTAATGGGATCAATGGAGTCAATAATTGCTCTTGAGTCAATATGTGATGGCAGTGGTAATTGAACCAATATACCATTCACTTTGTCATCTTTATTGAGATCATCAATAAGCTTCAATAAATCAATCTCAGCAACGCTGGTATCTAAAAAATGGTCTTCTACATCCATGCCAATTTCTTTAGCCATTTTTGTTTTGGTCTTCACATAAACTTGACTAGCTGGATCTTCGCCAACCAGAACGACCGCAAGGGTTGGAACTTTATTAAAGTCTTTTTTAAAAGCCTCTACTTTTACAGCGGTTTCTGCACGCAAATCAGCGGCAATTTTTTTTCCATCAATTAATTTATTTTCATCCATAATTTACAACACAATCGTCATATAAAAATATTCAAAAAGTAGATTTCTAATAAAGTATAAAATCAAAATTAAAACAACCGGTGATATATCAATCCCACTAAGATTTGGCAAGATATTCCTTATGGGGTTAAGTAGTGGATCAGTTAATCTTTTTGTTCCATAATATACAGCAATAATAATTCTATTCTGTGTATTAAAGATATTCATGGCAAGTAGCCAGCTAAAAATTACATTGATGATTAATATCCATGTGTAAAGATTAATAATTTGATCAAAGAGAATGATAAGTGAATTCATTAATTAATGTCTTTCAATAAATAATTATCTAAAAATGAGTCTAACCACAAATTTATTTTTTTTCCATGTTTAAGTCGGTGCAGAAGTTGTTCACGACGATTTTGGGCACCTTTTTCTTTCAACATATAACCAGCATAATATAACCATCGAAGATGCATCTTTAAATTCACTTCAGGATGAAATTGGATACCTAAAGCATTTTTATATCGGAATGCTTGCTCTTTAAAAAGATCGCCTGTGGCTAATATATCGCATGACTGAGGAACAGAAAATCCTTCTCGATGCCATTGAAAAAACTTTTTCTGACTTTGGAAAATCTTGTTACCATCTCCTGTAGGGCTGATATTAAAAAACCCAATTTCAAGAGTACGGTCTTTGGAATATTGAACTGTCCCTCCAAGATTCTTAGCCAGCATTTGAGCACCTAAACATATTCCAAGAAATGGCTTATTGGACTCAAGTGCTTTAGATATCCAGTCTATCTCATATTTTATATAATCAAGATCATCATTAGCACTCGGTGGACCACCATAAATGACTGCTAGACCATGCTCATCCATATTGTCTGGAAGTTTTTCACCAATCACTGGCCTTCTTACATCTAGAGTATAGCCTCGCTCTCTTAACTTGATGCCCACATCACCTGTACTTGATCTAGGTTGATGAACGACCATTAATGCAGTTTTTTTATTCATAGTTAAGACTATGAAACTACATTGCGCTCAGGCCGCCATCAAGAACAATCTCTGATCCTGTCATAAATTTAGATTCTTCTGATGCCAAATATAAGATGGCGTAAGATACATCATCTGTATCACCAATTTTATTCATTGGAATTTGCCTTGATAGTTTAGCGATGGCTTCAGCCTCGCCAAAAGCTTGCTTTAATGGATCAAGAATAGGTGTATTTACGAAGGCAGGATGAATTGAATTGCATCTCACGTCATATCCTTTTTTTGCACAAAATAGAGCTACTGATTTAGAGAGATGACGTACACCTGCTTTGGATGAATTATAGGCAGCTGTATTCCAACCCGCAACAATACCAGAAATTGATGAGATATTAATAATTGAACCATTTCCATATTTACCCATGACTGGGACAGCATATTTACAGCCCAGAAAAACACTATCAAGATTAACGTGGTGCACTTTTTTCCATACGTCAAAGTCAGTCGATACGACATCAGCACCTAGACTAATCCCAGCGCTATTTACTAAAATATTTATTTTTCCTTGATCGTTCTCTGTTTTATTTATTAATTCAATCCAAGAGTCTTCCTGAGTAACATCATGAAAAAAAGTTTGGAATTGAGACTGACTAAAATCATTTAAGCGATCTGACATTGAGTCTAGTACTTCACGATTTACATCAGTTAGTATAACTTTTGCTCCTTCTTTGAGAAGCATGCGAGCTGCAGCAAACCCTAGTCCAGAAGCTGCTCCAGTAATAATTGCAACTTTGTCCTGTACTCGTCCCATTCTATCCTAAATCTAATTTAACGTAACTATCCTGAGAGTTTGTGTCTTCTGATGAGAAATTATTATAGCATTCAGACATACTATGCTTTCTAAAGCCTTTCTCTCCAGCTAATAAAAATTCATCACTTCCTAAATATACAACAGAGGTATTGCTTAAACGATCAGACCTCACACATGTTTCTATATTTTTTTTTCTGTATAAATCAATTATTAAAATGGCTCCTCCATTGCCACTCATCGCAATACGTCCATCGTCAAGAGTAACTGCATTGGTTAAGCTATTTTTTGAACCTATATTTAACTTTTTGAAACCTAGAGTCTTACACTCACCTGAAAAATAGCCACTTTCATAACAAGCTAATGTTGTAATAGCATCACTTGGTATTTTATCATCTTGTCCGTATTGTGTGATTAAGGTTAGATTTCCAGACATCCCCAGAAGAAGCGACTGTCCATCATCAACTTTTATTCCCGCCCAATATGAACCATCATAATCCGTATTTACTGCTAGCCAGTTTAACCCTCTATCATCTGAAATGTAATATTTGCCTAACTCTCCAACTGCATAAACTTCATTTTGAGCTGATTTCCTCCAAATTTGCGCATCTGCATAGGTAAAGTTGAGATGGGGTTGGAACTCATCATCGTCGAGAAATAAATACCCCCAGGTCTGGCCACCATCTACTGTTCTTAATGAAAGGGCAAAAGCACCTATAGCTATTCCTTCATTATCATCAAACATGTGTATAGAGAGTAACGGCGCATCCCAACTAGAATCTTCGTACTGCGTAATCCAGGTTACGCCATAATCATTTGTATGAAGAATTGTTGCATCATGTCCTGTAGCCCAGCATGATTGCTTACTTGAACAACTAATATCAGTTAATGTACTTGTATAAGGAACACTTTCAGCTTGGATCCAACTATCGCCAAAGTTATCAGAGTATAAAATAATTCCATGCTCTCCAACTGCATAAATTCTATTATCTATTTTGTCCATTGCATTAATTAGAGACTGTGTTGCTAGCACTGATTTTGCAGCATAACCTGATCCATAATTAAAGTTAGATGAGGACACTGAACTTACATTGAGAAGTAAAAAAGTGAATAAGATGAATGATATGCGCAACATTTTGTTTTAATAAATTAAAACCCGACTTAAAAAATTCAAGTCGGGTTTTATGTTAATTATTTAGTTGTGGTAAAGTATTTTACCTTGCGTATCTTCTTAGACCGTCTGGTGTATAGAAGCTTACAGCTTTTTCTTCACCATTGTAGATTGATCCACGAGGCTGAATTGCTGGACCAAATAAGTTGGTTCCAACATATGTTCTTGTTGCAAAGTCAAAAGTGTACTCACCTTGAACGTTACATGTAGTTTCTTCGAGACCTTCACCACCCATATTACCTTGAAGAGTTGTTTGGTAACTTGCACGCATTAAATCTTGATTACCATCATACATATCATGATAAAGAAGCATTCCTGGGTTACCATCCATATAGTAGAAAGTTCTAGATGCGTATAAATGTCTTTGACCAGGTTTTAGTTGTGCATGGACAATGTGGACATCCATCTCCTCAAAACGAACAACATCCGGATTTGGATGATTAGGTGTAAACGTATTTTCAATCGTTGAGTCAGCAAGCATGTCATTGTTGTTTGGAACAATCATTGTTTTCTTGCCTTCATAAGACCAGTCATATTTGTCTTGCGCTCCATTGAAACCACCATAAGAGTCAATTGTTTGGATACCACCACCTGCAGCAGTAAGAGAGTCATAAGAAATATCTGGTGCTCTTCTTACTCTACGTGTAGCTGGGCTGTACTGCCAAGCTTTACGAGGTTGCATGTAACTATCAATAAAGTCGTGCACAAGTGTCACTGTGCCCGCACTTCTTGGTGGACCTAAGTTTTTCTGCATAAACAATGCAAAAATATTCTTGTCTGCATACATTGTTTTTGTGTTTGGATTTATAGGGAAAGAAATTGTAGTTTCTTGTTGTCCCGTAGTTATGTTTCCATCAGCCGTTACACGAGCAGATGTTTGTATTCTGTCAACTGCACTAACTGAACCTGCAAACATTCTGTAATTCCATACAAAGTGTTGAGCGTGAGAGGGGTCAGGAAAAGGTATTTGTCCCATATTTGGAACCTCAAATCCCTCATTATCGTTAATCATTGTACCATTTGATTGACTGATAGCCATTATATCTGAGGCCATTGTACAATTGCCACCAGACTCGTATACATCCATACGGAAAGTATCAGGGTACGCAGAAAACATGTTCATCATACCTGGAGTCAACATATTAGAATATTCCGCTACATTGTCTGCTGTAACAGAGTATTTTATATGCCCATCAGCAGATGCAGAGGATACTGACAATGCCAACACAGACGTTAGTGTTATTATTAAATTTTTAATGTTCATTTTATACATTATTCTACCTTCCCTTAATTAAAATGCATAGGATACTGATGCAGACAAGTAATCTTTATCAAAATCTAAATTGTCCATTTCATCACCCATTTGGTTAACATAGCTGAGTCCGACTTTCATATCACCTTTAGTTAAGTTACCACTTAAAGAAAGAGATTGTCTGCCGGGTACAAAACCACCTAATGAAGTTGGTCCATAACCAGATATGTCATGCGACCAAACAAAAGATGGAGCAAATGTCCACGGTGTGTTTCCAACATTATTATAAGTAGCTCCACCAACTAAACGGTATGTAATTGACGTATCATCAATTGTGTTTTTGCTTTCACAATAACTACCATTACCAAAGAGTGGGTCAGTTTGAGATGATCCAATGTGTGTCGCACCATCTAAAGCTCTGACTGAGTTATAAGTTGTTGGGGCACCGCCACCATTTGTGACACCACCACATTTTGCTCCTCCAACACCGTCTCTGAAACCACCACGGTTGATACCGCCTTTAGTGTAGTCAAGGCCAGTCACGTGAACAAAACCAATCTCTGTTAACAAGAAGGAACCATCCGCACCTAATCCAGTTGTAATTGGATGTGATGCAGTGAATGTTGTTGTTGTTCCAAGAGTTCCAGACCATACATCATGCTCAATATATGGAGTTGAATAGTAATCGCCAGCGCCTACTGTTGCTAAAGAAATTGCAGGCAGTGATGAACGTTTCATGTTCTTCATTGCACCAACAACATCTGCCCATTCAGCATCCGAGTCGCCTGTACCAGCACGATACGCTGCAACAGCGGCCGATTGTGCGCCACATGTAGTTTGAATTGAAGCTGATTGACTAGCTAAAGTGGCAGCAGTAGCAGATCCACCTGCTAAAGCACACTTGCCACGAACGCCCTGAGCAACGGCAATAGATAGTAGTGTCGTTGTACCAGCTGCATCACTGATCTGTTGTCCTTGGTCCCCACCATTCGTTGCAAGCGGGAAGTCAGGTCTGTACGTTATTTCAGCTTGAACCGTAGTACCATTAATATTGGTATTGGCACTGAAACCCATCGCATTAAGATTTTCAGGATAGATGAACTCATACTTTGCTAAGTTCAACGGAGTAACCGCTGCTCCTAGAATTGCACCAGCCGCTAATTGAGTAGCTGCAGTGCCAAAGTCATTACCTGAAACACTACCACTTGATTTTGCATTATCAGCACATCTAGCTGAGTCGTGATACAGACCACCATTAACAACTGTGTAGTTATAATACGTTAATGCGTTAGATTTTTGTGCACTCGTCCATGAGAAGTTAGATGCAGCCGCACCAGCCGCACCTGAGTTGTATAATTCATCAACGGCTTGTGGGTTCATGTAAGCACCACAACCAGCTTCACTATAAGCAAGGTTAACAATACCCGTTGCAATCTGTCCCATACCTACGGCTTCAGCTCCGTCTAATGCAGCCATCACACCTGAGCCGTCTCCTACGTGGTCTGAGTTATATTCACCACTAGCAAACGCTCCACCATCGTCACAAGCATTACCCACGGCTGCACAAGTCGCAGCATATGTAAACGCACCTAAAAGATCACCAGCATGGATACCACCATCACCAATAAATCTTAAATAAGGAACTTTACTATCGTATTGTGTGAAATAAAATCCAATATCCACTCCTGAACCTACATCAGGAAGATAAGATCTTAGAGCTATACCATATTGCTCATCACCATCAGCATAAACATGAGTACCGCCAAAGGAATCCAATGTACCACCCTTACGGCCCAGTTTATTATCATATTCATTCCATCCAGCATAACCTGCAACAACACCTGAAGCGAGACCAGCCATAGCAAGAGAAGGCATATCACCATTTGATCCACCAATTGCAGCAGCAGCGGCAGCACCATAAGCAAGAGCACCACTTTTACCAACTAAGTTGGCAACTTTAGCTCCACCAAACATTCCTTTAAAACCTTCTTGGAAATAATACATTCCAGAGTTCGCAGGGTTGGCAGCAGCAAAGGCAATTGTGTCTGCATCACAAGCTTCTCCACGTGCAACTGTATTTAAATAAGAACAAGCACCAGATTGTGATTGACTGTTTTGATAATAACCAGACGTAAACATTAATCGATCGCCAGAAACAACTTCATTACCAAAGAATGTTCCATTTGGATCAAACTCAACGTGAGTCTCGCCAAATTGGTAGTAAGCTTCATATGAAACACCACCGTCTAAATATCCTGATAAACTTACCTGGTTAGCGGGAACAAGAGCTTCCCTGATGGATGCTCCTGGTGTTCTTAATTTTGCAAGGTCAATTGCATTTGTTGTTAAACCATTCATTCCAACCGGTATGAACGTAGACTCACCCCAGTTAGTAACGTATCTACCGAAGTTCACAGTAGCATCTAGTTCAGCTACGTCTGCAGTTAGGTATAAATCTAATACATCTACATTTGTTTCAATGTCATCAAGTGCATCACTAGTGAAGGGGGCCCACGTAGGATTTGTAAATGATGTTATTGGATTATAAGAACCAACAAATGATGCTGTTAAGCCTGTACCATTGTCCATAGTACCGTTAATTTCAGTAAACACTCTTGTTGTTGAATTAAATATATCACCTTCTCTAAAGTTCATTCTTCCGTCATCAGCATTATTAGAGATAAGTTCTTGTCTGCTTCCTTTTGGATCAACAGGGTTTCCATAGCCATCTTGATATATTTTTCCACAGCCAGGCTCATGATCCTGAAGCAATACTGCGGCATCAGATGATCTATTTGCATTAACTGCTGCTATATATGTACTGTCTCCAGCCACATTTATAAAACCAGTCTGTCCAAGACAGTTCTCATCAACTCTTACTTGAAGTCCTGTAGTTACAGTAGTGTTTACGTTACCAGAGAATCCTGGATAACTAATTTCTTCAGCCTGAGAGAAGCTCAAGCTAGCAACCAATAATACAGAAGTTGCAATTAAAGTTTTTACTTTTGACATCATATTTTTTCCCCCTAGAAAAAAATAAAAAAATTTATCTTCATTTGCGTAGCATTTTATTGCTAAACACTAGTATCTAATTAAAGATTTGTGCTATTTGACTTAATTAATAGCTTTTAGTCAAGATTTTAAATGGCTTTATTAATAACATTTTTAATAAGTAAGTAGATGTAAAATTATCCTTATTTTATAAAAAATCCCTAAAAATTGGGTTAAATTTGATTAAGTCTAAAGTTTATTAATTATATATAACTTATATCCTCATTGTTTAGTTAGATTTAAGTGACATTTTTATTACATTACTATTTTGTTAAGCATTTTTAACAAACTCCTCTGGTTTGGTTGGCGCGCATTTTTAACCTTATCAAAACCTGATGCTTTTAAGATAGTCGAGATGTCCTTACTTAAAGTCAAAAAGAAAATAGATTTACAGTGATTTTCTAATTTTGTTTTTTCGATCAGTTCTAAAAACTTATTGGCATTCTGTTGAGAAAACAAAACACAAACCTTTATAGTATTCTTCTCAATAAGTTTCTTTGTAATCGTATTAAATGATTTTTTAAAGTTCATCTTATAGAGCACTGTTCTTTTAACAGGTATGTTATATTGATTAAGCTTCTTAAAAAAATTTTGGTTAATCTGATATCCAGAACAATATTCTATGCCTTGATAATTTTTCTTTCTGTAAATATCGACTAATTTTTTTTCAATAAAACTAATCATCGCATTACTGTCTTTTGCGCAATGAAGAACATTATTAAAACCAGCTGTGTTTAATTGTTTAAACGACTGTGCCCCTATAACCATTATTGGTTGACGTTTAGAAATATACTTTGATTTAATAAATATTTCAGTAGCTCTCATACTAGTTAACAGCGTTACATAATTTTTTTTTATTTTAATTGATGACTTAATTTGCATAGAGCTACTGAGAGAAAAGATATGACTGTTGTAACCTTTTTCAGTAAGTAAACTTTTTAATATTTTTGCCTCCTTAAGAGGACGTGTAATCAAAATCACTTTTTAAATTATCCAATTCATTTATTTTTGTTTGCCCTACAGTATTAATGATTTCCTCACCGAGTTCGTCACATAACTTCACATAGTTTTCTTTTTTATCTTCCTTTGATTTTTTAAATATTTTATTTCCATGATGATCAAAAATTTCGAATTGAATTGTTATATTATTTTTATTTATGTTTGCATAAATTGACACAGGGCTGTTGCAATTTGCATTTATATTTTTTAAAACTCTTCTCTCAGCCATACACTCTGTTTGAGTTTGAGGGTCATTAATAGGTGCTAATATTTTTTTTACCTCACTGCTTTTAAGAGCCTGTACTCCAACAGCTCCCTGGCAAGCGGCTGGCAAAAATAAATTGTGCTCTAGTACTTCAGTAACCAAATGATCTAAATTTAATCGGGCTAATCCTGCAAGACTTAATATGACAGCATCATATTCGTTATTTCTTAATTTTTGAATACGCGTATCAACATTGCCTCTCAGTAATTTGATTGATAAATCTTTTCGCAAACTCAGAACTTGTGAGCGTCTGCGAATAGAACTGGTACCAATTACACTGCCCGCCGGTAAGTCCATGAAGCTTTTTCCAGAATTACTTATTAATGCATCGTTTGGTTTATGTCTTTGCATCCAGCAAATAATATCAAGATCTGGGTAAACATCCTGAGCAGGCACATCTTTCATCGAATGCACGCCAATATCAATTTTGCCAGATATAATTTGTTCCTCAATTTCTTTGATAAAAAGTCCTTTTCCACCAATTTGGTCCAATCGGTGCGTATTATGGACATCTCCAGTTGTTTTGATTGTCTTTATATTAAATACATCTTTGTCTAAGTTTGGGTCTTGTTTCAATAGTTCCTGGATCAGGAGATTAGTCTGAGATTTAGATAAGTTGCTGCTGCGTATCCCTACTACAATTTTCTGCAATTCAGACATACATTATAATATCGAACATTTTCAACGTTAGGTTTATAATTAAAGATATAACACTTAAAGTATACTTAATTTAACTGGATTTTTATAAATTATGACTATGAAAAAGATCAGGGTGCTTGGTATTGAGTCCAGTTGTGATGAAACATCAGTATCAGTTGTAGAGAAAGCAGGAAATAAAATTAAAGTCCTTTCAAATATTGTTAAATCTCAGCTCGATGTTCATAAAGATTATGGAGGTGTTGTTCCAGAGCTCGCCGCAAGAGCTCACTCAGACGTTATTCATAAATTAATTAAAATGGCTCTTGATCAGGCAAACATTACATTCCGCAGCATTCATGCTATCGCCTCAACAGCTGGTCCTGGTTTACTTGGTGGCTTATTGGTGGGTGTCGTTGCTGGAAAGACACTAGCTTCCTCACTGAATAAACCATTCATCGCGATCAACCATCTAGAAGGCCATGCCCTGTCCATTAAACTCGAACAACAGATTGAATTTCCTTATCTCTTATTATTAGTGTCTGGTGGACACACTGAATTTACAGTCATCAAAAAATTTAATAGCTACAAGCGTATCGGCACAACTATTGACGATGCATTAGGTGAAGCATTTGATAAAACTGCACGTCTTTTAAAGATGGAATATCCAGGTGGACCAGAAATCGAAAAATACGCAAAAGAAGGAGATGAAAATAAATACAAGTTACCCTTACCCCTAATCAATGAAAAAAATTGTCACTTCTCTTTTGCTGGCCTCAAATCAGCGGTGGCTAATGTAGTTGCAAAAAATAAATGTACTGAAAAATTTAAAAAAGATATGTCAGCCTCTTTTCAAAAAACTATAAACACAATTTTATCTACCAAAGCTCAACATGCCATTGAGCATTTCCAAGATATTAATAAATCTAAAAAAACTACAAAAATTGTTGTTGCAGGAGGAGTGGCTGCCAACAAAAGTCTTCGTGGTGCACTTAGAAAATTAGAATCAACTCATCAATGTGAATTTCTATTTCCATCCATAAAGTATTGTACTGATAATGGAGCGATGATCGCACTAGCAGGTATAGAAAGATTTGAACGAAACATGTTTAACAAACTTGATTTCAAGCCAAAACCAAGATGGCCACTTGATAAAGATGCTTTATTCATGAAAGGAAAAAGAATCGTTGGCGAATAAAAAAGAGTTTAAAATTGGGGTCATTGGAGCTGGTGCCTGGGGTACAGCGCTTGCAAATATATTGGCGCAAAAACAAGATGTAAGGCTCTGGGCCAAAGAAAAAAGCGTCTGTGAAAACATTAAAAAGCATAGAGAAAATAAGAGATTTCTTCCAAAAATTAAATTAAGCAAAAAAATAAATTGTACGACAGAAATCAATAATGTTTCTGCATGCGAGATATTATTTTTAGTGATTCCTGTTCAATATCTCTCTGGAGTTTTAAGCAAATTAAAAAATTCACTAAATGAAAAAACAATTTTTGTTTGTTGTTCAAAAGGACTTGAAATGAACAGCTTGAAATTACCAAGCCAAATTGTATCTTCGATATTTCCGAAAAACAAAATTGCAATTATCTCAGGACCAAACTTTGCTGCGGAAATTGCAAAGGGACTACCCGCTGCAACAACCGTTGCATCCAAGCACGATGAGATAGCAAAAAAAATTGCAACCCTTATTAAATCACCAACTTTGAGACCATACTTATCCAATGATATTATTGGATCACAAATTGCGGGTGCACTAAAAAATATATACGCCATAGCTAGTGGTATAGTTGTTGGAAAAAAATACGGTGAGAATGCAGTCGCCTCAATCATTTCAAGAAGCTTTGCAGAAATAACAACGGTTGCAAAATCAATGAATGCAAAAAAAAGTACACTCGCTGGCCTCTCAGGTATGGGCGATTTATTTCTTACATGTTCTTCTAGAGAATCCAGAAACTTTTCTCTTGGAATTGATTTAGCAAAAGGAAAAACATTAAATGAAATTATTCAAAAAAAATTTTCAATCGCAGAAGGTGCATTCACTGTTCGAGCATTAAAAAAACTTGCAGATAGAGAAAAATTAAATTTACCAATTAACGAAGCTGTCTATAGAGTGTTGTACCGAAAAAAAAATATTGATCATGCGATCCAAGAGCTTTTAAATAGACCCATAACTAAGGAATAAAAATGCAATATTGGTTAATGAAATCTGAGCCTGAAACATGGTCCTGGGAACAGCAAGTCAAAGCCGGCGCAAAAGGTGAAGGATGGGATGGAGTACGTAATTATCAAGCATCTAATAACATGAAGAAAATGAAGAAGGGGGATCTTTGTTTTTTTTATCATTCAGTAAAAGAGCGTGATGTTGTGGGCATTGTCAAAGTAGTTAGAGAGTATCACCCTGATCCAACCGACAAGTCCGAACGCTTTGGCATGGTGAGTGTAAGTGCAGTTAAACCGCTAAAAAAAAGAGTCAATCTCACTCAAGTTAAAGATGATAAAAGACTTAATCACCTCGCATTAGTCAAACAATCACGATTATCGGTAATGCCCATCGATAAGAAGTCCTGGACTATTATTTGCAATCTAGGTGGTATCAAATAAGATATTTGGTCTATGAGCGATAATGAAAAATTTGATGTCAGTGCCGATTGGTCCGCCAACGCCCAGATTAATGAAGATAAATATAATGAGTGGTATGAAACATCATTCAACAACAATGAAGATTTTTGGAACGAGCACGGCAAACGCATAGAATGGATGAAGCCGTATACAAAAGTGAAAGATGTATCGTTCAACAAGGATAACTTTTCAATCAAATGGTACGAAGATGGATCTCTTAATGCGTCAGCGAACTGCATTGATAGACATTTAAAAGATAAAGGGGATCAGACAGCCATCATTTGGGAAGGCGATGATCCAAAAGATTCAAAACACATTACTTATAATGAACTTCATAAAGAAGTTTCAAAATTATCGAATGGCATGAAATCCCTTGGTGTAAAAAAAGGTGACCGTGTGACGATCTATATGCCAATGATTCCTGAAGCGGCTTATGCAATGCTTGCCTGTACGCGCATTGGTGCTATTCACTCAGTTGTCTTTGGTGGCTTTTCTCCTGACTCACTTGCAGGACGCATCAGTGATTGTAAATCAGATATTGTAATAACGGCTGATGAAGGATTAAGAGGTGGCAAACCAATTCCGTTAAAAAAGAATACAGACGATGCCATCAACATCTCAGGTGGTGTGAGACATTGCATTGTCGTTAAACGAACAGGTGGCGCAATCGATTGGCATGATGACCGTGATGTTTGGTATCACGAACTGTTAAGTGACGCATCAGATGATTGTCCGCCAGAAGAAATGCGTGCAGAGGATCCTTTATTTATTCTTTATACATCAGGCTCCACAGGAAAACCAAAAGGTGTCATGCATACTACTGGTGGTTACATGGTGTATGCGTCCATGACACATCAATATGTATTTGATTACAAACCAGGTGATGTTTATTGGTGCACGGCTGATGTTGGCTGGGTTACTGGGCACAGTTACATTGTGTATGGACCACTCGCAAACGGTGCTGTTACCGTGATGTTTGAAGGGGTGCCTAACTATCCAAGTGCATCTAGATTTTGGGAAGTGGTTGATAAACACAAAGTAAGTATTTTCTATACAGCGCCAACAGCTATTCGCGCACTCATGCGTGAAGGTGAAGGGCCGGTAACAAAAACAAGTCGGTCTTCTCTAAAATTACTCGGTACTGTGGGCGAGCCGATCAATCCAGAAGCCTGGATGTGGTATTATAATGTCGTTGGTGAAAAAAAATGTCCCATCGTCGATACGTGGTGGCAAACAGAAACTGGGGGCATCTTAATTTCACCTCTTCCTGGCGCTATTGCTCAAAAACCAGGATCAGCAACAAAGCCTTTCTTTGGTATCCAACCTGAGATCATGGATGCTGAAGGAAATATATTAGAAGGAGCCTGTGAAGGTTCTTTGTGTCTTGCAGATTCTTGGCCGGGTCAAATGAGAACGGTATACGGAGATCACAAAAGATTTATTGAAACTTATTTTTCACAATTTAATGGAAAGTATTTCACCGGCGATGGATGCAAGCGTGATGAAGATGGTTACTATTGGATCACAGGACGTGTTGATGATGTCATTAATGTCTCTGGACACCGCATGGGTACGGCCGAAGTTGAGTCTGCTTTAGTTGCACATCCAAAAGTCAGTGAAGCTGCTGTTGTTGGTTATCCTCATGACATTAAAGGTCAGGGAATTTACGCTTACGTAACCTTAAACGCGGGTGAGGAAACATCTGATGAATTATATAAAGAGTTGGTTGCTTGGGTTCGAAAAGAGATTGGACCCATTGCATCGCCCGATCTAATTCAATGGGCACCCGGTCTTCCAAAGACGCGCTCTGGAAAAATTATGAGAAGAATTTTAAGAAAAATTGCAGAAAATGAATACAGCAATCTTGGCGATACATCTACTTTAGCCGAACCAGCAGTAGTCGATGACCTGATCGACAAACGAATGAACAAATAATTAAAATGCATAAATAAATTGGCTATCATAGGTCATGGAACATAAAGAAATCGAAAGTAAAATTTTAGAGCTTATGAAACGTTCAGCGTACCTGTACGAAAATAATATCATTTCAGAAATACAAAATAAGTTTGGAAAACACAATGCTAATTCTAAAAAAATAAAACATATTCTTTTAAAACTAAGTGACAAAAAATTCATTTATAAATTAAAAAATTCGCATGAGTCACAATTAAATAGATCTAGACGAAACCAAAAAATGTTTGGACCTGAATGGAGACTAAATAAAAATTATTCTAAGGAAGAAGCAAATTTAAAAATAGCAGAAAGAAAAGAAAAGCCTAAAGTTAAGCAAGATTTTATTTTTGGAGAAATAGAAGGCATAAAAGTTGGGGATTTATTTACTGACAGAAAAGAGTTAGCCAAAGCGGGTATTCACAAACCGCCAATGCATGGAATTTGGGGTCGCGAAAGTGAGGGAGCGTGCTCAATAGTTTTGTCAGGAGGTTATGAGGATGATATCGATGAAATCGATTTCATTTATTACACAGGAGCCGGAGGTCAGAATATACCTGGTGGAAAACAAATTAAAGACCAAGAATTTAAAAAACAAAACCAGGCTTTAAAATTGAGTTGTGATTATAATCTTCCAGTTAGAGTTACTAGAGGACACCAATTATTAAACGGGCCTAGAGAAGGTTATAGATATGACGGACTTTATAACGTTGAAAAGTACGAAAGAGTAAAAGGTAAAAGTGGTTTCTTTATTTGTCGTTTTTATATGACAAGTATTTCATCTATTGAAAATTTACAAGCTACACTGGTTGAAACTTTTAAGGAAGATTATGTACCTGTAGTCAGGGAAGATACGGTCGTTAGTAAGATAAAACGAAGTGTATTAAATAGAGAAAAAATAAAAAATATATATGACCACAAGTGTCAGGTATGTAATATTTCTATTA
>CESM01236514.1_pt1 | contig 15746 bp, 16 predicted proteins | sample 361421 | NCBI WGS metagenome assembly CESM01 (sample SAMEA2622219, study PRJEB7988) | marine metagenome | isolation source: saline water (ENVO:00002010), including | reverse complement strand
GGTGAATACTTTAACTCCATTTATTTCTGTTCTGAATTTAGATCCATCGAAATCTTTACTTATATTCATAAATTTATTAGATATCTTAAAGAAAAAGTTATTTTCAGGATTAGAGTCTTCTTCATTTACAAATGCAATTTTAATTCCTGTATAAAGTAAAAATAAACCCATTATCAACATTACCCAGCCAAAGTTACTCAAAATAATTGAGCCTAAAGCAATAAAAATTGCTCTAGTAATTAATGCGCCCATAATTCCATAAGTTAAAGCTAATGACTGAAGTTTTTCAGGGATTTGAAAAAATTGAAAAATTATTAAAAATACAAATAAATTATCGAAGCATAATGCTTTTTCAGCTATATACCCTGCAAGGAATGAAACCCCTCTTTCATTGTTGGTCATTAAAGAGCCATCTTCAATAAAAAACCAAAATGCCACTACCATAGATATTGATATCCAGGCTAGACTCCATATTAATGAAGATTTAAATTTGTAAATCCGACCTTTCGAAATATACAAATCAAAAAGCAATAGTGAAGATACAAAGATATTAAAAACAATCCAATGAGTATATTCACCCATTATCTATCAGAATTAGATACTATTTGATAATCAATATTACCAGAAGGACTTTTAACAGAAACCTTATCATTTTTTGATTTTCCTAAAATTATTTTTCCAACAGGGGAATCAACAGAAATTTTTCCATTAAGCGGATCAGCTTCGTGGTAGTCTACTAGTTGGAATGAATGAACTTCATTGTTATCTAGATTTTTTAAACTTACTTTACTGCCTATGTTAACTTTGCCTTTGAAAGTTGATTGGGACGAATCATCTATAATAATAGCCCCTCTCATAAGATTTTCAATATCAGTTATTTTAGCCATTACCATTGCTTGAGCTTCTCTAGCCGCTTCAAGGGGAGCATTCTCTCTAACATCTCCATCTTCTCTTGCATTTTGAATATCACCAGCTAATTCCATTTTTTGTTTATTAAGTTTATCAAGTTGTGAAATTAAGGATTTAAATCTACTTCTTGTTAACTTAGGTCCATCTTCAATAACTTTTGATTTATTCTTTGTTTTTCTAGTCGTGATGATTCTTTTTGATCTTAAATGTGAAGGAATATTAAGGTCCTTAGATATAAGTTCATTTTCATGTAAAAATTGAAGAAATTTTTTAATTGAAGCCAATCTAGATTGTGTATCGGCATTTGCCATTCTTGATGTAATTTGTTGGCTGTAATCACCTACTTCAGGAGGTCTAATATTAACAAGTTTTTTACTTTCGCCGATACTAACAATAAAATCGTGAATAACAGACCGTTCTTTCATTCTTTCTTCAACCGGTAAAGACCTAACATAGCACTTTAGTGCTTCAATTGCTGAAGATTCGGTAGATAATTTTTCATCTGATATTAGTTTTGTTATAGTAGTTTCTTCTGACATTTTTTCCTCAATTAATAATAAAGTAGTCAACTAATTAAAGTTAGATTACAATAAACAAGTTTCAAATGAATATTATATTCAGAAATGAATTTAAAACAATAATTTAAGAATTAAAAATATATTAACGTAACTCAAAATGACTAAAAGGACATATCAACCTAAAAAAAGAAAAAGAGCAAGAACTCATGGTTTTAGAACTAGGATGAGAACTAAAAGTGGTAGAAGTGTGCTTAAAAGAAGAAGAGTTCGAGGAAGGAAACTTTTAACTGTAGTATCCAAAAAATGGATTTAAAAACTTGTTTTGGTAGATACATTAAAGAATTCTAAAGAATTTTTAGAAGTTATTTCAAAAGGACATAAATTTAAAGACTCAGGGTTTATATTTTATTTTTTAAAAAATAACGTTGAGAGCACCAAAATAGGTATTTCCATAAAGAAAAAAACAGGTAATGCAGTTTATAGAAATAGAATTAAGAGACAAATCAAAAATTTAATTAGTTCAAATATTAATAATTTAATAGGTTTTAATGTAGTAATAGTTAATTATCAAGAAAGAAACCAACCTATAAAATACAACAAGCTGATTATAATTTTTGAAAAGTTTTTTAATGAAGTTAAATCATTATAAATGTTTAAATATTTATTATTAAAATCGATATCTTTTTACAAGGTTTTTTTATCACCTTACCTAGGTGGAAATTGTAAGTATGAGCCATCATGTTCAAACTATAGTTATGGTGCCATAAAAAAATATGGGGCACTAAGAGGTACTTATCTAACATTAGTTAGATTGGCAAGGTGTAATCCTTTTTCAAGTGGTGGTTATGATCCGATAAATTAGATGAGTAAATTAAAAAGAAAATTTGAATACATTATTATTATGTTAATTGCTTTAACTTTTATTGGCTGTATGAATGATATGCAGCATCAAGGCAATTGGTCTTCGCCAGTAGTGGTAGACGATATAATTATTGTTCCTTCTAATGAAGGAAAAATACATAAATATTTTATTTCTCAAAATTCTTTTGATTTAGTTAATGAATATCCTCAAGCAGATACAAAGATTGGTTCTTTTTATGGTGATATTTCTATTGTTGATGATATTGCTTATGGTATAAGTTACGGAAGCGACGAAGGGGATAAGTGTCAAAATAAAAGCTGTATATCATATTTATTTGCAGTAAATATTGAAAATATGAATTCAATATGGCCTTTAGAATATATTCAAATTGATGGAGCAGTGGTCGGCGGAATAGTACATTCAAGGGATAGTATATATTTTGCAACTTCAGAAAATGATTCTTTTAATGAAAAAGGTGGTTTTTTTTACTCAGTTAATTCAAAAAATGGAGAAATATTATTCAAAATCCCAATGAATAACAGAATATACAATTCCATAAAAATAAACGAAGAAGGAAATATAGCTTTATTAGGAGATACTTCAGGAAAATTAACTGTAGTTGATATTGATAACAATTCGGAATTAGTTCCAAGAGAAAGAATTTTATCATCAGTTGAAACTAACTATTCAATTATTTCACCAGCAATTCAAATTAATAGTACAGAATCTGATGATAATTATTGCGTTGGAAATATTAATGGTGATGTTAAATGCTATAAATTGGATATAAATAATGGTTATTCATTAACCGAATGGGCATCAGTAAAAATAGATGGCTGGATATGGTCAGATATAGAAAAGTTAGATAAATCTCTTTATGTAATTTCTCTTTCAAATAATTTATACAAAATCAATTTTGATATCGATAATAAAAGTCTAGAAATTGTATGGGAACAAAACATCGATAAAAATGGCAAACCTGTTTCTGGAATATTAATTAATAATAAGAATAGTTTTGCTAATGGGATAATACCATTTGATAAAGATAAAATTGTGATTGCAGAACTCAATAATGGTTCAGTTATAGATGAGCTCCCATTTAAGGACGGAGTTCAATCTTTACCAGCATTAAATGGAGACTTTATATATTTTATTGATAAAGATAATAAATTTAGAACTTTTTCACTAATTGATAGATCTCAAAAACTTTGCTTCGACTTAAAAGAAATGAAAGGTTGTGACTAATGGGCTTTTTGTGGAACGAAATAATTATGAAGCCAATGGTTAATATTCTTACTTTATTTTATTCTATGTTTTCTGATAATTTTGGGCTTAGCATCATAACATTCACTATTTTGATAAGAATTTTAATGATTCCAATATCTTTCAGGCAAGTAAAACAAATGTTAGGAATGCAATCAATACAGCCTAAACTAAAAAAAATACAAGAAAAATATAAAGATAAAAAAGATAAAGATAGTAGACAAAGATTAAGTCAGGAAACAATGGCTCTATATAAACAATCGGGAGTAAACCCAGTTGGATGCTTGGGGCCAATGATTATTCAATTACCAATTTGGATAGGATTGTATAGAGCAATATTTAAAGTTGTGCCAGCAACTCCTGAGGGCTTTGCTAATTTGTCTTTTTACTTATATTCATGGAACCCAGTAATAAGTAAAGTACCATTAAATAGTAAATTCCTAAATATCGACCTTGTGAACCCAGTTCAACAAGCAGGAACTTTTTTTGCAATATTATTGCCAATTGTTGTTGCTTTCACAACTTTTGCTCAACAAAAAGTTTCAATGTTTAAAAGTTCTGATCCAAGACAAGAACAGACCAATAGAATGATGCTGTGGATGATGCCCATTATGTTTGGTTTTTTTACTTTATCTTTTCCTGCAGGGTTAGCTACATACATAATATTTTCAAATATTGCAGGATTTTTTATACAAATTTATGTACTAAAAAAATTAAAAGTTAAAAATACCCTTAAAGAATTTTTAACATTATCTTCACCACAAAAAAATGAAGAAGATTTAAATAAACAAAATAATAATAATGAGGAGGCAGCTAATGAGCTCACAGCAATTCCAAGGCAAGACAGTAGAGGAAGCAACAAAGCTCGCTCTAGAAGAGCTAAACGTAAATCTAGAAGAGGTTAAAATTGAAGTAGTATCTCCAGGAAAATCTGGAATATTAGGTTTAGGCGGTGAACCCGCAATAATAAATGTAATCTATGAAGAAAAAACTAAGCCAAAAAAATCAACAAAGAGTACAACTAGATCAAAACCTAAGGTTTCTGAAAAAAATTTCACAAGAGAACTTGATGATATTGATGAGGAAACTGAGAAACTAGCTATAGATATAGTCAATTACCTTCTTTCAAGCTTAAAGGTTGAAGTTAAGACATTTTTTAGAGATAAAGACGATTTTGATACAAAATCAATTTACTTTGAAATTGAAGGCGACGATTCCGGTCTAATCATTGGGCGAAAAGGTGAAACATTAAGGTCATTCGAATTTTTAATATCTTTCATTATCAAAAGACAACTTGATAAAAGAGTAAGAGTTATTTTGGACGTGGAAGGTTATCAGGAAAGAAGAAGATCTAACTTAGTATCTGTTGCTGAAACTACTGCAAAAAAAGTCATAAAATATGGCAAACCTATTAAAATGGATCCAATGTCACCTTTTGACAGAAGAATAATTCATCTTGCACTTGAAAAAGACAAAAAAGTAATTACTGAGAGTCAAGGAACCGGACCAAGAAGGCAAGTAGTAATAAAATTAAAATAAATTTTGAAACAAATTGACATACTTGCCATTGGCAATATTACTCAAGACATAATAAGAACAGAAATCAATGTTCATTATGCGCTTGGAGGAACTTCATATTATGCATATAAAGTTGCAAGTAAATTAGGTGTTGATATTAGAATAATTTCTGAAATATCTAGAGATTTTAATAATGAATTTTTAGATGATAATAAAATATTTAAACAAAAATCTTTAAATAATACTGTTTTTGAAAATATTTATGCGGATGGATTTAGAAAGCAAAACTTAATAAAAAAACCTGGCAAATTATTAGTAAAAAATTTCAATGATAAATCATTAGAAATTAAGCCAAAAATTATTTTCTATTGCCCAATTTTTAATGAAATAGAATATGGTTTCTTTGACTTGTTTCCTGAAGCTATTAAAGTTTGTAATCTGCAGGGTTTATTAAGAAAAGTTTCACATAATACAATCAAAAAAAAAGATAAACTTCCAAAATTAGATTTTAAAAAATTCGATTCAGTAATACTTTCAGAAATAGACACTAGTTTCGAAAATGCTTTGAAAATTTCTGAATCTTCGAAAATTGTATGCTACACATTAGGTAGCAATGGGGTAAAAATAATTTCAAATGGCAAAGTTAAACATATAAAAACAATAAAAATAAAAAAAATTGATGAAACTGGGGCTGGTGATGTGTGGAGTACTTCTTTTATAATTTTTTACTACTTGATGAGTAAAAAATTATACGAAAGTGCTTTACTAGCAAATATATCTGCATCACTTTCTGTTGAGGGTTTTACCGATCAAAAGATTGCGACTTATAAAGAAATAATAAACCGTAAAAAAAATGAAAAAAATAAGGTTAGATAAATTACTATTTGAAAAAAAATTGGTAAAAAATATTAAAGAAGCAAGTAATTTAATTTACGAAAAAAAAATACGAATACCAAATTATAATTCCAAGCTACTTTTTGAACATACAATGATAAATAAAGATACAGAAATTAAAATTTTAGATAAAAAATTTGTTTCTAGGGGTGGAGATAAATTAGATAATTTTTTAATTCAAAAAAATATTATTATTAAAGAAAAAATTTGTTTGGACGTTGGTGCATCTACAGGCGGTTTTACAGATGCATTGCTTCAAAGAGGCGCAAAAAAAGTTTATTGTGTAGATGTAGGAAAATCACAATTACATTCTAAAATTAGTAAAAATAAAAGAGTCGAATATTATGAAAATATTAATGCAAAATATAATTTTTCTTTAGATTCTAATAAGGTTGATATCGTTGTTGTTGATGTTTCTTTTATTTCAGTAAATAAAATAATACCTCAATTAAAAATTTTTCTATCAAAAAATTCATATCTCATTATTTTGATAAAACCACAATTTGAAGCAAAAAAAGATGAAGTAGAAATTGGTGGAGTAATTAAAAATATTTCATTAATTCCTAAAATTCTTGATAGTGTAATAAAAAATATACAAAAAAATAATTTAAAACTAATTGATTTGAAGAAATCTGAATTAAAAGGAAGAAAAGGAAATCAAGAATTTTTTGCAATTTTTAAATTATCTTAAATTTTCAAATCTTTGATTCAAAAAATTAAAATGAGATAATTAAAAATATAAAATATATAATTATGAAAATTTTAGTAAGTGTTTCAGATAAGACAGGTTTAGTCGATTTCATTAATAAGTTAATGAAGCACTATTCTGATTTAGAAATTATATCTACTTCAGGTACAGCTAATTACCTTAAAGAACACAATATTAATACAATTGAGGTATCAGATTACACTTCATTCCCTGAGATATTAAACGGAAGGGTTAAAACTCTTCATCCTAAAATATTTGGTGGTATTTTATCTAAGAAAGATTCAAATGATCATAATAACGATATTATTCGCCATAATATTAAAAAAATAGATATGGTAATTTGTAATCTTTATGAATTTGAAAAAGTAATTAATTCTAAAAACTTTGATCATGACGAGGCTATAGAAAATATAGATATTGGTGGTTCAGCTATTTTAAGGGCAGCTGCTAAAAATTATTCAGAATTAATTGTCTTATCAGACCCTTCTGATTATTCCAAAACAATAGAATCGATAATAAAAAATAAAGTTACTGATAGTTTTAAAAAACATTTGGCAGTAAAAGTATTCAGGCTTTTATCAAATTATGACAATAAAATATCAAATTATTTAAATGATACAAGCGAATTAAATTTTCCTAAAAATATCGAATTTAAAAATTTAAGATATGGAGAAAATCCTCACCAAAAAGGATATATTTATTCAAATAATTTTAATGGTGGAATAGCTAATTCTAAGATTATTGCTGGTAAAAAAATGTCTTATAATAATTATCTTGATTCAGATGTAGCTTTTCTATCTTCAAATTATTTTGAAAAAAACTGTGTTTCTGTTGTTAAACATACAAATGTTTGTGGGCTCTCTGTAAATAAAAAACAAATTGAAGCATTTAAAGATTCCATAAAAGGCGACCCTATTTCTTCATTTGGAGGAATATTGGGTTTCAATTCAGAAGTTGAAGAAGAGGTTGCAAATGAAATTATAAAAAATTTCTTTGAAATAATCGTAGCTCCAAAATTTAGTGAAGAAAGTTTAAATATTCTTAAATCAAAGAAGAATTTAAGAATAATTAAAGCTAATTATAAAAATACTAATGAATTACACTTCAGGTCAATTTCTGGAGGTCTTTTAGCCCAATCTCAAAACTTAATGGAAGGATATGATCAAAAAATAGTTACTGAAATTAAACCAAGTGAAAAACAATTTATAGATTTAAAATTTGCATGGGATCTATCTTCCTTTATAAAGTCTAATTCAATTCTGTTGGTCAAAAATAAGACACTATTAGGAATGGGGGCTGGGCAACCAAATAGGATTATGAGTGTCCAAATAGCTGGAGAAGTAGCTGGAATTGAAAGCAACGGAAGTGTTCTTGCATCAGATGCTTTTTTTCCTTTTCCTGATTCAATCATAAAGGCTCATGAGCTTGGAATTAAATGTATAATTCAGCCTGGTGGATCTATAAATGATGAAGATGTTATTAAAGAAGCAAACAATAGAGAAATATCTATGATATTTACTGGCCAAAGGAGATTTACACATTAAATGGAACAATCTATTGATATAGTCTTGCCTGTTTATAATGAATCTAAAAATCTTGAAAAAAGATTCTTAAAACTTTATGAATTTATGGTTAAACATTTTGATAATAATTGGGTTATTACTATTGCAGAAAACGGTTCAAATGATAATACACTTCAAATAGCAAAAATATTACAATCTAAGTATAAAAAATGTAGAGTAATTTCAAATGAAGAAGCTGGTAAAGGTTTGGCGTTAAAAAATGCATGGCTGACAAGTAATGCAGATATTTTCGGGTACATGGATTCTGACCTATCAACTGATATTGAAATTCTGCCTGAATTCATAAGTAAAATTTTAGAAAAAAACTATGATTTTGTTATTGGGTCTCGATTAATTAATGGTTCTAAAGTTATAGGCAGAAGTTTAAAAAGAGAAATAATATCTAGAAGTTATAGCAAGATATTTAGGACAATACTATCTGTTAGATTTTATGATGCGCAATGTGGATTTAAATTTGCAAAAAAAGAAGCAGTTTTAAAGATCATAGATGACTGCAAAGATAAAGAGTGGTTTTTCGATACCGAAATATTATACAAAGCTGAAAAAAATAATTTATCTATATGTGAAGTACCTGTAACATGGGTAGACGATAGAGATTCGAGTGTGAATATAATATCAACAATAATAAATGATTTGATAGGGCTTATTAGATTGAGATTAGGAAAATGAAAGATAAGTTTGATTTAAATAAACTTGTTCTTGTCGGTGAGACAACTGAAGCTAGTTTAAGAAGAACATCCGAAATACTTAGAGATCAAGGTTTAAACCCTAATGTAACAATAGAATTTATTTCTAAGGAACAGGGTGTTTTTAGTGGCTATGGAGAAATATCCCAAATTATCTCAAGATTTTTACCTAAAGCTTTTAGAGATGAAGTGTGGTGTTTGAATGATGGAGATATATTCACAAAAGGCGAAGTTATTCTAAGAGTTAATTGTGCCTTCGCTGTAATTGCAAATTATATAACTGCTATAAATGGAATAATTTCATCTTCTTCAGGTTGGGCAACTGGCGCAAAAGAATGTGTAGATTCCGCAGAAGGTATTCCAATTGTAAATTTTGGAGCTCCACATGTTCATCCAAATATTGTTGGAATAATGGATTATTCTTCAATCCAGGGAGGTGCTAAAGGATGTTCTTCGGTGCTTGGTGCAAGTCTTGCAGATTTGACTCCAGTGGGAAGTATGAACGAATCCTTAGTGGTTATAATGGGAGATGTAGTTGAGGCAGCTGAAGCATTAGTAAATAGTGGAGATCCTGAATTGCCTAAGGTTGTTAGTATTGGAATTCTTGGAGACGAGTCAGAAGAAGCAAAGAAAGTTGTTGAAAATTTTCCTTCAATTAGAGGTCTTAAATTAGAAACACCTGATGAAAGAGGTGGCATTAAAGGCGAAGTATTGAGGGAAGTAAGAGAAAGGTTAGACCAGTTAGGTTTTATTAATACCCAACTATCTTTGTCTGGAGATTTGGAACCAAAACAAATTAAAGAAATTATTGAAATAGAAAAAGAATGGCAGAGTGAGACTAGTCCAAATTTTGATAATAATGAATCTGAGAATACTCCATCAAATAATTTAAATAGAAGATTAGTGCAAGCTATCGGAATAGATAGATATATAGCTTGCAGAAAGCCTCTTAAAATAGGTTCTTTTTTAAAAATGATTGATGGTAATCCTGTAGCTAAAAGAGGACAAGTGCCAGGAATTTCATCTGGAGCAAGGTTAAATAAAATGTCATTTGGAAATTAGCTTAATTAAAGATATTTCATTTGAATTCGCATTAATAGTAATTGGCCCAGGCATATCTAATGAGAAATTATTTTTCTGAGATAAACATTGAGAAACTATGATATCCAAATGTTTACTCTCAATAAAAATTCTGGGTGAAAAAGATTCGCATTTTGATTTCAATATTAATTTTTTTTCAACATTATCTAATTTATTAAATTTATTGCGATTGAAACAAATTTTTTTATCATTTTCAGTAATTCTTATTTCTTCAAATTTTTTTTCAATATATTTGTTCTGATATGCATTCAATTCTTTTACTAATTCAGTAAGTCTATTAACAGTATTTAAAAAATCAGGATTCAATTTTTCAAGTTCAGGAATTACATTATTTCTTATTCGATTCCTAGAGAATTTCAAATCTAAATTGCTAAGATCTTTTATTGGTTCAATTTTTTTTGAGATGCAATAATCAAACAGATCATTTTTTTTAATTTTAATAAAGGGTCTATATATTTTTAATTTATTAAACTCATTAATTGTTGAATAATCTTTAATTCCTTCCATACCCTTCAATCCAATACCTCTAGATAATTTCATTATAAATGTTTCAACATGATCATTAAGATTATGAGCAGTAAAAACACAAAATAATTTTGATTTAATAATATAAGATGACATTAATCTATATCTTATGTTTCTTAAATTTTCTTCAGAATCACTTTCTAAATGTATATTTTCATTTAATATATTTTTAACTGTTAGCTTAATTCCTAATTTATTACATATTTCTTCAACAAACTTTTGGTCTTTATTTGACTCTTTTCTTAAACCATAATTTACATGAAAAGCTTCAAAGTATAATTTAGGGAGCACTTTTTTTAATTCATGCATGGCTAATATTAGAGCAGTAGAATCACCCCCCCCAGAAAACCCAATTAAGATTTTTTTATCTTTGAGATTTAATTTTTCAAGATTATTATTTAAAAGTTCTTCAATTTTAAGCATATCAATTTAAAGATTACTCTTCTTGTCTTTTTCTTATTCTAACCTTTGAGATTCTTGAACCATCAATTTTATTAATTGTAATTCTTAAGTTTCCATAGCTAGTTTTATCTCCAATAGATGGAATTTTTTGGAAATTTTCTAAAACAAAACCCGCTATTGTTTCATAGTCACCTTCTGGTATGTTTAAGTCAAGTTGATCATTTGCCTCATCAATATTCATTGCACCATCAATTTCGTAAGTATTGGGTTCAATGGTAATATATTTTTCTTTAGGTCTTATTCCTTCTTCACCAGTTGATCCAACAATTTTTTCAATTAGTGATGTTAAGGTAATTAATCCGGATATTCCTCCAAATTCATCAACTATCAAAGAGACCTTATTTCCTGTCCTTCTCATTAGAGTAAATAATTCGTCTAGTCTTTTAGATTCAGGTATAAACAATGGAGTTCTCATTATTGAACTAACCGCTGATTTATCATTTAATTTATTTGTTGCAAGAGAGGTCATTACATCTTTTGTCGATAAAATTCCAACTACATCATCATAATCATCATCGTAAACTGGGAATCTTGAATGAGGATGATTCTTATAAATTGATAAGAAATCACTAAATGAAGTTTCTAAATGAAGCCATTCTATATTATTTCTTGGGGTCATTATCTCTTTTGCTTCTGTTTCTGCAAATCTAAATACATTTTCAAGCATCTCACCTTGATCAATATTTACTGTTCCTTCCTCTTCGCCAACATCGATAAGCATTCTTAATTCTCCCTTTGTCACAGAAGGTACTGAATTATTACCATTTGATTTGAAAATCTTGTTTAGTGATTTTGGAATTAACGCAAAAATAAAAACTAAAGGCCTAGTAAATCTTATCAATATAGTTACTATATCTGAAGTTGCCAAAGCCCATTTTTCAGGATTAATTGTAGATATTGCTTTTGGTGTTAATTCTCCAATAACAACAATTGCAATTGTTGTTATTAATGAAGCAACAAGAATTGCAGTGGCTGAATTTTCACCAATAATATTTATAGCCAAACTTGTTCCAATGGTTGCAACAGTTATATTTAATAAGTTTCCTATAAATAATATTGTTGCAAAGAAGTCTTCAAAATTTTCTTGGATTTTTGAAATTAATTTTGCTCTTCTATTACCTTCTTGAGATAGGTGTTTTATCCTAATTTTGTTTACAGCTATGATACTTGCTTCTGATGCACTGATTAGTGCACTTAATAAAAGAAGTATGAATATTATAATTAGTGAGTTATACAATTTAAATTTTAATTATGAGATGTGATTTTATGCTTATGACAGGATAATGTAAATCTTTATATATGTGATTCTCTAATCTTTTTTTCAATTTCTTCAGAAATCGCTTTTTCTTCTTTAAGAAATCTTCTTGTGCTATCTCTACCTTGACCTAACCTAATATCTCCATATGAAAAGAAAGATCCACTTTTAGTTATAATTTCTTTTTCAACACCTAGGTCTATTATGGAACTTTCCTTACTGATTCCTTCTGAGAAAATTATATCCATCTCTGCTTTTTTAAAAGGAGGTGCCATTTTATTTTTGACTACTCTTGCTCTTACTTTGTTTCCAACAATATCAGTGCCATTCTTAATAGGTTCAATTCTTCTAAGGTCAATCCTCACTGAACTATAAAATTTTAGTGCTCTTCCTCCTGGAGTAGTTTCAGGATTCCCAAATACAACTCCAACCTTTTCTCTTAATTGATTAATAAATACAGCTGTACAATTTGATTTTCTAATTAACCCAGTTAATTTTCTAAGTGCTTGAGACATTAATCTTGCTTGAAGACCTATTTGTAGTTCTCCCATTTGTCCTTCAATTTCAGCAGTAGGAACAAGAGCAGCTACACTGTCAATAACTACTAAATCAATATTTCCACTTTTTACTAAATATTCTGTTATCTCTAATGCTTGTTCAGCTGAGTCAGGTTGAGAAACAAGTAACTTGTCTAAATCTACTCCTATCTTTCCAGAGTAAGATGGGTCAAGGGCATGTTCAACATCAATATATGCAGCATTTCCACCTTGTTTTTGAGCTTGAGATACAGCAGATAATGCAAGAGTTGTTTTGCCAGCTGATTCAGCCCCAAATATTTCAACTATTCTACCTTTTGGTAAACCGCCAATTCCAAGTGCCATATCCAAAATTATTGAACCTGTAGGAATGACCCCTTCTTCATAGCTTTGAACATCATCTTTCATTAGCATTATAGAACCTTTACCGAATGTCTTCTCGATCCCAGCTAAAGTATTTTCTATTTCTTTTTTTGATTTAACTTCTTTTTTTGGCATATTTATAGGCTACTACAGAATAATTATTTTTTTTATGACCTTTTGTCACTAATTTATAAGAGGTCTAAAACCTAACTTAATATTTAAGTTTAAGTTTTCATTATCCCTTATTACAGTCAATTCGATCGTATCTCCAGGCTTTGTATTTTCATTTAAGAAATTAACTAATCCGCTAAATGAATTGACTTTTAATGACTTAGAATCCTTTTTTATTAAAGTTATAATATCTCCAGAAACATTTTCGCTTCTTCCAGAGAGTCCTGAGTCCCCTGATGGGCCATCAGGATCAACATAAGTAACTTCAATTCCAAGAATAGAATCATCAATTCCTAACTGCTTTTTTCTTTCATAGGTTAATTTTTCGGTAGCACTAATACCAAGAAGTGAATGTTCGTAATATTTTTTTGAAATTAATGAAGGGATAACTCTTTTTGCAGTATTAATAGGTATTGCAAAACCTATTCCAGAACTAGATCCTGACCTACTTGCTATTTGCGCATTAATTCCAATTACTTCTCCTTTAGAATTAAATAAAGGCCCGCCTGAATTTCCTGGATTAATTGATGCGTCATGTTGTATTACTGAACCTATAAGATAATTTGTTTCTAAGTCTGACCTAGCTCTTCCTATTGCACTAATTATTCCAGAAGTTAGTGTGAAATTTTCACCAAAAGGGTTTCCTATAGCTATTGCTTGATTACCTACATTTACATTTGTGCTGTCACCTAGTTCAAGTGAATTAATTTTATAAAAATCTGGATACTCAACATCAAGAATAGCTAAATCTGAATAAATATCATGAGCTATTAAATTGGCTTTAAATTCATATCCATCATGAAAACTTACTATTATGTTGCTGTCTTGAAATGTTGTAGCTTCTCTTACTACATGTGAATTTGTAGCAATCCTACCTTTTTCGTCCCAAATAAATCCGGAACCTGAACCTGCTGGACCCATAATTGTATCAATTCGAATAGCAACAATTCCTGGAAGGGCATTATCGTAGATACCTGAAAGATCAATTAAATTATTTGATATTTCAGATTCAGTTAATTGTGAATCAGAAACGTTTATTTCTTCTTCAGAACTTAAAGAATTACAAGATATTATGCTTATGCATAGTATGGATAGTGTTAAAAATTTAGTTATATTAATTTTCATTTTTTTTAAATATTGGTATTGGTTTCATTTTATGTAAATTTGGTTTCCTTATTTTATTATAATCGTTATAAAATTTACTATTTGAATTTACCATTGCTTCTTCTAATTCTTGATATGATAAACCACCTAGTTGATCTAAATCTGTTCTGCCATCATCCCATAAGCCATCAGTGGGAGGAGCATCAATTATTGATTCCAAAATGTTTAATTCTTTTCCTAACTCCCATACTTCTGTCTTCATAAAATCTGCAATTGGTGAAATATCTACTCCTCCGTCGCCATACTTTGTATAAAATCCAACTCCGAAATCCTCCACTTTGTTTCCAGTTCCTACAACTAAGCCATTATTTGAGCCCGATATCTGATGTAAAGTTACCATTCTTAATCTTGATTTTGAATTTGCAAAAGCATGATCTGATCTAAATGAGCTTAGTGATTTTTCAAATTCTTTGTAAAGATTACTTAAATCTATAACTAAATGTTTTACATTTTTAAAATTATCTGTAAGCCATTTTCCATGAGACAGGCTTAAATCGTGTTGAGATTTTATCTGGTTTATTGGCATTGAAACTGCGAATACTTTTAATTCAGTTTTTGCGCAAAGTGCACTTACAACTGAACTATCTATTCCGCCTGAAATTCCAACAACTAAAGTTTCTAATGTATTTTCTAGACAATAATTTTTAATCCAATTAGTAATCTTGCTAATCATTAAATTAGATTCTTGCATAGCCTCTTACTTTAGGAAGTTTTGAGTTGCCCATTAATTTTGAATCTATATGTCTTGCACATTCTCTACCACTTGCGATAGCTCTTACAACAAGAGATTGGCCATGATTCATATCTCCACAAGAAAAATATCCATTTTTAGAAGTCATCATTGTTGAATCGGTTTTTACATTACCTCTACCATCAAGTTCAACGCCTAATGATTCAATTAACCCTTTTTTTTGAGGGTGCAAGAAACCCATTGCTAATAATACTAAATCTGCTTTTATGGTAAATTCACTATTCGGGATTTCTTTTATATCCATTCCACCATTTTTATTTTTTTCAAAATTAATTTTTATTCCATGGAGAAGTTCAACTTTTCGGTCTTTTCCACTTAGTTTTTTTGTTAACACTGAATAGTCCCTTTTACCATTTTCTTCATGAGCAGACGATGTCCTCATAACCAATGGCCATTCTGGCCATGGATTATATTTACCTCTTTCTTCCGGTGGAGCACTCATTAATTCAAGTTGTGTCACAGATGCTGCTCCTTGT
>CESM01063501.1_pt1 | contig 15763 bp, 13 predicted proteins | sample 361421 | NCBI WGS metagenome assembly CESM01 (sample SAMEA2622219, study PRJEB7988) | marine metagenome | isolation source: saline water (ENVO:00002010), including | reverse complement strand
TCTCTGACTGGTTTGATCGCAATGTTATTGATGGTATTGTTAACAAAGTAGCCTCACTTTCAATGCATTTTAGTAATTACGCAAAAAATATCACTACAGGATTTACAGGCCATTACGCTTCTTTAACTATTGGTGGACTAGGTGCTCTTGTTTTGCTAACAAGAATTGTGATGCCTATTATGGGGTGGTCAATTTGAGTAATTTAAGATTTTTATTAGCTTTCACACTAGTGGTGTTGTTATCAGGCTTTACATCTGCTGAAGAACACACAGTCTATGTTGGAACTGAGGATAATCCCTATATTTTCAGTGATGCCAATCTTGTTATCGCACCTGGTGACAATGTAACCTTTGTATGGACTCCAGGTCAACCTCATAATGTAGCCCAGGTTGAATCCTCAAGTTCGAATATCTATGTGTCTGGAGGAGATATTATTTTCTTTTATTCTGGTGAACCTGTAGATGGAGTTGAGTGGGTTTTAAATTCCACATATACTCAAGAAGAGGGTGTATTGTATTACATTTGTGAACCACACGCAGGATTGCAAATGAGAGGACAAATTGTCATTGAGAGTAGACCCGACATGACTATGGAACTCGGTAATTTTCCTTGGCTATCTTACCTTTTAGTTTTTCCATTGATTGGTGCTCTTTGGTGTTTTGCTTTCAGAAATAGTCCTGAAGCTCACAAGTATATTGCACTGGGAACTACCCTCTTTACTTTAGTAATTTCTGTTGTTGTATTCGTCAAGGCAGGGAGTGGTAACGGTTTTAGATTAATGGAGGAGTATGAATGGGCACCTAATCTTGGTGTATCCCTACTTCTCGGAGTGGATGGGTTGAGTAGTCCTCTAGTTCTGTTAACAGGAATTATTTGTCCTTTAACTGTTTTGTTCTCTTGGCACGAGAAAGAGAAACCGGCTTTGTTTTTTGCCTTGCTTCTTGTAATGCAAACTGCACTTTATGGCGTATTTATCACTCTAGATTACTTTGTATTCTATATATTCTGGGAAGTAGTTTTGATTCCTATGTTTTTCCTTATTGCTATTTGGGGGGGCGATAACAGAAGATATGCTTCGATTAAGTTTTTCATTTATACTTTTACAGCATCAGTTATAATGTTAGTTGGCTTTATGGCACTTTATTTTGAAGCCGGTGTAAACTCATTTTCTATGATTGATATTGCTAATAACAGCTCAGAATTTTCTAGGGAATTTCAGATATGGGTTTTCGCAGCTCTCTTTATTGGTTTTGCAGTTAAGATTCCTTCTGTTCCTTGGCATACTTGGCTTCCTGATGCACATGTTCAAGCCCCTACTGCAGGTTCTATTCTTCTTGCAGGTGTAATGTTGAAGATGGGTCTGTATGGACTAATGAGGGCCGCTCTTCCTCCATTACCTATAGGCGCTGAAGTTTTTGTCCCCTTGATGGTTGCGTTAGCTATAATTTCAATTTTGTATGGGGCCGTTCTAAGTTTAGGTCAAACTGATTTGAAGAAATTAGTTGCTTATTCCAGTGTTTCACATATGGGTGTTGCTCTGCTGGGTGTTGCCACTATGACAGAATTAGGGTTTGCAGGTGCAGTTTTCATGATGTTTGCTCATGGCATTCTCAGTCCTGCAATGTTCATGGTTGCAGGTGTATTATTACATCAACTTGGTACCAGAGATATTCCTAAATTAGGAGGTATTGCACAAAGCCAACCAACCACTACAGGATTATTTGTGGTTATTTTTATGGGCAGTTTAGGCGTTCCCGGAATGGCTGTTTTTGTTTCAGAACTCGCAGTATTCATAGCTTTTTTCGAGTCTCACGGTTACTTATTGCTGTTACCAATATTCGGCATGGTTATTACTGCAGGTTATCATTTATGGGCACTACAAAGAGCCATTTTTGGTGCTGAAAACGAAAAGGTGGATATCAAGAAAGTTCATGAGGCTCCTTGGTACGAAATGTATCCAATGTTTATTTTAATTGTTATTGCTGCATTTTTTGGAATTTTTCCACACTATTTAATGGATCCTATTTCAGTAGCCTCTTATGACATATTAGACTTCATGGGAGTTGTATGATGGATTCAACTGTTTTATTCCTGCCCGAATTAATTTTAATTGCTAGTATTTTAGCTATTCCTGCAATTTATATTGCCACTGGCAGTACAAAGTCTTACTCAATTTGCTCTAATATATCCCTGTTTGTAAGTCTGTTATTAGTCGTTCTATTTTGGTACTATCCTGACGACGTTTCTTTTGATAAGTCGTCATCATCTTACACAATCTATGATCATTTTGTAATTAATGATTTCTCGCAGCTTTTCAAAGCTATATTCTTGATTTCAGCCTTAGCAGTTTCATTTATTAGCTCATCATATTTTAAAGAAGACGAACCTCACCAAGCAGAATACTATGTTCTTTTACTTTCAAGTGCACTAGGTATGTTGATTACAGCTTCAGCTAATGATTTCCTTACTATTTTTGTAGGGATTGAATTGTCAGCTTTCAGTAGCTATGGTTTGGTTGCTTTCAGAAAGACAAGTGATAAGTCTACCGAGGCTGGGGCAAAATATTTGCTCATTGGAGCCTTCTCATCGGCTCTAACTTTGTATGGAATATCTCTTCTGTATGCCTTGACCGGTTCTGTTACTTTTGAAGGCGTTAAGGCTTTCCTTACAGGTCTGGAAAATGGAGTCATTGACGGAGATTTTAACGAATTAGTCTTCATATCAAGCTTGTTTATTATCGCAGGTTTGGGTTTCAAAATAGCTGTAGTTCCTTTCCATGCTTGGGCTCCAGACGTCTACGAGGGTGCACCTACTCCTGTTACTGCACTATTGGCTGCAGCAAGTAAGGCGATGGGATTTGTTGCCCTCTTCAAAGTTTTCATATTTACACTTGAACCATTTGCAGATGAATGGAAATTAGTGTTCGGAATTATTGCTCTTACATCTATGACAATCGGCAATTTAGCAGCTTTGTCTCAAAAAGATATTGGTCGAATGCTTGCTTATTCTTCTATCGCCCAAGCAGGTTACATACTGATTGCATTCCCTGCTTTAACTCAAGATGCAGTTTCTGGTGCTATAGCTCATACTATGGTTCACGCTTTCATGAAGGGTGGAGCTTTCATCGTAGTTGCTGGTGTTGGTGCTGCAGGTTTAGGATACAATGTAAGTTCATTTAAGGGTCTTGCAAAGAGATCACAACTTCTTGCGTTGGCTATGACCGTTTGTTTACTTTCATTAGTTGGTCTTCCACCGCTCGCAGGTTTCATCAGTAAGTTCTTACTATTCTACGGCGTTCTACAAGCTGGTGTCGCTGGTGAAACTTGGATAATAGCCTTAGTTGTAGCTGGTGTTTTGAATTCTGCACTTTCCTTGTATTATTATTTGAAGGTCATTCGTTTCATGTATCTTTATGATCCTGAAGGTTCAGATGATGTTGAATTTTCGACTTCAATAAGATATGCTTCATTACTTGTTATCTTATTACTCGTACTAATTCTCCCATTATTCTATCAAGATCTTTATTCCCTTTGTGAAAATGCTTCTAGAGAATTGCTTGCATGATTAAAGAGGATAGTGAACAGTACAAGATCTTTGATAATCTTTGGCAAGGTAAAACTCCAAAAGGTTTTAACATTAATAAGAAAAATTCTTTTCGTTCACGAATGAAAAATTCATGCCATCAAGAAGGTTTAGAATATTCTAAAATTAATTCATATTTAGTGTATTCAGGATTATCAAAGAAGTTGGATCAAGACACTATAATTAAAAATGATATTAAAATCACTAGCCCTCCTAGGAGGCATTTACGTAAGTTCTAAATTTTGTCTTTACTAATTAATTGGTTAGAAAAAGACAATGGTACCTCTTCAAGTAAAGTCTTGTAATTTGATTCAGGAACTTCGGAAAGGGATTTTCGGGCTACTTGCATCCATGGCGTTACAAGCTCTTCATAAACTTGTTGAGCGTCTGCTAAATCTACTTCTTTTATTAGTTTCTCAGAATTTCCTCCACTAAGAAATTCATTGACTGCCCCTTGATACTTATGATACTTAGCCAGTCTAGAAATGGGAAGAGTAGGAATTCCAATCGCCAAATCTCCAACTGGAGTTTTCGTAGCTATTGAGTTATATAAATCTAAATAATCATCGGTAATTTGATAAATTATTCCAACAGTTTCACCATATTTGTACAATGGGATATCTAAATGAGTTTCAGATGATACTAAGGCGCCTAGTTCAGCAGCAGTTCCGTAGAGAGCACCAGTTTTTTTCTTTATTCTATGGAGGTATACTGATTCACTGTAATTCTGCTTATCTGTAAAGTCAGCAATAGCACCTTCAGACAAATTCCTTATGCATTTTGCAAGAGATTTTCCACTTGCCATGGAAACAGCTCCATGCAATGAACCTGTCGCTACCATCAAATCAGCAATTAATATGGCTGAACGTGGCCCAAGTTCTTCCCAAAGTGCAGGTGCAGCTCTCCTAAACGAATCACCGTCTATCCAATCATCGTGTATTAATGCGCCTCCGTGTACTAGCTCTAAAGCCATGCCACATTCAAACGCTAAGTGGGCGTCACCATCCAATGCGTCAGAAACTAGCCTGCACAAAACAGGCCTTAACATCTTTCCTCCTAAAACTCCCTTTTCTATCAGGGGCGCCATCTCTTTAGATTCTTTAGCAATTTCAATCCTAAGGAAATCTTCGAACTCAGCTTTGACTACTTCGTAGTAGCTGTTTAGTTCTTCATCAAATACTAGTTTTGTTTTAAGACCCATTTAATCACCAATATTGTATTCCTAAAATCATTAATATTCCACAAAACGAATGTATACCTATCGTTCCCCAGTTAGACAATGCTAATTCCCTTTTATCATAGTTGTTCATGACGTAGTAAGATAGGTATAATGCGAAAGGAGCTGCCAATAATCCTAGTAAAGCACCTTCAGTTACAATCTCATAGAAGAATAGTGCATACAATGAGGTAAAAGCTGAAATCATAAGAATAAGGTATCCCCAACTTGCTCTTTCTAAGCCTAGAACCACAACAAGATGATTCTTGCCAGCTATTTTATCAGATGCTCTGTCAGGGAATTGGTTAATCCATAGAATAGCCGTTGTTAGGAGTCCAAGAGGTATACCAAACATAAAGGCATCCCATGAGTGAACGCCACTCATTGCAAAAACAGTTCCCATAGTCATCAATGGGCCGTAATTCAAACCAATTAGTAATTCCCCTATCCCTTTTTTTGCGACTAATCTAAGCGGAGTTCCGGTGTAGAAATATGCGGAGAAGGCTCCAGCCAAACCATAGTACAAAAGTCCAAATTTAGCATCGTCTAAGAAAGCCATTATTCCAAGACCTAAAAATCCGGCCAAAGCCAGAAATCCAGTAGCTAATTGGAACAATTTTTTCTCTGTTATTAATCCGAGTTCGATGGCTCTACTACCGCCCGAAAGTTGTAAAAAATAATCATTATTTAACTGATCGGTCCCACTTGTCCAGTCGAAATAATCGTTGTATGTATTTGCTGCAAGATGTAAGAATGAGCCTCCTAAGAATACTAACGTAAATAAGGCCCAGTCCATCTCAAAAAGATTTGCGTTTAATCCCCATATTACTGCAGCAATAATAGGAATCCAGGTTGCAGATAAGAATGGTAATCTTGTTATTGCAACTACGGAGATAAATTTTGTTAGAAGTGAGGTATCTGGCATAGTTTCTAGTGGAGAAACATCTTTTAGCTCACGAGTTCTTCCGCAGTATCCAACATGCTTACCTTTGATTACTGTAGCAGTTATTTTAAACGAAGCTGCAAATTGTTCGCCGCTTTTTCTAACGAAAGTAGTTTCAGTTGAGTATCCATCTTTGTTAGCTTTGGCCTTGTCAAGCCAGTTAGCGACATGTCCAAGTACAACCATTCCCGGTGAGAAAAGAGACACTCTTTTTTTACCAATAACTTCTTCGGCTGAATAACCAAAAAGTTTTTCGGCGTTAGGATTGAAAGTTTCTATTCTTCCTTCCAAGTCACAAGTGATTACACTAACAATTTCACGATTTTCAGACATAATATTACCAGTAATTTCTCTCTGATATACTAGTATATAAAAGAAGTACTATAGTGCCAAACTATTTTTTATTAATCGGCATGAGATAATCATTCTCACCTTCTTCTAAAGATTGTATTGCAGCTTCAGCACCAGTTATGGTTGTTATGAAGGGTATACCAAGCTCAACTGCAAGTCTTCTCATTTGTGCCCCGTCTGTTGCAGCCCTTTTACCGGTGGGTAGATTAACAATTAAATTTACATTTCCTTCTCTCATAATAGATAGAATATCCGGACTTTTCTTGTCTGAAATTCTCCATATTACTTTTGAATCTATTTTTGATGCTCTGAGGTGTGATGCAGTTCCTTTAGTTGCTATAAGTTTGAATCCTAATTTTTTTAGTCTCTTGGCGAGATCTACAATTTCAACTTTAAGTTTATTAGAGATAGATAGGAAGACTGTTCCTTTAGTTGGTATTTTCTTATTTCCTCCTTTCATTGCCTTAAGATACGCAGTTCCGAAATTAGGTCCATGTCCCATTGCTTCACCTGTCGATTTCATTTCAGGTCCTAGTACAGTATCAAGACCAGTAATTTTCAACCATGAAAAGGTAGGAACTTTTACAGACGCTCCGCTCATGGGTAAAATCTCTGGTAAATTCCTAATTTTTTCACCTAACATTAGGTTTACAGCTATTCTAGCTAATGGATATCCTGTTGATTTGCTAACAAATGGTAGTGTTCTACTGGCTCTAGGGTTAGCTTCCAAAAGATAAATTTTCTCATCTTTTATTGCAAGTTGAAGATTAGCAGCTCCTACTATCTTCAAAGATAGTGCCACTTTTTTAGAAATTTTGGTAATCTCTTTCATGGTTTTATCATCAAGTGATTGAGGAGGCAAGACGCAGGCACTATCTCCAGAGTGAACTCCCGCCATTTCAATTTGTTCCATTATAGCTCCAATGACAATATTTTTACCATCTGATATTAGGTCCACATCGAGCTCAACAGCACCCTCAAGAAATTTATCAACTAAAACAGGTTTTTCTGGAGTAGCATGAGATTCTAATTTCAAATACTTATTCAACTGTGAACGATTATGTACAATTTCCATTCCTCTACCGCCTAGAACAAAGGAAGGTCTTACTAGTACAGGATATCCAATTTTCTCAGCATATTCAACTACTTCATCAGAATTTTTGGCAGCTGCCCACTCAGGCATGTGTATCCCGTTTTTTTCCATTACTTGGCCACATTTTTCTCGATCCTCTGCCATTTCCATATTACTAACAGTAGTTCCCAAAATCTTGGTTGGTAATTTTTCTTGCTTGATATATTCTTCAATATGTACAGCTAAGTTCACGGCAGTTTGACCGCCTAATTGCAATACAATTCCATGGGGTCTTTCTAAGTCCAGTATTTCAAAAATTGCCTCACGGTCTAAGGGTTCGAAATAAAGTCTATCAGAAGCATCAAAGTCAGTCGAAACGGTTTCCGGATTATTATTTACGACAACAGCCTCATACCCAGCATCTCTAGCGGCTTGAACACCATGAACTGTTGAGTAATCAAACTCTATTCCTTGACCTATTCGTATCGGGCCTGAACCTAAAATTACGATGCTTTTGCCTGTTTTAATAGGTTCTTTATTATCTGCATACGTTGAGTAGAAATAAGGAGTTTTTGCCTCAAATTCTCCAGCACAGGTATCAACCATGAGAAAGCTTGAAATTATTCCAAGTTTCTTTCTCTGTTCCCTTACTTCTTTTTGATTAATCTGAGTGAGATGGGAAATATGTTTATCTCCGAATCCATTTCGCTTTAGTTCAATTAACAACTTATCAGGAATAGTATCTTTACAGCCCTCAACTTTAATTTCTAATCTAACAAGTTTGGCTATTCTTTCAATAAAAAATGCATGAAAATCGGTTATGTTGCAAACTTCATCGATGCTTTCCTGTGTTGCCCCTTTATTCTTTAGATACGTCCAAATGACATGTAGCCTTTGATCATTAGGGACTTTCAAATTTCTCTTTAATCTAGTTTCATTCCAATCGAGGGATTCGGGATACCCTTCTCCCTGACCAATTGAACGCCAAGCCTTCATCAAAGATTCCTCAAACGTCCTTCCAATGGACATTGTTTCACCAGTGGATTTCATTTGTGTACCTAATTCGCGATCAGCAAGTTTGAATTTATCAAAAGGCCATCGTGGTATTTTCGTTATTACGTAATCGATTGATGGTTCAAACGCAGCACTAGTATTTCCAGTAACTCGGTTTGGTAATTCATGTATTCTGTGCCCTAAGCAAAGCATTGCAGCTATTCTAGCAATTGGTACGCCAGTAGCCTTTGAAGCTAATGCAGAAGATCTTGAAACTCTAGGATTGACTTCTATTAGAATATAGTCTTGTGTTTTTGAGTGGTATGCAAATTGAACATTACATCCACCGATTATGCCTAAACTCTTTACAACTTTTAGTGCAGATGAACGCAACTTTTGGTAAGCTTTTTCAGGTAAGGTGAGAGAAGGAGCTACAACAACAGACTCACCAGTGTGTACACCCATAGGATCTAAGTTTTCCATCGAGCATACAATAATTGCATTATCATCCTTGTCTCTTAGTACTTCAAATTCAAATTCTAGCCAACCTAGAATTGATTCTTCTACGAGTAATTGTTTAACCGGTGAAAGTGCTAATCCTCTTCCAGAAATTATTTCTAACTCTTCTTTAGTGTATGCAATTCCTCCTCCAGTTCCTCCCAAAGTAAAAGCAGGTCTTACAACAACAGGATAGTTTAATTCCTCAGCCAATTTCAATGATTCTTCAATAGTGTGAGCAATCCCACTCTTTGCAACAGGTTCTCTAATTTCTTCCATTCTCTTTCTGAATAAATCCCTATCTTCTGCCATCTCTATCGATTTTAGCGAAGTTCCAAGTATTTTTACATCATATTTTTCCAAAACACCTTTCTCATCAAGACCCACCGTTAAATTTAGCCCTGTTTGACCACCCATTCCTGGGATAATTGCATCCGGTCTTTCCTTCGCAATTATTTTTTCTACTGAATCTACAGTTAAGGGTTCAATGTAAACTACATCTGCGGTATCAGGATCGGTTTGTATTGTAGCTGGATTTGAATTTACTAGGACAACTTCATGACCAGCCTCCCTTAATGCTGAGCAGCATTGTGAACCTGAGTAATCAAATTCAGCTGCTTGACCAATTATAATTGGTCCTGCGCCAGGTACAAGAATCTTCATTTTATTCATTGATCATTTCTCCTACCTTTTCAAACAAGACGTTTGCATCCATAGGTCCTGGTGCAGCTTCTGGATGGAATTGTACGGACCAACAATTTTTCGCACTGATTCCTTCACAGGTTCCATCATTTAGGTTTACAAACGTCTCTCTGACGCCTTTTGGTAATTTATGGAGTGCAAAACCATGATTTTGTGAAGTAATGTAAACATTTTCAGTTCTTACGTGTTTTACTGGTTGATTTCCTCCACGGTGGCCATATTTTAGTTTGTAAGTTTCTCCACCTAATGCAAGTCCCAAGATTTGATGGCCTAAACATATTCCAATTGTTGGAAATTCTTTTATCAGTTCACTGATATTATCTACAACAGGTTTCATTTCAGGATGGTCTGGATCTCCAGGTCCGTTACTCATGAAAATTAAATCTGGTTCTGTATTACGAATTTCTTCTATACTGTAGTTCCAAGGAACTACTGTAACTTTGTTTTTCTTTGCCAAATTAGTTACAATTGATTTTTTCACACCCCAGTCGAATAAAGTTAAATTGGGTCCCTTAGTCCCTTCTTTATAGATTTTTGTAGTTGAAACTTTAGCCACCAAGTTAGAGTTTGAAGGCCACTCCATATCTTTCGCTTTCTTTATTCCTTCCTCAGGAGTCATTTTACCATCGGTACAAATTATGGCTCTCAATGTACCCGATTCTCTTGTTGTAATAGTTAATTGTCTTGTATCTATACCTTCAAGCCCAGGAATTTTTTCTCTCTTTAACCATTCATCAAAATTTTCTTCACCTTGATGTGGTGATCTACACCATTCTTTAACTATGCATGCTTTTGTTTGAATTTTTTCCGATTCATAATTCTCTTTATTACATCCATAATTTCCAATCTGGGGAAAAGTAAACATTAAAATTTGACCAGCATAACTTGGGTCTGTAAGAGCTTCCTGATAGCCCGTCATTGATGTATTGAAAACGAGCTCTCCTTCAACTGTATTTTGATAACCAAACGAGTCACCAAAAAAAACAGAACCGTTCTCTAGTGCAATCCATCCCTGCATCTAGGTAGAACTAGTTCAAAGGGGGCTTAAAACAGGAACGGTTAGAGGCTCTCGAGGAAAGCTTGCTCTGTGAAGTGTAATTTAGAAGGAACGACAATGCTGTGCGGTTCTTTCCCAAGATCTTTATTTGCCAAATATTTTAACTTTCCGTACCACAATTTTTGACTCTCCCTACCTACTCTAGCTGCAGCAGCTACCTTTGTGTTTTCAGAAACTCCAGCTGATATCATCTGTTCCGCAGCCTGATTCGCAGTCATATATCTTGGTTCCCTCTCAGGGTCATCTGCTTTTATGTCAAGAAGAACTAATGTGTGGTTATTGTTTTCTAGGTTAGTTTTGATTTTATCCACTGGACTAAGAGGATTGTAGTTCCCTTCTGGTAATACTAATGTAGCTACCGGTCCAAAATTATAGTGCTGAAGTCCTAAAACTCCGGCTACAGCCGTAAGTACAGATGAATTATGAATTATATTGTATTCAACACCTTTACTTTTGCAATCAAGTATTAAGCTTATGTGCGTCGTAGCAGACAAAGCATCCCCCACAATGAGAAGGGAAACGTTATTATTTTTTGCTAATTCTATAAGCTCATTTGGTTCTTCAACTTGAGGTCTAGACAAATGAATCGGTTTTTTTTGCGATTTAATTTCTACCCACTCAAGAGTCTCGGAATGGATTGGAGAAGTATAAGTTTCGTAAAATATATGCTCAGACGTACTCAATGCAATTACTCCATCCATTGTTATCGAATTTGGCCCTCCAAGTCCCAAGCCAATTATATTTAACATGATAGTCTTATTTGCGCCTCTCTTAATTAGTTACTATGGCTTTATACCAAAAAAATTTGGAAGTTAATACATCGCCTAAATCTTTTCTCGATATTACAAAGAACGTCCAAGCTCTTGTTACAGAATCTGGTCTAGTTAATGGAGTTTGTAATTTATTTATCAAACATACAAGTGCTAGTTTAGTTATCCAGGAGAACTATGATCCCTCCGTTAGGAAAGATTTTGAAACTATTTTTTCTAAATTAGTTCCAGAGGATTTCCCTTATGTTCATAATATGGAAGGCAAGGATGATATGCCAGCACATATTCGTTCGGCTTTAACTAGTACTTCTGAGAATATTCCGGTTGTTAATGGTAAACTTTCATTAGGTAATTGGCAAGGTATTTACGTATGGGAACATAGAGACCAAAGACATATTAGGAAGGTAACTATTAGTTTACTCGGTGAGTAACGTAAATACAGAGCTGGATCGCACAATGTGGTGTCCAAAAAGGTGTGATCTACTTGTCATGAAAACTGAATCCAATCCATATGAATTTAAATGGAATTTGAAGGGAGGTATTTTTCTTTTGATAGCTTTGATATCTGTTTATATTTTCCTCAAAGAACCTCCATTTATGTTCGATAATTTGCCTATAGAAATACCAGCTATTTATTTTGGTATTATCTCAATATTAAGTCTCATAATTTCAATGCGTTTTTCGCAAGGTAAAATAAACGAATATGTTTGTCCTTCATGCAAAGGTGTTATTTTTGATATTGATAGATTTAAGCACGTTAAGAAAGGAAAGATTACAAAAAAAAGTGCTAAGAAACACAACGCTATTCTTCAACTATTGAATGATTCGTCTGAGCTTAGTGAATTACAGTGCCCTAGTTGCTCTAAAGATATGAACTCTGTTAAGGTATTTTATAAGATCAAACATGATAGCCAGGCAGGAAATTTTATTTTGGAGGAAATAATAGAAGACTTAGTAGATAGTGTAATGGCAGGTGAGAAAGAAATGCATGTTGAAGGCTGTAAAAGTTGTAAAACATTATGGCTTGATAAAACAAATAGAATGTATTTAGGAGCAGCTACAATATTATCTAATAAAAAGAGTTTAGAATAATGGAATTTAGTCAATACAAATCAAATGCAATGAAGAAACTAGAGTATGCCCTTTCAGAAGGGCTAGTAGATGAAGGTGTTATTTCAGTCATTAATTCCTTTAACTCACATCCAGATATTTTTACAACATCAAGTTGTGCAGGGAGAATACAACTAATTATTCTTCCAGATATAGGCCGCAAAGATTCTGTTCAACGTAGAAAAACTTGGCACCGGAAAGTAACTGCAGAGGAAGTCAAGGAGGCAATTTCTGAATTTGATATTCCTGATAATTCTATTGTCATTTTACAGGCTCAATCACCTATTTTCCACATATCCTGTAGAACTATGGAATTAGCAATAAAATTAAGAGGAATTGCTCATGGCCAGGGATGGAAATATTCTTCATTAATTACTGGAAATGATGAGAAATGGAATGTAGAAATACTTTCCGCAAACCGTATAGATAATTTACTTTTCAGACAAGGAGTCATCGATTCTCCTGATACTGCTAGATTAAATTTCATAATAGAGGAATCAAATAAGATTCTTGTTAAAGCTCAAGCGAGACTTGAAGCTTTAGAATATATACCGTCAGGTTTACAGTAATTGTATGAAAGCACTCTACTTTGAAGAGCATGGTGAAAGAGATGTATTGCAATATGGAGATTTACCCGATTTAAAAAATAAGGAAAATCATGTTTTAATTAAAGTCGAAGCATGTGCTCTTAATCATTTAGATGTCTGGATTCGTAAGGGTTGGCCAGGTCTAAATTTGGAAATGCCACACATTGGAGGTAGTGATGTTTCCGGTACCGTTGTTGAGGGTAGTGGTTCTTGGAAAGAAGGGGACAAAGTTGTTGTTGATCCAGGAATATCAACGAAAGAAGATTCGTGGACTGAAAAAGGACATGATAGTATGAGTCCAGGCTACAAAATTCTTGGTGAGCACATAAGTGGAGGTTGTGCAGAATATGTTTGTGCCCCCGTAGAAAATGTTCACAAGCGCCCAGAGGGTTTAACTGCAAGTCAGGCAGCTGCACCTCTTCTCGCAGGTTTAACGGCCTATAGGATGCTTGTAACTAGGGCAGGAATACAGAAAGGTGACGATGTTCTTGTTATGGGATCTGGTGGAGGAGTAAATTCTTTATCGATTCAAATAGCAAACCATTTTGGAGCTAATGTTCATGTTGTTGCAGGCGGTTCTGAAAAGAAGATTAAGGCTGAAGAATTAGGAGCTTCTTTTGTTGTTGATTACAAAGCTAATGAAAATTGGCACAAAGAATTATTTCCAGTTATTGGAAGGAAAGGTTATGATATTGTAGTTGATAATGTAGGTAAGCCAACCTGGACACGCTCTATCCAGTTGTCTGGCATTGGTGGAAGAATTGTAACTGTAGGAAATACTAAAGGACCAATTGCAGAAACAGACATCCGTTATGTCTTCTCTAAGCAATTATCTATTCTTGGATCTACTATGGGTTCCCATTCAGATTTTACAGAATTATTAAAGTTGATGAATTCGGGTGCAATTAAGCCAGTTGTAGATTGTGAAATCCCTCTTTCTGAAGGAGTTAAAGGTCATCAAATATTAGAAGAAGGAACTATGTTTGGTAAAGTAGTTCTTGTTCCGTGAAGTCTTTTGAATATTTACTTAGAAAATCCCAAAGTATCTCTGTTGTTTGTATTCCTGTTGGATTTCCTTTACCTCTACCAACACCGCTTGATGCCGGATAATCGTTCAAGTATGGATTGTGCGATGCATAGAATTGAGTCATTAATCTAACATCAGCGCCGTTCTCGCAGTCTGAATATGCTCTAATATCATAATCTTCTTCTAAAGCAATTATGTCAGGCAAAAGGCCCTGACAACCGTTTAAATCAGCCCAATTTTCAAAATTCTGTACGGCCCCCACTAGAGCAGCTTCAACATCATAAACGCCATAATAAAATCCAACTAAAGACAATGATGGATAGTGAACTAACTCATCCACTAAACCGTGAATTTCCATAAATGGAATAGGCGAATAATCTTGGGAAGGGTCGTCTAAGAGATACATTGAGGAGCATGCTGCAGCTGCAAAGATTTCACTAGCCTGAACAGCTAATCTTTGAGTCATGCCACATCCGTTGGACCAGCCTGTAGAGTAAATTCTGGATTCATCGATATTATATTTTTGCTCGATGATTTTAATCATTTCAACTATAAAACCAAAGTCATTGTCATCACCGCAGCATATATCGTCGGCCATGTTCCATTCATTATCAGAACCTTGTGGATAAGCTACGTAAACTCCATATTCTTCTGAAACATTAGCAAATCTTGTTAGATTGTGTTGAAGGTACATATTACCTCCGATACCATGCATATCAATAATCAATGGGTTTTTTTCGGTAAATATTATTTCTTCAGGTACTGTAATTAACCAGCATCTTTCTTTTTCGTCGAAATCGATACAGTCCTTACTAAGCCCTATTTCAATCCTGTTTCCATTTTCCTCATCGTTCACAAAAAATTCTTCTAAACATCCACTATTTATCGTAAGTATGAGGCAAGCTACCAGAGATATAGTTGTCTTTTCCATATTTAATAAAATTATGTAATTTCAATATTTGATGATGTTGAGCTTACACGACCCTTGTGATTATATTCTAATTTAAGTTCAATAGTCGTCACATCGTTACCTTTATTTTTCATTTTAAGTGTGAATTGTACTTCATTGTAAGATTTTATGTCACCAATTTCAAATGTGTTCTTATCAAAATAGTATGGAACTGTAGGAATAATGCCATTTAATCCTAACAATGAATTATTGTATTCTGGAATAATTTTACAATCAGTAATATTTGTCGATGAATAATTACTCAAGTTAATTTTGATGGTTGTATTATTACTATCTCTATCATACGTTGTTGTTATTGCAATTTCTTTTTCCGTGAAGTAATTGTCAACCATTTCTCTTGTTGCAGATTCAGTTTCAGCAATTATTGGTTCTAGGTTTTTTTGAACATTCGTTATTGACGATGAGTCTCCGTCCCAATACTCTATAGTTTTATTTTCTTCTTCAATTTTTCTTACTGCGTTAATCAATTTTCCTTTAAAGTAATTGTCAATTTCTCCATACACAACTGCAGCTAGATAGGAATGTTTTTCTCGTTGTAATATAATTTTATTATTACCGTAGTCAATGGAACCTAAATCCCCTTCTGTATTGAACGAATCTTGCACAAAATCATTGATTGCAGTGAGCATACCACTCATTATGTCACTATCTGTTTTTACCTCTACAGCGCTGATATTTTTGATTAATCGTCCGTCCTTGAAAATTAGATATAATTCTTCAACTTTATATTTTGCAACAGGTTTTGATTCAATTATACTTATATTTTCATTTAGCATATCATTATTCTTACTTCGATATAATAAAATTCCACCAAAGCTAAGCATAACAATTCCAATTAATGCAGTTACTGGTATTATTGAATCCATTCCCAATAGCCCATCATCA
>CESM01106480.1_pt1 | contig 15806 bp, 12 predicted proteins | sample 361421 | NCBI WGS metagenome assembly CESM01 (sample SAMEA2622219, study PRJEB7988) | marine metagenome | isolation source: saline water (ENVO:00002010), including | reverse complement strand
TTTCTTACAGCTGATAAAAATTTAGCCATTTGAGTAGGGTCTTCTATTAAACTTTGAGCTTGTTTTAAAGCAGTTGCATCTCCATTAACGACTGCTCTTACCATTGCTCTTATAGAGGCATCATCCTGATGTTCCATAAAATTTTTATAAATAACTTGAGCTTCATCTAAGTCATCTATGCTTTTTGTCATAATATCTAAAGCTTCTGCAATAGCTTTTGTTTCTGGTGCTGTAGGTTTTTTTGCCATAGAATTTCTTGCGTTTCTAATTCGTGCAGCACTATCAGCGATATCATTATCTAAAGCCCCTCTTAATTTTCCTAAAGAAAATGTAGAGGCTTCGCCTGCTAAAACTCTTTCTGCGTCAAAACTATTTACAAAAGTTCTAACCGCATTAACTTGTCTTAAACTTAATGCTTCTAAAGGTTCATCTTCATCAAGAATAGCCTTAACTATTCCTGATCCATCTCCTTCTATTTTACTGATATCTAGTTTTAATTCGTCTATATGATCTTTTAAAAATCTTTTAAATTCTATAGGTTTAATAAATCTAGGTCCTCTTGGGCCACCTCCTTTTGCCACATTTTGAATGTTTAACTCATCTAAATTAAGTCCTGCTTTATTTAAAGCTTGATTAAATTTCTTTCGATCACCTTTTTTCATTATGTCTAAGAACTTTGCATTAGCTGCACCCATATCTAAATCAATAGCTTCGTAAGTATCGTCCATAGTTTTATGAAAAGATCTTTGTATATCACTTAAATCTTTTGCTGCTTGTGCAGGGTCTAATCCTTCGTTACCTACTTTTAATAAAATATTGTCGTAGGCCTGTGTTAAAACATCTTCAACTTCTTTTTGAGCTGCTTTTGTTATATCTTCTCCAAGCTTTAATTCTCCAGCTTGAAATTCTTTTATTACTTTTGCAAGTTCATTAGCATCAACAACTTCCGCACCATTAAAAAGTTCTTCTTGTATTTGTCGTCTTAATACTTGTGCATTTTCATCTAATCTTCCTGGCATAATAGTTTCAAATAATCTTACATTAATTCCTGTTATAGGCCTATCTGCTAAACCTTCGCCAGTAATATCTAATTTATAACCATCATCAACTAATGCTTGTAACTCTGCGGCTGTTTTTTTACCTGCATCACTTGTAGCTCTTCCAAGGAACACATCTTCAGCAAACCCTAATTTATTGGTCTTACCAACTCCGCCGGCTCCTTTAATAAGTCTTCTTGCTGTGTTTAAACCAGCACCTACAACAAACTCTCCCGCAGATGCTAAAACTGCTTCTGTAAGCGCTCTTGATGCAACAGATTTTGCGTCTTCATCAGCAACGCCACGCGCTGCTTGCTGTGCCTCATCAGCTAAACTTCCAATACCTGCTCCTAAACCAGCTAAACCTGAAGCTGCTAAAAGTGGTGCCGAAACTGGGGCTAAACCTATAGCTGCTACTGTTCCTAATACAGCCCCTGCCAAAGGAAGACCTGCTTCACCAATAAAATCAGTAACATCACTCCAACTTAATCCTTCTTCATCAATAGCTATTTTACCTTCACCAGCGTTACCTAGTTTTTGTCTTCCTTGAGTTGTTAATATAAATCTTCCGCCTTTGTCAGTATCCCAAAACTCTCCTCTAGGTCCAAGTTTTTTATTTAGATACAGTTCTCTTTCTCTATCATTATTTAAATTAGAAAATGCTAAACGAAATCCTTGATTTTTTATACCGCTAGAGTAGTCAACATCTTTATCATACATATCTCGATTAGGAGACATTCCTATAAAAGAATCTTGATATTCTTCAGGTGCTGATGAAAGGCCAGAGCTTGATCCTTGTCCAGCTAATCCAAAAAAATCATCTAAGTTTCTTTCATTAACAGACCGGTTAGAACTAATGTAATTGTTAATTGCTAAAGACTCTTCCTGAGTTGGCTCATCTCCATCAATTTCAAAAGTTTGATTTTCACCTGATGGTAATGTTAAAGTAATACTTCCCATTTATTTACCCATGTATGCAGTTTTTGGAACTATATTATTTTTAGCACTTAATCTAGCGTTGGCATCTTGTAAAGCTTTTGCTATAGCTGGATGTGCTTTTGCATTTTGGTCTAAGAATCTTCGAACTTGTGCAGTATTGCCTTGTAATTTTTCTATAACTTTACTAATTCTTGCTTTTAGTTGTGCTGGTGTAGTTGTTGCTCCAGGCTCTCCTAAAGCTTTCCTAACCATTTCCCTTTCTGTGTCAGAAATAGTTTTACCACCTTCTCCTAATAGTTCTTTTGCTAACTCTAATTGTAAAAATTGGACAGCAGCTTTTGCATCAGTAAATCCACCGGCTGGAGGATTTAAACCAAATAGACCCCCTAAACTTTCCGCTAATGCTACAACCTTTTTAGGACCGCCAGTAATTTTTTCAGCGTTATCAAATAGATACTGCATAGCTTGTAATTGTCTATTTAAAACAGCCGCTCTGGTAAATGCTTCACCTACAACAGCATCGGCTGAACCTTCAACGAACAAAGATCCATATTGTCCTGCACCTGTTCCAGGATTTTTACTTTTATAAACTTGAGCAGTCATATCTTTATCACCTAATGGTCCTAAATCAATTTTTCCAATGTCGCCATATTTAGGAGCCGCTGCTAATTCCATTCTTTTCTTAGCAAGTGCGCCACCTATCTCTCTTTCATCGGCTTCTATTTTTTGTTGTGTTGCCTCGGCGGCGGCCGCTCCGCGAGCCTCCGCTACACCAAATCCACCAACCTGTCCTGGTGAAACTTGCCCATACATTGATGCAACTTGTCCTGCTCTTTGAGCTTCAGGAGAATAAGAGCCTTCATCTCTTATAGCTATTTCATCAGCAAATAATTGAAAGTCTGTTTTTTCTTTAGCTTGTTGTTCAGGTGGTGTCTCAGTTTCTTGATCACTTTGACCATCACCTTGTCCAGATTCTTCTGATGTTACTTCTTCTGCCTTTGTTGATATTTCTTTAGGCTTTTCAGTACCTTCTCTTGATTGTGCGATATTATTTTGAATTTCTTCTAAATTACTCTCAACAGTTCCTAAGTCAATACTACTAAATAATTTAGAATCATTTTCTGTTATATTTTCAGAATTAAGGTATTCAGCAAAATCATCAAAATTACCGCCAAATCTTTCCATAACAGTTTCAACGGCTGTATTATTTAAAAATTCTTTTGCTTCTTCTCTTTTTTGAGGCAATCTACTATTAAGATTTCTAAGAGCATTATTTGTATTAACTATAGTATTTATGTTGATAGGATCTGCTGAACGTTGCATGCTATATTTTTTTTTATTAATAGCATCGCGTCTTTCTTTTTCTCTTTGTTTTCTTTGTTGAGTATTTATTATAGCATTTATTTGTCGATCATTCATAAATTGAAATTCAGCTTTATCGCGTGTGAAGGGGTCTATATATATTGTTTTATCTTGTAAATCAAAAGGATTAACTCCAGGCACAAAACTTTTAACTTCTCCTCCTTTATTAAAACGTAAAGTTATATTTCCTTTAACACCAGAACCAGCGTAAGGATCATCTGTATATGCTTCTAAAGATGCTGGGCCTCTAGAATATTTTAAAGATTTTTTACCAGACTCTCTATCTTGTATAAGATCAAGAATACCATCTCTAACACCAAATCTGGCTCCTCTAGATTTCTTGTTTGAATAAAGTGGACCAAAGTCAACTCTTTCTTCTTGTAATCTTTTTGCAAGATCTATTAATGTTTCTTTATTTACAGAACCGCCAGACTTCATCATCATAGGTCTATTTTTCCAATTAGGCATTATACAGAACCTCCGCCAAACGGTCCTACTCCTGCAATTCCTGACGCCATTCCATAAGCATCACCTTGATTTGGTAAAGGTGTATTAATTGAATAAGTGTTGTTTGGTAGGCTTCCTGTTACGCCAGACATGTATCCTAATAACTGGAATGGTAACGATTGTTCAGCATAAAGATTAGACTGTCGTGTATCTAATAAATTTTGATTGTAGTCTCTTAATGACTGACCATAGGTTCTTGCTTGATTTAAATCACTTCCATACATATTTTGAGCAGCTTGTCCTAGTCCTGTAAAGTCTCCGGCTAAACTACTTAAACCAGACCCTACCTGACCATATCCTCCAGCTGTATTTGTAACTTGTTGTGCCATGTTTGCATAAGTACTACCAAGACCTGATATACCTTGTGCTGCTACTTGATCAGCTTGACGTTGATTTTGAAAGTTAGTGTTGTATAAATTAGCTAAAGAATTTGCTAAAGTTTCTGATGTGTTGTCTTGTATGTTAGCTCTTTCTACAGCGTATCGAGAACCACCTAAAGCACCTTTTCCTGCCGCTGATCTAGCTAAATTTGTTAACTGAACAGCTTCTTGTTCTCTTAATCTATCAGTTAATCTATCAGCAACTTCTTCTGTAAAAGGATTTCTATCTCTAAGCCCTTGATAAATAGGTAAGGCACTTTCTACTATATCCATACCTTTTCTAGTACCTAAAATTCCTTCTGTTATAAAAGGTGTTTGTTCTCTTTGTAATGCTCCAGCTTCACCATATAAGGCTTTAGCATCTTGTAGATAAGGTTGAAATTGCCCTATACCTGCGCCTGCGGCTTGGTACGCTGATTCTTCTAAACCAGTTAATGGAGCTATATTTCTAGTAACAGCATCTTGACTAAATGGACGACCAATATATTCCATTTCTGGCATTGGATTACCTAAAGAATCTTTTCGTGTTGTGCTGTAAATAATATTACCAGCCTCATCCAACTTAGGTTGCATACCGCTAACTAAGTTCATAGACTCTTGAACTAAGAAGTTTAATAATTCCCTTTTAACAGGATCCATATAAGACTGAGTTGATTGTCCTATCTCTGCCATTACATTCTCCTTTCAAGGTTATTCATAAGGTCATACATTTTTTGTGTACCTTTTTCTCTTGAACCGTTACCCATATTCCTTACGGCTTCAGCAGTCATAACAAACTCACCATCTGATAATCGTGCCGGAATAGAATCGCTAGTACCAGTTCCTGGACCATTAGCTGCACCACCAGATCGTAAGTCAGCTATGCCTCCAGAAGCATAACGCCTTGCTCTCATAGTTCTTGAAAAACCACCTCTTGCAGGATCTAATGTTTCTCTTCTAAATTCATTTCTTAATCTTTTATCTCTATCCTCAGCTTCTTGTTGAAAGTCTCTTTTTTCAAAATAGTCAGGATTTAATTTTTTTAGAATTTCTTCACCTATTGCTATTTGAGGATATTTTTCTAACCTGTCTGCAAAATATCCTATCCCTTCTCCAAAACCTGGAGCTTTTTTTGTTGCTTGCGTTAAAACACTTTGTACTCCCATAGGATTTATATAGACTTGTTTTCCAGTAGCAGGATTAGTTATAACCCTTCCTCCATTTGGAAAAGTTTGTTCAGTAAATTCTGTTCCCATTGGACCTTGTTGCTGCACAGATGCAATCCCTGTTGTTGGCGCCGAACTACCAAATAAACCAGCAGGATCATAATTTGTAACCTCAGCCACCTCGCTACCACCTGATATTGTTGTTTGACTAGCTGGACTAAAAGATGCGTTTTGCAATGAACCGCCATAAGGGTCTTGATTTTGATTAAATGGATCAGGATTCATAGGAGGAGGACCGCTTAATGCTGGTTTGTTACCATATACTTTTACATAATCTTCGTAAGACGTTCCCGAACCTTGACCTCCAAAAAGATTTTTATAATCATTAAATTGTTTTTCAGAAAGATTGCCAGACTCAAAATTACTTACATATTGTTGTTTTTGAGTAGGAGTTAATTGATTGTATTGTTGTAATAAACTTTTAGGTGTTGGTTTTTTACCTTTTCTTACTCCGCCAATAGTTCTTCCTAAGTTAGTCATTAAAAAGTTTCTTGCGAAATCATCACTGTTGCCACCAAATAAAGACATGACACCAGCTGTTCCTAAAGATTTAGCGAGATTTTCAGGGTCTATAAATTCTCTTCCGTATGTTCCTATGTCAGTAAATAAATCTGTTATCCAGCTCATGAAATCCTCACGTTATCTGCAATAATGATACAATAACATCTAGTGCTGTTCCTGTACCAGCATTAATTATTAATTTATCACCTGCTTCCAGGTTAATAACTTCTCCGTTTTGAAGAACTCCTTCTTGCGTTGTTGCAGCAACTGAACTCGTATCCCATATACCTGTCGTGTTTGTAGAACTGTCAAAGACACTTACAGTAGAATTAACAGCACCACCAGTGGTATTATATATATTTACTACTTTAATGATAGCTTGTCCACCAGTTGGACAAACATAAATATCCGTATTACCAGAACTTAAACCATTTTTAACAACATTTAAGTAAGCACTTGCCATTAATTAATAAACCAAGAAAAACTTTCAGATGATTCTCTTGCCTCCGTAGGTGTCTGTATACTGTTAAAAATTCTTTGAATATCACCAACTAACCTACGAAAATAAGACTGTTCGTATGCATCTCCTGGCAATGATAAGGTTGTTTTAGTAAGAACTTGTTCAGGTACTTGTGTCATCTTCTGCCGTCCGCTCTCATATCTAAACGTATTCCGCCAAGTCTCCACTGCTGTCCTAGTGTATTTGTTTCAAACTTAAAGATAGCTTGTCTACTCCTTATGCGTGAATATAATTCTTGGCTTCCAGTATCTCCAGTATTAGAAGCGTTTGTTTGAAAAGTAAATGTTTGGTCTGTTGTTGGTTGATTTAAACTAGAGCCAAAGTCTCTAACTTTTACCGTTAAATCTAAAGACTGAGTAGCATTTGTTCCGTAAAAAAATACATCAGGTAAAATACGTCTTATAAACATAATTTGATTACCAGCACCTATGTCAACATCACTTGATTCTATAAAGGCTATCATAGGTGATCCATCATCATCGTCACCTGTTTCTTGATTATATAAGTAGTTATTTGTGCCAGCAGCAATTGGATTAGTTACTGACGTTCCTACATCATCCCAAGCAGTTCTGTCTAAAGTTCCTACAACCCAAGTATTATCAACATAGTTAAATGTAACATAGCGATTTACTTCAGTAGAGTCAGCGCTTGGATAATACCAAGAAACTTCATTAAAGTTTTCATTACGACCAGCAAATATTTTATAACGTTGTGATATATTAATATCATCAAAAACATAATTTCTTACAGTACATGGAAGCGTACGAACACTGCCGTCATACACATAGAAGTTTTCATTGTCAGCAAAGTAAATAACGTTATTAGCGTTAACAGCAGCATTAGGACTAATAATAGAAGTACCTTCAGCTATTAAACTAAAACTAAACACAAAGTTAGTACCAGTATAAGACATGGCATATAAAGAAGTGTCGGTCCAAATAATAATTTCTTGTCTTGTTTTTATTGCTCCAATAATTTTACTGCCAGAAGATAATCTATAATCACCAGCGGAATTACCATTAAGAACTTCCCATGTAGATGGATCTTCTGTGTCAGACCATCTAATTAACATAGGGTCTTGCGTTGTTGAGCCAACAGGATTAGCCCCTAAACAAACAACATGTTTTCCTAATTCACTTACAAGAACTTGTGTAGCAAAAGTAGGTGCTTGAGAATCAGCACCCGGTATAGTAGACAAAGGTATTGCTCTTGATGTTACATTGGTTGATTTATCCCAATAATAAACACCACCATTTTGTACGTTAAAGACTAAATCTTCACCAAAATTATCTTTACCCCATAAACGTAATTGTTGACCATCAGTCAATGATGTTGCCGCATTACCCCATCCAATAAAAGTATCAGCTTGTTGTATAGTTGTACTTGCACTATGAGAAGCTGCTGTAGTCCCAGATTGACCTCGTGTACAACCTGTAAAACTTCCAGCTGTTTTTCCTGTGTAAGTTACTAGTTCTTCTCCAATAAGTATTGTTCCGTTTGTTGTAAAACCAGTTGTAGATGATGCATTTATTGTAGTTGCAGAGTTAGATGTAGTTCCTGTAGAAACTGTTGTCGCAACACCTATTTGTGTTCCACCCCAAAAACCAGCTCCAAAACCTACACCAGCTGTATAATCTGTTGATCCTGTGTTTATTTGATACGTCGCTGTAACCGTTCCACCGCCAGGTCCAGCGTTAGAGCTAGCTGCATTATCTACATTTATTGTATAATTATCATTATCAATAACAGTTACAATTTGTTGTTCTTTGTTAAAATCAGCGGCAGCTATACCACCAACAGCACTTGACCCAGAAAAAGTAACAAAGTCATTAGCTTGAGCGTTATGTCCCGTATCGGTAACATTTACTAAAGTTGATCCACTTGTTGTTGTAAAAGGATTGTTAATGTTTCCAGTTGATCGAATAGGTGTGATATCATTATAAGCTTCACCAACAGAAATATAAAATTTTAAATTAGTTCCAACACCAATAAACTGTGAACCATCAATAGCAGCCCACTGATTTAAACTACGGCAAATGCCTTGAAAAGTTGAGTTACCTCTTTTTTCCCATCCACCTATTTTTTCTGGAAAACCATAACGAAATCTTACTTTATCTGAATCGTACCAACCGCCTTTATTGGTGTAACGTGTGCCATCTTTTACAACACCTTGTTTAAACTGTATATTTTCTAACGCCATTAGTCACCTTATGATGGGAAAGATGCACCATAAACATCTACACGAGATCCTGATTTTAAAGTATTACCACCTTGTTGTGTAAATATTAAACCAAAAACAGCAGTAGAGTTTGCAGATGCTTCTTTAAAATAACTCTGAGTTGTTTGATCTATATTGCCAGAAGCACCACCGTCTTTTGTAGAAGTTGCTTGAGCATTTCCATAATAGTTTTGACCAGTGCTATATCCTGGCGCACGCACTAAATACACTGTACCTTCGACAACAACTTCTGTGCTTGTGCTTGGAGCGGGTGATGAAGCAATAATAGCATCAGCAACACCAGAAACTTTAACAGCTGTAGAGCTAACAGTTCCAGCACTGGAAACATCTTGATAGATATAACTATTATTAAATATATTACTAGCAGAAACTCTTGTTCCTCCAGAATCTACTAAACCAACTCTAAAGTCAGTAGCAATAGCAGTGTCATAAAGTAATCTAAATACAGCCCAATAAATATCATAACTTGTGGCACTAAAAACTGTCATAGAGTTTGCACCAGCACTAGTAGCTTTTCCTACAGTAGACCATGCTCCAATACTACCAATATCAACAAATTGCATATTACCAGAACTGTTCATTTGTAAGATTTGACTAGTTGTTCCAGAACTACTTGGTAATTGATAACCACCAGTACCACCAATAGTTAAGTCATCCGTTATAGTTCTTCCAGAAACATGTAGTGAAGATGAAGGATTTTGTTGGCCTATACCTATACGATTATTTGTTTGATTTAAAACAAGAGTGTTTGTGTCAAAATTTAGACCATTAGGGGTAGTTATAGTGTTACTATTAATTGTTGTTACATCAGATGTATTATCACCAATTGTTGTGTTTCCGTTAAGAGTTGTTACTCCTGTTACTGTAAGGTTACTTGCAGCGTTTAAATTTTTACTTACATTTACGGTGCCATTACCATTAGGTTCAATAGCAATATTACCATTTGTATTAGTAGAACTAATTGTATTTCCTGTAATGCGTATATTACCCATATCAAAAGTATCTGCAAAATTAGAAGCTAAATTAACGTTTGACCCTGTACTATAAACAATACCTGTTTTTCCATTAGGAATAGCTACAGCAGACCCTGTAGGGCCAGCAACCTGTACATTTATATCGTGACCACCTGTTGTAGAATTTTTAACAATATATATTTTTTCTTGAGCAGGAATAAATATAGAAGCAGCAGAGCCTATTGACCCATTAACTTCTAAAACTGCATTTCTTGATTGATCTACTTGTCCGTTATTAGTTGAAAGAGTTGTATTTCCAGTAATTGTTATTGTTTCTACACCAGAAATTGCTTGTTCCAACAAAGTTCCTAAGTTTCTATTAGTAGTTGAACCCCAAGTACCAGCTTGTTCTCCGGTTGCCATAAGTTCTAATCGTAAAGAATTTGAATATGTACTTGCCATTATGCTGCTATCTCCGTCCATCCAGGCGTTTGTGAATCATTTATAACGGCCCAAACATTAACAGCTGGGTCACTCGAAGAAATAAATCCTGTAGCCGACACGCCTGTTGGACTTACTAATGCCGAACCAGAAACTATTATCGTTGATGCATCCGCTAGTTCAGCAAATGTATCTAAACCAGCATTTGTAACCTGAATAAATACTGATGATTGTATTATTACACTATTTAATTGAGTTGTTCCAATAATTTCAGCATTATAATCTTGATCAAGCTTAAAGCCCATTCCACTATGATTTTGACAATATATATACAGCTGTGGTGTATCATCTGCTAGTGTTATCTCTACATAAGCACCAGGATTTCCCGGCACACCGTTTTTAACAACTCCTGTTGTATACTCAACACCTTCTGTAATTGGAACACCAAAGCCCATACCACTATGATTAGTGCAATAAGTATAAAGTTGAGACGGAGCGTTATTAGCTACAACAATTTGTGTATAAGCACCAGTTTGACCCGGTACTCCTACTACTGTAACTCCGTCAGTATATTCTGATCCGCCAGCCCAAGTGCCATTATCTGTTGTAGAAAGTCTTAATGGATGATTACTGTTAGTATTGTCCGATTGATCAAATTTATAGGTTGAGCCTTTTTTTAAGGCAATAGGCATTTGTTGTTGAACGCCATTAACAAAATACTTATTTGCTCCATTAACATTTTGTACGGTAATGGTAAATGTTTCATTACTTGCGTGTGTACCATCAGGTACTGTAGAAAATCTTAAAGGATGATTACCATTGCTAGAATCAGATTGATCAAATCTATATGTAAATGGAGGATGCAAACTATCAACGGTAGTCTGCTTAAAGTAATTCATGTAATAAACATTACCACTACCACCATTTGCAACGGTTACATTAAATGTTTCATCTTGTCTTGGTTTAGCTATAACACTACCAGCAATAACTGTTTCTTGACCTAAATTAGCTGTTAAAGCACCTGGTGACGTAGCATTTATAAGAACAGGTAAATTGGCTTCAGCATTACCAAGTTCTGCTGTCATTAGAAGGTTTGTGTTATTTACATTAACAAACATTCCTGTAAAGACAGTAATGTTTCCAAGAGATGACTGTAAGGCATTTAAAGGTGTAATAGTTGCAGTGGTACCCTCGAATACAAGAGGAGTTCCCAGTGATGTTTGTAAATTAAATCCTGTAACATCAAACACCATGTCAAATGATGTTGTTTCATTTCCTAATGTAAGTGTGCCAACAACTCCAGTCGCATCAACGGTAACACTAACAGGACCTGACCCTGATGATGCAAAGGTATCTTGTGCGAATGAACTAAAACCAAACATATTTTTATATTATCCTATTCTTTAAGAAAATACGAGTATTTGATTTTACTCCTTTTCTTCTTCTGGTTTATATTCTGGGGTTGGTGGTTCGGGAACTAAAGTTCCTAGTGGAAAATTTTCATTCCAAAAATTATCTTTAACATCTAAAGGTTCGTTTTTAGCATTAAAATATTTTTTTCCTATTTTTTTTAAATTAGCTCTATAATCTGTAAATTCTTTTTGAGAGTCTTCTGTTAAAGTGGTGTCAACCAACTGAGTCCAATCAAAAGACTTATGAACGTCATCAATCATATTGTTAAAATTGTTAATTTTATTTGAAACATAATTTTCTATATATGCATCATGCAAACCTTGACGAAAAGCTAGTTCTTCATCACTTTCATCAACCAAAACTCTTTCAAAGTTTTCGTTTCTTACACTTACTTTTCCTCTAGTTAAAGTTTTTTTTGTTGGTAAAGCCATACTAATCCTCTTTATGCGGTAACAACTGCTGTTGGTTTTATTTGAGCTTTTAAAATTATAGATGCAAATTGCCCAGTTGTATTTTTACTAGTGCTTTGTTCACTAGTTCCAAGATAAAAACCACCAAAATCAGTCCAAGGACCGCCTCTATCTAAATTAGATTCAGCTAATATAACTTCATCAACTTTAGGCCTAACTGTTCTATAAGACCAGGCTGGTGGATAGTTAGGGTCTTCAGACATAGTTCCTTCAGCATCTATTTTAAAACCATAATTTACTTTTGCTGATACTCTAACCCTTACTGACCAAGGCTGAGGCTCACTATCACCTTCGCCTATTGCCTTAGAAATTAGGCCTGTTCCATATTGATTACCACTACTACTAGCAACCCAACCATTCCCAGTACCAGAACCGCCTTGAGCAGTACTACTACTTGAGTATAGAGAACAGTCTTTCCTTGCCGTGGTTTGATCTTGAGTATACATCATATTTCCAGTAGGATTTAATAATTGAATGTAAAGGTCAGACGAACTATTACTTCCAGTAGAAACTCCCCAAGCATTTAACTCAAACCATCTTAAATTTTTTTGAAAAAGATAATTTGTTTTAATTGCGTCTGATAAATTCCACATACCTACTCTGGCTCCATAAATTTGCCCACTACTATTTGTTAACGCATCTAAAGTCCAACCAGCACTTGTTAAGTAAGCTGTATCTACTAGAACAGAAGAAACAAATGCTGTCCCGTCTGCTACAAAAAATTCTACTGGAATAGACGTTTCTTCAAATGTTAAGTTTCCAGAAGAATCTAAAAAAGCTGATAATGTTTGAGATGGTCTTGTTGTTGGTAAAGACATATCAGCTGTACCAGATAATGTTCCTATTTTATTTGTTGCTAATGTTGACATATTATTATTCCTTAACCGGTTTTTGGTATTCCATAAAGAGTCATCATACCTCTTTGATAATAAGAAGTATTTCCTGATCCACCATTATCTTGTGAGTAAGATGAATTATGTATTCTAAATTTATCTGCAAACGAAGAATTTGATGGGTTATCGTACGCAGTTTGTGATCTTCTAACAACTTGCATCCAATAATATGCTTGATTGCTATTGTAGCGAGATGAATCCCATTCATCCCAATACATACCAACAGGATCTGCAAAAGAAGCTCTCATTCCTGCTCCGTTGTAATATCTTATACAGCCTCTCATACCTCCTCTATAAGAGTAATTTTCATTAACTATAGATGGATCAAACATAGATTCATAATCATAAGTACTGTTAGAATTTCCAGAAATATTATAAGCCATATAAAGTTCATATCCAGCTGCACCTGTTTGAGCGCCGGTGGCATTAGTGCTATTAGACATGGAATTATCCATATTTTTAAAACCATTATTAGTAAAAGTTTGATTCGATATGTTAGTAGTACCAGCGTAAGGAGCTAAATCAAATCTCATATTATTACCATTTTGTCTATTACCTTCAATATCAAATTCTATTCTATAGACATATATATCTGAACCACTATATCCACTTCCTTCAATACTTACTTCACATCCATTGGTCCAATCATTTGTTTGTGTACTACCTAAAAGAACCCATCCTGTTTCACCAGCTTTACCTAAAGATGAAAAACTAGGACTAGCTGAGCTAGTTGTCATATTACCTGAAGAATCTACTTTTAAATTTGTTTTTGAAGAGGGAAGAGTTTTAGGCAAAGTTAAAGGAGCTGATCCTGTTAATGATTGTATTTTATCTGTTCTAACTGTCATTTTTTATTACCTTATTTATTTACGTTAATATAAGAATATGTTGTAAACATACCTTCACTTATATTATTTCCACTTAAATCATAAATTTTAATTTGTGTGTATGGATTAATAGTAGCTCCGCTTGTATTGTAATATCTAACCCATTTATGAACTATACAACCCCTAGTTGAGCTAGTGTAAGTACCATTATAATTATAATTAATACAACTTTCTATTAACATTGCATTATCTTCTATTCCAGCCCCATCTGACGTATTGTATTGACTTATAGTAATATATCCACACATTAAACCTAAGTCATTTTCATTAGCAGTTTTTGTAAAAATTTCTCCACTTTTAGAAGCACCTACTACTGCTTGAGTGTAGGTTAATTTAAAACCATTTGAATTAGCAGTTCCACTAGTAGCATTATTTAAAGTACCAGTACTGCCAGATGAATAATTTTCTTGTCTTCTTTCTTTGTAAGAATAAGAATTACCTATAACATTATTATTACTAGCATCTAATAATTGAAGATAAGGAGTAGCATTTCCCACAAAACATACTCCAGCAAAATCTACTTGAGTTCTAACGATGCTTGATACGTCTGTTACATCAGATGGTAAAGCACTTAATGTTGCATTTGCAACAGTGCTAGATGAATTATTTACTCTTAATTTATCACAAAAACGTTCTGCAATTTTACCTGTTGATGTAGACATATTTTGAACAATAGGATTAGCCGTTCCGTAACCTAATTGACCACCACTTGTTGATGTTAAATCAACTGTAGAACTAGGATAAGTTGTAGGCAGTGTAAACTCTTCCCCGCCTGGAGTACTTATTTTATTTGTTTTTATTAACGATGCCATAATATTACCTTTTTAACCTATATTTTATTGTATTGCAAATTATCATGCTACTGTTATTTCCGCGGCAGATTGTTTAAGATGTGCAAAAACTTCTACTCTTCCTCCAATCATTCCAAACATAGAAGAACCAGTTAAATAATTTTTATCATAAGGAAGAAAATTTAATCGAAAACCTCGAGCATGACCAGTGGTAACGTTATAAGCAGTATTGTTGTTGTTTCCCTGTGGTCTTGTATAACCAGTTATTCTATATGGTTGTTGTTGATAATTACCTTGATAACCACCCCATCTTAAATCATAAGAGCTATCTAAAGAATCTATTCTATTAAAAAGATTCATTTCACCACATAAATCAGTTCTGTTATACTGTGCGTTAGCCGATGATACACTGAAGGGATTATTGGCCATATCAGGACCATAATAACTAGAATTACCTAGAGAAGCTAATTGAGGATTACCTTGATAACCAAATATATTTAAACCATAAGTATCACAATCGTATGTTCCATTGCTAACAGTTACACTTGCACCTTTACGGCTATATCCAAGAGGAAAACTTTGATTCCAGCTATTATTATACCCATAATTCCAACGAAAAGCTCCATAATATTGAGCAGAAGTGCTATCAAGGATAGGATCACCACCAGCTGCTGATAGAGGAGCTATAAACCATGTCATAGTTTCTTGTCTTTGATTTGATTGATCTGGTTGCCCAAAATTTAAAAAATAAAATTTAATTGTAAAGTTTTCTATTAAATCAGGTGTAGCTGCAACGCTAGTTGGAACTATACATTCTAATGATTGTATAGGAGATGAGGGACTGTAAGAGTTATAATCAAATGTAGAAATATGAACTTCTGTTGTTGGAGAAGCAACGGCAACGCCTCCAGCAGAAGTAATCGCACCTTTAATAGCAAAGCCACCTCTACCATTTGTAACAATTTCTGTGTTAGCAGCTCCATCTGTTGTTGGTAGTTTCCATGATATTGGGCCACCTGTTGTTATACCTGCGCCATTATTTACAAAAGTTGTTCCTACAGGAGAAACAGTGGCTTTTACGCCATTTGCTATTGTAACAGTAGCGTAAGCATTAATACCTGGTGAAAACATAGTATCGGAAGAAATAGTTACATCATCAGTAAAATCTGCTGTTCTATCCATAACTGTTCCAGAGGCTATATCAACAGCGTATAAATCAGCACTATCAGTAACAGTTAATGTTTGACCTGATGCAACTGTATAATCAG
>CESM01234945.1_pt1 | contig 15874 bp, 14 predicted proteins | sample 361421 | NCBI WGS metagenome assembly CESM01 (sample SAMEA2622219, study PRJEB7988) | marine metagenome | isolation source: saline water (ENVO:00002010), including | reverse complement strand
AATTGATATATTCTATCTGCATAATATAAATACGAAATTGCACCAGTTTCATATGAAGCAATTATAGTTCCAATAAAAATATTTATCTGAAGTAGGCCTGAGGAAAAAAAACTTGTAGAAAATAAACCAAGGAAACGTTTTGTGTTTGTTGTAATTAGTGGAGAAAAATAAGTTATCTCTATTTTATTATTTTTAAGTGAAGCTTTTAAACAAATTATTTGAACTATACCTCCAATGATTACAGACCACGATAAAAAAAGTAAAAAATTATTACTCGTTACATAAGCATATAGTATTCCCAATATCATGAAGAGATTTAAAATTATTGGAAGCGAAGCTGACAAGGCAAATTTATTATTTGCATTGAGAATAGATGAATAAATTGATCCAATACTAATTATAACAAGAAAAGGAAATATAATTCTTGATGTATTAATTAGTTCGTGCAGCTTTTCATCGTTCAGGGCAAAACCTGGTGCCAAGAATAAAATAAAAGTCGGCATGAATATCTCAATAATAATGACAATAATGACTGTTATGGTTGTAAAAATAACAATGATATTTCCAGCAAATTTTTTTGCATCTTCCAAAAACTTTTCACTTATCAACTTTGAGTAAACTGGTACGAATGCAGAATTTACTGCCCCTTCTGAAAATATTCTGCGAAATGTATTTGGAAAACGAAAGGCTACAAAAAAAATATCTGCAAATATTCCTGTACCCAAAAAATTTGCAATCAAGATATCTCTTAAGAATCCAAATACTCGACTTACAGATGTAAAAAAAGAATAGATAAATGATGATCTTATTACATTCATATAATTGTTGTTTATTAATCTATTTTCATCTAAATATCGTCAAAATTAAGTATACATTCCCATTTTATAGTTTTTGAATTTGAAACGCAGATAAAAACCTATATAAATGGCCAAAAAGGGATTTATGAAGAAAAAGGATAGAGCAGAGCATTTTAGTGAGAAGGAAGCTTTAGTTTTTCATGCTCAGGGAAAGCCAGGAAAGATTGAAATTAAAGCAACCAAACCACTTGAGACACAAAGGGACTTGTCTCTAGCTTATTCACCTGGAGTTGCGGCACCAGTTAATGCGATTGCAGAGGACACCAGTGCAGTCTATGACTATACGAGTAAGGGCAATATAGTTGCCGTAGTATCAAATGGAACCGCTATACTTGGTCTTGGTAATTTAGGCGCACATGCCTCAAAACCAGTGATGGAAGGTAAATCTGTTTTGTTTAAAAGGTTTTCTGACATTGACTCAATTGATCTTGAAATTGATACAGAAAATGCTGACGAGTTTATTAATTCTGTTAAATATTTAGGCCCATCTTTTGGAGGAATAAATTTAGAAGATATCAAAGCACCTGAGTGTTTCATTATTGAAGACACATTAAGAGAGCTAATGGATATCCCAATATTTCATGATGACCAGCATGGAACTGCTATAATATCTACAGCTGCCCTTCTAAATGCATTGGATCTTAGTGGGAAAAAAATAAGTGATGCAAAAATTGTTGTTAATGGTGCAGGTGCAGCTGGCATAGCATGTTTAGAGCTTCTCAAAGCAATGGGAATGCCTAACAATAATGCAATACTTTGCGATACAAAGGGCGTTATTCACTCTGAAAGAAAAGAAAACATGAACCAGTGGAAATCTGCTCATGCAATAAAAACTGATTGTAGGACATTAGAGGATGCGCTGGTTGGTGCAGATATTTTTTTTGGTTTATCAGTTGGGAATATAATCAGTCAAAAAATGGCCTTATCAATGGCTGATAACCCGATTATTTTTGCTATGGCAAACCCTGAACCTGAAATTACTCCAGAAGATGTAAAAGAATGTAGATCTGATGCAATAATTGCAACAGGAAGATCCGACTATCCTAATCAGGTAAATAATGTTTTAGGATTTCCCTACATATTTAGAGGGGCGTTAGATGTTAGAGCTACAACAATTAATTTAGAAATGAAGATAGCTGCTGCTAAAGCAATAGCTGACTTAGCAAAAGAGGATGTACCTGACGAAGTTGCAAACGCTTATCCTGGGAAGCGCCCACAGTATGGTCCTGATTATATTATACCTTCTCCGTTTGATCCTCGACTTATTAGCAAAGTTCCACCTGCAGTTGCCAAAGCTGCTATGGATACTGGAGTTGCGCGCAAAGCAATTGTGGATATGGACAGGTATTCTAATGAGTTATCAGCGAGACTTAATCCCTCAGCTGGATTGTTACAAAAAATATTTCAAGAAGTAAAAGAAAACCCAAAACGCGTTATCTTCACTGAAGGCGAGGAAGAGGACATGATTCGAGCGGCTGTAATATTCCTTAATAATGGAATGGGAACACCAATACTAATTGGTAGAGATGAAATAATTAAAAATAAAATGAAAGAAATGGGACTTGATTTCTTTGATAAGATAGAAATTCATAGTACTAGAAATAAAGCAGAGCACGATAGGTACGCTGAACATATTTATAACAGGCTTCAAAGAAAGGGTTTTTTAAGAAAAGATTGCCTTAATCTTCTTACCAAAGAAAGAAATGTATTTGCTGCCTGTATGGTATCACTTAATGAAGCTGATGCGATGGTTTGCGGTCTAACACGAAGTTTTGCTGCTTCTCTAGAAAGCATAGAATATGTATTAGATCCTATTCCTAATAAAACAATTTTGGGAATGACTGTTATGTTGTGCAACGGAAGAACAATATTTGTTGCAGACTCAAATGTTCATGATATGCCCAACGCTGCACAGCTTGCAAATATAACGCAGGAAAGTGCGGAAGTTGTAAAAGAAATATTTGGAATTGAACCGAGAGCAGCTTTAGTTTCTTATTCAAATTTTGGTACACCGTATACTGAGCGCTCAGTTTATATGAGGGATGCCATCAAAATACTTGATGAAAGAAAACTTGATTTTGAATATGACGGTGAAATGGGAGCAAATACTGCTTTGAATGAAAATTTGATGAACTTGTATCCATTTTGTAAACTTTCTGGTCCTGCTAATCTTTTGATTATGCCAGCAATTCACAGCGCTAGTATTTCTACTAAAATGTTACAAGAATTAGGTGGAGGAAATCTGGTTGGTCCCTATCTTGTGGGGTTTAAAGAGAGTATTCAAATAGCTCCTTTAGGTGCGAATGTTTCTGATATTGTTAATCTCGCTGCACTTGCAGCTTTTAAGAATTAGTCTTTTAAGAAATTTGAAATTTCATTAATTGCTTTTTTTGACTCTGGTAAAAATCCAAAGATTTGCCAAACATGAGGTAGATTTTTATAAATACTCAACTTCACTCCATTATTGTTATTCTTAAGATTGTTTGAGATTGTGATTGAGTCACTGAATAATATTTCAATATTACTTACCTGGATAAGTGTTTGAGGAAAATTTTTAAAATTTGCAAATATAGGTGATATCATTGGATTCCTACAGTCCTGGTTTGGAGCATACCACTCTTCAACAGTTTTTTTCATTGATTTAGCAGTATTAAGCCAATCATCGTAAGACAAATAAGGATCCGACAATGAATTCTCTCTAATACTACTACCTTCTCCCGTTAAGTCAGCCCACGGAGAAAGCAGAAAAACTTTTGATGGTAAGGGTTCATTAATTTCTTGAAGTTTTAATATAGTTACAATTGATAAATTGCCCCCCGCAGAGTCACCTCCTATGAATATATTTTTACTCTTATAGCCCATTCTTAATAAACTTTTATAACTTTCAACGGCATCATTAAGTGCAGCTGGAAAAGGGTTCTCAGGGGCAAGAGAATAATCAATTGCATAAACTTTCAAATTAGATTTTTTAGATATACTTGATAAAAGATTTTGATGGGTTTCAGGAGAGCCAGCAATATATCCACCTCCGTGAAAGTAAAGTATGCACTTGTCTTTACTCAATTCTTCATGATCAAAAGAAAGTGTTCTAATATTTTCTAAATAAATCTCATTTGTTTGAATTTTTGAAATTTTTTTATTAAATATAAATTTTTGCAAACTAGTATTTACAATTGAACTATTTGTATCCTCATAGCCCTTTTGATTCATCATTTTTCTTGCTTCTAGATAAGAGCGATCTTCAACTGAAGGTTGAACTTTCTTTACATATTTTTTTAATGCATAATTTAATATTCTTGCCCTGATACTCATACAATACTCAAATAATAACTATTCATCTAATTTATCAAAGATTATTTTTGCGACATCAATCTTATGAAGTTTTTTAATTTCTTGAATACAAGTTGGTGAAGTAACATTTATTTCTGTAAGATAATTTCCTATTACATCAATGCCAGCGAAGAACAGCTTTTCGTTTATTAAAGTTTCTTTGATGATACTGCATATTTTTCTGTCATTTTTTGAGAGTTTTACTGCCTTAGTATTTCCCCCAACGTGAATGTTTGATCTGAACTCATTTGTTTTAGGAATTCTTTTTAATGCTGCAACAGGCTCACCGTTAATAAGTATTATTCTTTTATCACCCTTTATTATTTCTGGCAGAAACTTTTGTACTATGAAAGGAATACTATCTTCATCTATAAACTTCTCGATGATTTGATTATAATTTTTATCCTTCTTATCTAATAAAAAAATACCCTGTCCTCCATTGCCGTAAAGAGGCTTGATAACGGATCTCTTACAGCTGCTCATAAAAAGATCTATTTCTTTTCTAGATCTAGTTATTAACGTTGGAGGAATGATATCTTTAAATTTCAACATTAGTATTTTTTCTGGAGCATTTCGTATGCCTGCTGGACTATTAATTACTTTTGTTTTTGGATTCAATTGCTCCAGTAAATGCATTGATGATATGTATTCCATATTATATGGCGGGTCTTGACGTATAAAAATACAATTTAACGAATTTAAATTTAATACTTTTTCTCTACTTATAATATAACTGTTCAATTTGTTATTCTTGAATTTAATTTCTTTTACAAAGGCATATACAGTATTTTTTTTGAATGTGAGAGACCTTGGAGAGAAAATAAAATTTCTATTTTTTCTTTTTTGTGACTCCAATATCATTGGCAAAGTACTGTCAGTATCATGATTGAGTGTATGCACAGGATCTATTTGGAAACCATATTTCATAAATCTTACTCCTATTCAGATTTGATGGTTATATAGTCAATTACTTCCTCAACTCCAAATACGTCTTTAGAAAGTTCTATGGCCTTTTGCTTTTCTTCTCTCGAACTTGAGATTCCAATTATATAAACAATTTTATTAACAGTTTCGATGTTATAATTTAAAGAATTGATTTCTTCATCAAGCATTAATCTAGCCAAAACTTTTGTACTAATAACTAAATCATCAGCAAAATTTAATATACTGTCACTTTGACTTATTTGAATTTCATTAATAACAGTTTCAACTCCTTTTACTCCCCATGCAATTCGCGTAGCTTCTATTCTTAGATCTATATTATCAACAGTACCGGTTAACAATACTCTTCCTTGAGAAACCTCCACATCAACATTAAAAAATATTTTTTCGCTTTGATCAAAATAAGAATTTTTTAAAACAGTTTTAATTAAAACATCATCAACAAACTCTCCTATGCTTCGATCAGAATTTGAAACTGTTACTCCCTTTACAGCTACTCCAGTTGCTACAGGAATAGAACAATTAGTTAGTAAAAATATAATTACTGACAAGATTGAAAATATTGAAAATTTATTAAGTGTCATAACTTAAAATTATATTAATTTTATATTATTTCCTATTTTTTATTAATAGCTGATAAATATCTCTTTTAGATATACTTAAATCTTTTGACATAAGACGGGATACATCAGAAATATTCATACCTTTATTTAGTAAACTATTACCGGATTTAATGATTTCTTCTGCAGAAAGTTTAGCAATTTTTCTCGTTATTGGTTCAATAATAAATGTTATCTCGCCTAATATTTTTTCTTTCAAACTTAATTTTTCTAAAAGATCATAAATATTAGTATTGATAATTTCCTCATGTTTTTTTGTTAATTCCCGAACAAATGTTATTTTACAATCACCACTTAATTCTAATATTGTATTTAATGTTTTGATAATTCTCTTAGGTGATTCAAAATATATTTCTGGACAGTCACTTAAATTAAATCTTGCTAAATGACTTTCTATTTTCTTTTTTTCTCTTGGAAAAAAACCTCTAAAGGTAAAATTTTCTTTTTGAAAAGCTGCTAAAACGAAGCTTGCTATTGGTGCTGATGGACCTGGTAAAGAAAATACACTTAAATTGTTTTCAAAGCATTCTCTCACAAGATCAGCCCCAGGATCTGAAATAAGTGGTGTTCCAGAATCTGTAGTTATAGCAATAGAAAAATTAGAACTTATTTTTTTTATTATTCCAGGAATTTTATTTTTAGAATTAAATTTGTGAAATGACTGTATTTTAGATTTTATTCCATATTTAGACGTAAGTTTTTTTGTAACTCTAGTATCCTCACTCATTATTAAGTCAACTGAAGAAAGTATTTTTAATGACCTTATCGTAATATCAGATAAATTTCCTATTGGCGTGGGAACTACATAAAGACCACTTTGAGGTTTCTCATGTTCCAATAACTTTGTAATATAAGATAAATTTAAATTTGATTGCATGTTTTATTTTAGAGATAATTTTATTATTTTAGTAATTCTTTATTTAAGTTTATTATTATATGGCTGTGAAACAACACAATTAGCTCCAAAGAAAACACTAACATACAATCAAACTCAATTGCTAGAAACTATAGAAGAAGATGTAGATCCAAATACTCAAGAAAACAATTTAATAGAAAAAGATGATAAGATTTTCAGGGTAGGCTTGCTTTTACCTTTGTCTGGAGAATTTTATCAGATAGGCAAGTCGCTGCTCGATTCTGCACTATTGGCATTAGAAGAAACCAGTAACAAAAATTTAGAATTTTACGTAGTAGATACTGGAGAAGAAAACCAACTATATAAAAATTTATCATATTTAATTAGTAATGATGTTGATTTAATTCTTGGTCCAATATTTACCAAAACAGTCCTAAAAGTAAAAGAGTACTTAGATGATCAAAATATTCCAATCATAACATTTTCTAATAATTCTGATGTAAGTGACCGTGATGTCTATGTATTTGGATTAACTATTGAAGATGAATTAAACAGTATCTATGAATATTCAATTGATAGAGGAATTAATAAATTTGCAGTTTTAGTTCCTGATAATGAATATGGAAATAAAGTAAAAAATGAAATTAATAAATTCCATAACATAAATAATAATGCATCTTCACAATTTATTTTTTATCCAACTGAAGATCCCGACTATTATAAAATAGCTAGAGAAGTTTCAAATTATGATGAAAGAAAATTAGACTTGGATAATCGAGTTAAGCTTCTTGAAGAATTACAATCTGAGTCTTCATTAAAAGAATTAAAATTATTAAGAAATAAAGATACTTTGGGTGAGGTAGATTTTGAAGCTATTATAATAATTGCTCGCTCATTTAACGAATTAACAAATTTTATTTCAATACTGCCCTATTATGATGTTGATCCAAAAAAAGTAAAATTCATAGGAAATTCTATTTGGGGAAAAGAGTTAATCCTTAAAGAGCCTTCAATGAAGAATTCATATTTTTCGTCCTTAAACTTAAATACCCAAAAAAAATTTAAAGAAGAATATATAAAGATTTACAAAAATAATCCTCACTCATTAGCTGCTTTAGCTTACGATTTAGTAGGTTTAATCAGCAGCTTAAATATTAAACATAAGAAAATTACGAAGGAAATTCTTCACTCTAATTTAGGGTATAAGGGTATAAACGGGTGGTTCCGTTTTGATGAAAGTGGAAAAGTAGAACGTAGACCCCTAATATTTCATGTGGGCAGTGATAAGTTTGTAATTAGAAATTAATTTTTTATTTTATATAAAAAATTTGACATTTTTTTAAATGCAATTGCTCTGTGGCTTATTCTTTCTTTATAGTTAAAATTCATTTCACCAAATGTTTTTTTATAGCTTTTAGGAACAAAAATTGGATCATACCCAAAACCATTTTTACCTTTCGGAGGAAATTGAACATGTCCATAAATCTTACCCTCAAAAACTCTGAATACATTGTTTGGAAAGTAGATTGATAAAGCGCAACAAAAAAAAGCTTTTCTGCTGGATTTATTAAAATAATTATTTTTTTCCATTTTCTTTTGTATTTTTTCCATAGCAATATTAAAATCTTTATCCTTACCCGCCCATCTTGCAGAATAAATACCAGGTTCATTATTTAATGATGAGATACAAAGGCCGCTATCATCTGCTATAGCCGGTAATTTAGATTTTAACGCAGCATTTTTTGATTTAATAAGAGAGTTTTCTGCAAATGTAAGGCCATTTTCAATCGGTTCATTAATTTTAAGTTTTTTGGCTGAAATAATATTATAGCCCAGCGGTTTTAATAAAGATTTTATTTCTGAAACTTTTCCAGAATTGTGACTTGCTATTACAATATCCTTTAACAGCTTATTTGCCTTCAAGAAGTATTTTTTGAGATTGAATTATTTGACTAACGCCTGATTTTGCTAATTCAAGCATCGAGTTAAATTCATTTTCTGTGCACAGTTTTTTTTCAGATGTCATTTGTATCTCAACTATTTTATTTGTTTCTGTAATAACAAAATTAGCATCTACCTCAGCATTTTGATCCTCAATAAAATCTAGATCAAGCAATGGAACATTGTCGACTATGCCACAACTTATAGCCGCGAGATTTTCCTTTATTGGGTTACTTTTTATAATTTTTTTTTCTATCATGCTCTGAATACATAACTGCAATGCTACAAATGCACCTGAAATTGAAGCGGTTCGTGTTCCACCGTCTGCTTGAATAACGTCACAATCAATTAAAATTTGCATATCTTTTAATAAACTAAGATCTGTTACCGCTCTCAACGATCTGCCAATCAAACGTTGTATTTCTTGCGTTCTTCCTGATTGTTTGCCTCTAACAGCTTCGCGGGACATTCTTTCAGATGTTGATCTAGGAAGCATTCCATATTCAGCAGTTACCCAGCCTTGCTGAGAATTTTTAAGCCATCTTGGAACATTTTGATCTAAAGACGCGTTACACAATACGTGAGTTTCCCCAAATTTTATCATACAAGAGCCTTCTGGATATGAGGAGAAATTTGGAATAATTTCAAACTTACGAAGATCGCTAATTTTTCTTGTATTTCTCATATTAATAAATTCATTATACTATGTATTGACGAAAATAATATAGATCATTACATATTCAAAAAAAGATATGGCAAAAGACAAAAAAAAGAATGTTTCTGAAAAAAAATCTGAAGAGAATGTTGAAGAAGTTCAGGTAAAGGAAAATATTGACCATTCAGAACTCGAAGAAAAGTTAAAAGAGGCTGAAAATCAAATTTTACTATCTCTCGCAGATAACGATAATCTAAGAAAAAGATTTGACAGAGAAAAAGAGGATCTCAGTAACTATGTTATTTCTAGTTTCGCGAAAGAAATCTTGTCTGTATTGGATAATTTAGAGAGAGCATTAAAATCGATAGATCTAGATGAATTAAAAAAATCAGATCAAAATATTTCACAGTTTATTGAAGGTATTGAACTAACAGAAAAACAAATAATAACGGTTTTTGAAAAATTCAAAATTGAAAAAATTAATTCTTTAGACCAAAATTTTGATCCAAACTTGCATCAAGCTATGTTCGAAGTAGAAAATCCTGATAAGCAGCCTGGTATCATTACTGAGGTAGTACAAGAGGGATACCGTATTGGGGATAGGCTTTTAAGACCTGCTATGGTAGGCGTCGTCAAGAAAAAAAACTAATAATATCAATAATATAAATCAATAAAAGATCAGCGAATTTAGTAAAAATACTTTCTATTGAGGGGGGTTGTACACAAAAATGAACTACCTATATATAAGTCAAATCAAACAAAGAGAATTTTATGGGAAAAGTAATTGGTATAGATCTAGGGACAACTAATAGTTGTATCTCAATAATGGATGGTAAAGATCCAAAGGTAATCGAAAATGCGGAGGGTTCACGTACTACACCTTCCATCATAAGCTTTGGTGCTGAAAGTGAAAAACTAGTTGGTCAACCAGCTAAAAGACAAGGCGTAACAAATCCAGAAAATACCTTTTTTGCTATTAAAAGACTTATGGGTCGTTCTTTTGAAGATCCAATGGTTCAAAAAGATTCAGACATGGTGCCATTTAAAATTATAAAATCAGAAAATGGTGATGCATGGGTAGAATCTGGAAATGAAAAGTATTCTCCATCGCAAATTTCTGCATTTGTTTTACAAAAACTAAAGGAAGATGCAGAAAGATATTTAGGAGAGTCTGTTGAGAAAGCAGTAATTACCGTACCAGCTTATTTTAACGATGCGCAAAGACAAGCCACTAAAGACGCAGGCAAAATAGCTGGCCTAGAAGTTGAAAGAATTGTTAATGAACCCACTGCTGCTGCACTGGCATATGGTCTAGACAAAAAAGATGGCAAAACAATTGCTGTTTATGATTTAGGTGGAGGTACCTTTGATATTTCGATATTAGAGATTGGTGATGGAGTATTTGAAGTTAAATCAACTAACGGCGATACATTCCTTGGTGGAGAAGATTTTGACTCTAGACTTCTCAGTTATTTAGCTGATGAATTTAAAAAAGAAAATAATATTGATCTGACGAAAGATAAATTAGCCTTACAGAGACTTAAAGAGTCAGCAGAAAAAGCTAAAATAGAATTATCGTCTACATCTCAAACAGAAATCAATCTTCCGTTTATTACGGCTGATCAATCTGGCCCAAAGCACTTAAATATTAAAGTTACAAGAGCTAAACTTGAAACATTGGTTGACGATTTAATCGAAAAAACAATTAAACCATGTGATGCCGCGTTAAAGGATGCAGGTTTAAGTGCAGGTGAAATTGACGAAGTTGTTCTTGTTGGTGGCATGACAAGAATGCCCAAAGTAATTGAAACAGTTAAAAACTTCTTTGGCAAGGAACCTAACAAAGGGGTTAATCCTGACGAAGTAGTAGCTCAAGGTGCTGCTATCCAAGCAGGAATACTTCAAGGTGATGTTAAAGATGTTTTATTGCTAGATGTTACCCCTCTCTCACTTGGTATTGAAACTTTAGGTGGAGTATTCACAAAACTTATCGATAAGAATACGACAATACCTACCAAGAAAAGTCAGGTTTTCTCTACCGCAGATGATAATCAAACAGCAGTGACAATACGTGTATGCCAAGGCGAAAGAGAGATGGCATCAGATAATAAGCTTCTGGGAAATTTTGATCTTGTTGGAATTCCACCGGCACCAAGAGGAGTACCTCAGGTTGAAGTGACTTTTGATATTGATGCTAATGGTATTGTTAATGTATCCGCCAAAGATAAAGGAACTGGAAAAGAACAACAGATTAAAATTCAAGCATCTGGGGGCCTAAGCGAAGAGGAAATAGAGAAGATGGTTAAAGAAGCTGAGGCAAATGCAGAGTCTGATAAGAAGAAAAGGGAAACCGTCGATGTTAAAAATCAGGCTGATACGATGGTACACTCAGCAGAAAAAAATCTCAAAGAATTTGGCGACAAAGTTTCAGACCAAGAAAAAAGTGCAATCGAGAATGATATTAAGACTTTGAAAGAAGCAATTGCCTCTGATGACATAGAAAAAATTAAAAGTGGATTGGAAGCGTTAACTCAATCTTCTATGAAACTAGGTGAAGCTATGTATAAAGCTCAACAACAAGATGCTCCTTCGCCAGAAGGTGGGCCAGCAGGTGGTGAGCCTAATGATGCAAAAGAAAACAATGAAAAAGTTGTTGATGCAGAATTTGAAGAAGTTAAAGAAGACAATAAAGAATCGTAAGCGGGTAAGCTTATGTCAAAAAGAGACTATTATGAAGTTCTTGGTGTATCCAAGACTGCTGACGGTTCCGAAATAAAAAAATCCTATAGAAAACTTGCAATGAAATATCACCCTGATCGAAATCAGGGGGATGCAGAAGCTGAGGTAAAATTCAAAGAAGCTAGTGAGGCATACGCGATTCTTCAAGATAAAGAAAAAAGGTCTGCTTATGATCAGTTTGGTCATGCAGCAGTCGACGGAAGCTCCGGACAAGGTGGTGGTGGATTTGATTTTTCTTCATCGGCTTTTCAGGATATTTTTGAGGATTTTTTTGGTGGTGACTCATCTTTTTTTGGAGGGGGTGGAAACAGAAGAAGAAAGTCAAACAATCGTGGCTCTGATTTAAGATATGATATTACAGTTTCACTTGAAGAAGCCTATAATGGAAAAAAATTCAAAGTAAAAATACCTACACAGGTTCAATGTGAGATATGTTCTGGTTCAGGGGCATCTAAAGGAAGTCAACCCATCACGTGTCAATCATGTGGAGGAAGAGGACAAATTAGATCACAACAAGGTTTCTTTTCTATTCAACAAACCTGTCCTACCTGTCAGGGAACAGGTTCAACAATATCTGATCCTTGTAATCCATGTAGTGGTTCCGGCCGAACTCAAAAAACAAAAAGTCTAATGGTTAAAATACCAAAAGGAGTTGATGATGGATCAAGAATAAGACTAAGTGGCGAGGGTGAAGCTGGCACAAATGGTGGTCAACAAGGTGATTTGTATATTTTTGTTAATGTCAACGAACATAGCATATTTGCCAGAGAAGATGAAAATCTTTTTGCCGAGGTACCTATTTCAATGATTGATGCTGCTGTTGGCGGATCCATTGATGTACCAATAATAGATGGTGGTAAAGCGAGATTAAAAATACCTCAGGGAACTCAAACAGGAGATCAATTTAGACTTAAATCAAAAGGAATGCCTAACGTAAGAAGTGGATATCTTGGTGATTTATACATACAAACCAAAGTTGAGACTCCTGTGAATTTAAACAAAAAACAAATTGAGATTCTAAAATCCTTTCAAGAAGTCAGTAATAATGAAGAAAATCCTCTTAGCTCAGCTTTTTTTCAAAAAGCCAAAGATTTCTGGAAAACAAAAAATTAAATACCATTACTTTTTTCTTTATTTGAATTATCTTTAAAAAATGAAAAAAATTAAAGTGATTGTAACGGGTGCTTCAGGTCGTATGGGCACGCAAATAGCAAAAAGAATTGTTCAAGATAAATCTTTTACATTATTTGGAGCAACCGAGAGTGTTGGTCATTCTTCAATAGGAAAAGATATAGGTCAAATTTTAAAAACAAAAAAAACTGGTATTTTAATTACAGATAACATTATTGAACTATTTGCAAAAGCTGATGCAGTTATTGATTTTACAGTTCCAAAAGCAACATTAGAGCATGCAAAATATTCTGCACAAGCAAGAATTGTTCACGTAATTGGAACAACTGGTTTCAGCAAAAGCCAATTACGTAAAATAGATTTTGCTGCGCAGCACGCCACAATTATTAAATCTGGCAATATGAGTTTGGGAATAAATTTATTAGAGAGTATTGTAAAAATTGCTTCCTCAAAATTAGATAGCTCTTTTGATATAAAAATAAATGAAACTCATCATAAACATAAAATTGATGCACCATCAGGAACAGCAATAATGCTTGGCAAAGCTGCTGCTAGTGGGAAAAATAAAAAATTGGAAAATGTAATGAAGATTAATCACACTAATACAATTGGTAAAAATATAAAAAATAAAATTGTAATGTCGTCTTTTAGAAAAGGTGAAACTATTGGGGACCATGAGGTAATGTTCTCATCAAATGATGAAACTATTAGAATTCAGCATATAGCTGAAAATAGGGGCATTTTTGCCAATGGAGCACTTCAAGCTGTAAAATGGGGAATGGATAAAGGACCAGGTCTTTTTTCGATGACCGACGTTTTGAATATTTAGAACCGCAAGAAATAGCTTATGCAAAGAGCTGAACGTGCAACAAAAATAATGGGTATATTAAATAAAATATATCCTAAAACTCCTATACCTCTAAATCATAAGAACAAATTTGAACTTTTAATTTCTGTTCTTTTAAGCGCACAATGTACTGATAAAAGAGTGAATGAAATTACACCAATACTTTTTAAAGAAGCAAATAATGCAAAAAAAATGCAAACGTTATCTAAAAATAAAATATACAAGATTATAAGACCGTGTGGCCTTGCCCCCCAGAAGTCTAGCGCGATTCATAGATTATCTAAAATATTAGTTAAAAATTTTAATGGTAAGGTACCAGAAAGTTTTGACGAACTTGAAAAGCTTCCTGGTGTTGGCCATAAAACAGCTAGTGTAGTTATGTCACAAGGTTTTGGTCATCCAGCTTTTCCTGTTGACACACATATTCATCGATTAGCGCAAAGATGGGGGCTTACTAATGGAAAAAATGTAACTCAAACAGAAAAAGATTTAAAAAAAATCTTTCCAATGAATAGTTGGAATACACTTCATTTGCAAATTATTTTTTATGGAAGAGAGTATTGTGAAGCACGAAAATGTTTTGGCTTAGAATGTAAGATTTGCAAGACCTGTTTTCCTGACAGAAAAAAGCCAGTACAAACAAAAAAACCTTAATAGATATATTTACAATAGGGAGTTGATAGTTTGACGGTAACTGCTAGAGTTCTTTCGATATGACAAATAAAGTAGCATTGATAATTGGCGCTGGTGATAGTCTAGGTTCGTCAATAGCTAGAGTTTTTGCAAATGATGGGTTTACTGTTGTGGTTGCAAGAAGAAATGGTGATAAGTTATCTGAGTTAGCTGAAGTAATTAAAAAAAATGGTGGTGAATGTTTCTTTTATTCACTTGATGCAAGAAAAGAGGATGATGTCATTGGCTTAATTAATAAAATTGAAAACGAAATCGGAGAGATCTTGGTTGCAGTATACAACATAGGGGCAAATATCAGGTACGGCATATTAGAAACAACATCAAGAAAGTATTATAAAGTTTGGGAAATGGCTGCATTCGGTGCATTTCTTATGGGAAGAGAAGTTGCAAAAAAAATGGTTCCTAGAAAAAAAGGAACTATAATTTTTACTGGCGCATCGGCAAGCGTTAGGGGTAAAGAGGGTTTTGCCGCTTTTTCAGGAGCAAAGCATGCAAAGCGGGCTCTATCACAGAGTATGGCAAGAGAGTTAGGGCCTAAAGGAATTCATGTTGCACATATTGTTATTGATGGAGCAATTGATACCCCATGGGTCAATGAATTGTTTCCCGATTATGTGAAAGAAAAGAAAAAAGTTGATGGACTAATGAATCCAGATGATATTGCACAGAACTACTTAATGATACATAATCAACCAAAAAACGCGTGGACTTATGAAATAGATCTGCGTCCTTGGGTGGAGACATGGTAGATAATAAATATGACATCGTAGGTATTGGCAATTCTATTGTTGACGTGATTACAGACGTAGAAGATCAATTTTTGAATGAGCACGAATTGAGAAAAGGCCTCATGTCTTTAGTGGATTTAGATGGTATTAAAAATATCTCAGAGAAAATTGATATTAAAAAAACTGTGTCTGGTGGATCAGTTGCAAACTCAATAGTTGCTCTAGCTCAAAATAATATGAAAACAGCTTTTATTGGAAAAGTTGGAGTAGATAAAGTAGGGAACGCATTTGTTGATGGATTAAATAAAGAAAATGTATTTTTTGCGAATGTCCCTCAGTCTGATGAGAGTGAAACAGGACGATGCTTAGTTATGGTGACCCCTGATGCTCAAAGGACAATGAGTACGTATTTAGGAATTTCCCAAAAGCTAAATTCTGATGATGTTAATGAAGATGTTATTTCACAATCAAAAATCACTTATCTAGAGGGATATCTTTGGGACCTAGATGATGCCCAAGTTGCAATCAAAAAAGC
>CESM01165482.1_pt1 | contig 15880 bp, 12 predicted proteins | sample 361421 | NCBI WGS metagenome assembly CESM01 (sample SAMEA2622219, study PRJEB7988) | marine metagenome | isolation source: saline water (ENVO:00002010), including | reverse complement strand
CCAGTAAAGTTAATATATAAGTATAAAAATTTAAATAAGCGTAGTCAGTATCAATTATTTATTTTTGTAGGGTATCTATTAGATGAACAAACAAAAAAAATACTAATGAAAATAAAAAATTTAAATTTTTATGATACATTAATGGAATTATCATTGAAAGAAATAGAACATTTAATAAAAGTATATGGTAATAAATGGTATACAAAAATATTTTTAGTAGATCATTTAGAATTAAGTTTTAATTTAATTCAAAAAACACCAATTAAACGTAAGGAATTAGATAAAAAATTTGGAAAACAATGGTTTGAAAATAATATTAGTGATGACCAATTATATGATAATCGTATGTATAGTTACCAATTCTTATTTAAAAAAGAGAGAGAATTAAGAGAACGAAATAAAAATTTAAGAGAAAAACAACAAGCAGATACACAAGATTATACAACTAAAAATGTACAAATTGGTGGTGATGATGAAGAGAATGATGTAAATGGCGATGAAGATGAAGATGAAATAGAAAATACAACTATTATAGATAATAACGTAGAATTAGACGAAGTAGATGAATTTGATTTAGAAGAATTAGAAAATATGTATCAGGAAGTAGATGTAGATGAAAATTTAAAAACAACATCAAAAATGATAGATCAAGTAATGAAGAATGATGAGAAGAATATTACTCAAAAGAATTTATTAGTTGATTTTCCAAGTAATAAGGATGATGTTATGTATGATGATTCATTAAAAAATGTGTATTATAAGAATTATGTATTTGAGCAGTATATGTTTAAGGATGATACAATTAAAAAGTTAAAAGAGAAAATTTGTTGTTCAATAAAATTGAATAAGATTTTTGAAAAAAGTGGAGATGTGAAACATAATGCTTATTTAACACCATCTAGATTATATATGTGGAGTAAATATCAGTTTATAGATCAACAAGATAATAAAAGTAAGAAAGAAAATATTATGTTAGGTCAAAAATGGATAAAACGTAGTGAAATGTTACCAATAGATATAGAGCCAAATGATAACTTAAGAGTTTATGAAGAATTAAAAGGTAGTTTGAAATTTTTAAAACAAGATATGAGAAAGTATGGTTCAAGAATTAGAAGAGAGGAAGATGAATTTAAATTATTAGAAGATTATGAAAAATATACTCAAAATAATGAAGTTTATGTTATAGATATTTTTAATGAATTAGGACTTAATTACTTAGGTGCTCCTGATAAGATAAAAAATCTTTATGATATTTATATCAAAATATATTTTTTCCATATTAGTTCAGAGGAATTTAAACAAATTATTAATTATTTAAATATTAAAGATGAACAAAATAGAAAATATGAAATTAATCAAATGAAAAATATACATCAAACTATTAATAATGATTTAATTTTAGAGAATGAAATTATTAAAACAGTCGAATTAGTTGATTATAAAAAAATAGAAATTCAAAAAATGTTTAAAGATAATTATATTACACATTCTGTTATTCATTCATATGTATCACACTCAAATACTTTTAATAGTCCAATATTAGATCTTTTTAGAATTTTTGATAATTTTATAATGACAACAGAATACCCTTTTTTACAATATCAATTATTAGATGGTAAAATGATATATAAATTTGATACAAATGTTAATGAGAATGATAAGACAGCAATTATGGCGAAATGGTTTGAGAATTCACCTTATGGTATATCTTTTAAAATTAAAGCAGATCAAAAGGGTGGATCGAGTAATAAATATATTGCATTAAGTTTGAATGAAAATGGTAGATTAGAATATAAAATACAATGGAAAGAGGACGATAAAGCTACTGTAGATGATATTAAAAAAACTTATGTGTATATTAAAAATTTGGTAACTAAAATTAATTCAGAAAATACAAAATTGAAAATTGATATGCCGTCGGATGATGATTTTATATATGCATTTATTAATTCAATTCAAAAATTTGAATTTGAAGGTAAAAAGTCAATAAATCATAATGATTTATCTGATTTTTGTAGATTTTTTTATCCATATATTTCTTTAGTTATTGAACCTCGAAAAAGAGGATCTAAACAAGGTATAATTGATCCAAAAAGCAAATATGGTACTTATTTAAGATTTAAAAGAGTTAGTAAATATGAAAATGAAGCGAAAATAGAGCATAGAATTGTATATTTTATGAAGAATTATGAATATACAGATGTTTCATTAGTAAAAGAAATTGCAAAACAATTTAATATAACCGAATCTGAAGCAAATATTAAGATTGAAAATGTTAAAAAGAAATATCCAGTAATTAAAAAATCAAGAAAAGTATTAAAACGATTAGAAACTGCTCCAAAATATAATAATCCAGGTATTGGTATAGATATACAAGGTAAATCGAGACAAAATTATAAAATTAGAATATCAGGTGCTAGAAATAAAAGTCAATTAAATAGAATAATTAAATTTTGTAATATTATGATTTATTTATATATTCAAACATATCTTGAAAAAAATAAAGATATGCAAAAATTAAAAGATAAATTAAAAGATCTTGTAAATATTGCTAAAAGAAGAAATAAAGTAGATGATGTTGTTGATTTAGAAGATATGGAAATAAAAACAGTTAAAAAAATCACAAAATTTGATTCTGATAGATTAGGATATCGACCAGAAGAAGGTGAAAGTCATTGGACTAGATCATGTCAAAATAGTGGTACAAAAAAGAGACAACCTCAACAGTATGTATATAGTTCTATTGATGATTTATTAAAGAAGGGATATAAATTTAATGAAAAAACAAAGGATTATGAAAAGATTGTTAAGGTTGGTAAAAAGGAAGTAACACTAAAAGCAGCAGAATTATTAAACTTGAAAGAGAAAGGTAATAGTTTATATTATGTTTGTGATCCTGCTGAAAATAATGAATATATGTATATTGGATTTTTGTCAAGAAGTAAAAATCCAAATGATTTGTGTATGCCTTGTTGTTATAAAAAAGATCCTGCAGAATCAAAAAATAAAGATAAAAAAAATTATCATCTAAAATGTATGGGTAAAATTCAAAATGTTGAATATTCTAAGAAGAAAATTCAAACTGATAAAATTTATATTTTACAAGATACAAATAAAATTCAAGAAGGTAGATTTGGTATGTTACCTGATATTTTAGATTATTTCCTAAATAAAATGGATAAAAATAAAATAAATATTAAAAATCATTATTTGGTCAATACTAGTCCATATTATTTCTTTAAATATGGAGTTAAAACATCACAACATCCATTTTTAGAAAGTATAAGTAGTATATATAATATTTCAGCTGAAGATATAAAAAATAAATTAATTACTAAATTAGAAAATGATAAAAATGATATATTATTTACGAGTTTAAATTCTGGAGATATTAAAACTCAATTTAAGACAAAAAATAGTTTTATCGAATTTCTAAAAATTAACAATTATTTAGAATATGATATTTTAGGTGATTTTATTTCAAAACCTGGAATAATATCTGAAAATGGGATCAACTTTTATATTTTTCAAAAAAATACAATTGTCATTAAAAAAGCATTAGAAAAGAAGACATTAAGAGATGATTATAATTTAATATGTTCATATTATGAAGATGATATATTTAGAGATAATAAAAATAGAGATAATTTAATTTTACTAAAAGATAATAAAATATTTTATCCTATTTTTATAGTTGAGAAGCCGAATGTTAGTAAAAATGCAATTATAAGCAAAATATTTAAAAGAGATAGGAATATTGATAAATGTTTTGAATTTTATAAATTAGGTTGTAATAGGGAATCAAGTGATAAGTTTAATAAGGGTATAAAATATAGTTGTAAGACTTTAAATACAGAATTATCTAAATTAAGTAAGGATTATCAAATAAAAGAACAGGTTATTGACTTGCGTAATAAATGTAGATATGTTATTTTAAATAATAATATGTTATTACCTACATATCCTTCCGGCACATTATATAATAAATTGATCAAAAAAGATATTTTAAGTAATATTACAGATATAAAATCTACAATTAATAATTTACTAGATTTAGATTCAAAGATTAATATGGATATGAAACCAATAGGATTTTTATATACAGAAAATAAAGACAATATGTACAATTTAGTTGCTTTTATATTAAATAATGATATTGAATTAAGAGTAAAACCAGAAATGATAAGTTATGATAATATTATTAAAATTGCAAAAAAATTAAATAGAAAAGAATTCAAAAAAAAAAATATATCTGAAGAAGATATAATTGATCAATTTATTAAAACTAAGGAAAAAAAAATAGATGATAGAATCGAAAATATTAAAATAAGAGCTTATGATAAGGAATCGTATGAATTATTTAGATTAGAGCTAAGTAATTACTTAAAATTAAATGAAAAAGTAAGAGATAAAATAATTAAAATTTTAGAAAATAAAAAACTAGTTATACAAGATAAGAAACAATTATTAAAATCATTATTATTCAAAAATATTGATAAGGAATTATATGATCTAGCACAAGAAGGAGGTAATGAAAGAATTATGGAATTAGGAACAAAAGATGTGAATATTAATAAATATAAAATTAAAAATAAACGTGATTTATGTAATACAAATATTACTAAAGATAAATGTAATTTAACAAATCATTGTAAATGGAAAGGTAATACATGTAAATTAATAGTTTCAAAAGATAAAGCAATTATTTATGTAAATAAAATAATTCAAGAACTTGTAAAAGATGAAATGAAATCTAAAGAGATATTAGCTGTTGACAATTACTATGTTAGTGATATTGTAGATTATGAAAATTTTACTCAAAGAGATCATGAAGAGATTATTAAGAGTGATATTCCGAATATTAATAAAATTTTGAGTCAAATTTTTGGAGAAGATAATATACCAATAATCGGTAAAAGGAAATTTTATAAAATAGGAAAATCAATTGAAGAAGAAAATAATGAAAATCAAATAGAAATTTTAGGGGATATTTATATTCAAAATATTATATTAAATAATAACACTATTTTAAGAGCATTTTCAAATTGTTATTATTGGATTAATAATCCATTATATCAAATAGAATTCAGAAATTTAGGTTATTATTCTGATTTACAAACCGATCTTTCAAACTATTTTAGAGGTAATATTATTGATTTTTTAATGGATAATAGTAATGAAGAATATATACAAAAGAATATATTAAAATATTTAAATATGACAGTTGACAACTATATTCAAGATCTTTCAACAAAAGATAATTTAATATATAACGGTATAATAGAATTATTGATATTATCTAAATTATATAAAATTTCAATTATGGTCGTTGACAATTTTTATGAAATAATTTACATCTTAGATAATGGTAAAGTTTTAGAAGATCCTAAAATATCATCAATAAAAAATTTAAAAATATACAAAAATCAAGATTTTACCAAAAAAAGTATAGTAATTATGTTAGAATTTAATTTCGGATCAAATAAACCTTCAAAAATAAAGTCAATATATTATTAATTTTTTTATACCCTTTTTAAATATATTCTAGTTTTATTTAAATGGGTAAAATATCTAAAAATAAAATACTTGTTGAGTTAGTAAATAAACAAAAACAAGAGGTTGAAAACGATAAAAAATTAGACGTAAAAAGTCTACAAAGAATAAGTAGAAATGTTGAAGGTAGTCTATTTGGTGATAAATGTATAATATGGCAAGGATATATTACATACATAAGTAGTACTGATGTACATTATATTAATTTTTTCTTTAATGGTAAAAAACATGCACTACATAGATTATTATATTTAAACTATATTGGGGATGTAAAAAAGAATGAATATTTAAAGTATACTTGTCCTAATAAGGGAAAATGTTGTAATATAAATCATATTATTAAAATAAATTCAAAAAAAACTTTAGAATTAGAAGATTCCACTTGTAAGTCTTCTTTAGAAGAAAAAAATTCAGAAGATAATAATATAAATGAAGTTATTAAAGTATCTAAAGATGAAAAATCAGAAATTATAACCAAAAACAATATAGAAAGTAATATAAATGTTATTTCTGATAACAAAGATAAACTGATTATTATATTTTAAATATTTATATTTTAAATATTTATAGTATATTATATCTTTATATAATATAATGGAAAGCTATATCGATTTCATTAAAAAGTATAATAATGAAAAATCTATATCAAGTGCAACTGATAGTGAATTTAATAATTTCTTAAAAGGAGGAGCTAATAATATTAAAGGTGGATTCCCTCCAGTTTATATGATAGACACAGAATCTGATTCCTTAAGGGAATATAGTCCTAGTGTAGATATAAGTAATATTTTAAATAAAAAAAAGAAAAATCCATTTTTAAATGTTTCATTACAAGATAATGTTAATGGAGGATTTTTAGATTTATTTGATATTAATAATAAATCAGAAACAAAGTCTGAAAATAATAAAATTATAAAGACTGAAACATCACTTGATTTACCAAATGAAATAACAGTAGAAACAATAAATGATAATCAAATTGGTGGTAATAACGTTAGCTTAAGTGAAACTGAATCATCTATAATTTTACCTAATTTTATTGAGGTAATAGGTATGATGCAAAATGGAGGTGAAAATTTAACTGAAACTTCTATTGACTTACCAGATGAATTAGAAATAGTGTCAGTTAATTACGAGCAAAAAGGAGGTAATATTAATGACTTATTCATAAATAATAATAAAAAAATACCAAATGAAATAAATTCTACATCAATTGATTTACCAAGTGAAATAGAAGTAGTTACAATAGGAAACGAGCAAATTGGAGGAGATAACTGTACAACAGAAACTTCAATTGAATTACCTAGACAATTGGAAGTTGTTGCTATTACAAATGAACAAGTAGGTGGTAATAACTTTAGTGATACTTCAATTGACTTACCAGATGAATTAGAAGTAGTATCAATTAAACAAGAACAACTAGGAGGTAATAACTTTAGTGATACTTCAATTGATTTACCAGATGAATTAGAAGTAGTATCAATTGCAAATCAACAAGTAGGAGGATATATGACTGAAACATCAATTGACTTACCAGATGAATTAGAAGTAGTATCAATTACAAATACTCAAATCGGTGGTAATATTACAGAAACATCAATAGAATTACCAAATGAATTAGAAGTTGTAGCAATCTCAAATAATGAATGCGGAGGTACAGAAGAAAAAAAATTAATTGGTGGTAATTTTGAAAATATATTTTTAAAAAATGTACAATCTGATAAAGAGTATGTTTCTAATATAGAAACTTCAATTGATTTACCTGATGTTTTGGAAATTGAAAGTAGTGGAGATGTAACAATATCTGAAGAAACATCATTATATTTACCAAATGAATTAGAAGTAGTTAAAAAAATATAAATAAAATAATAATAATTTATTTATATTTACTTAAAATAAATAATATAAACATAATTGCGATAAATTTAATTAATTCTATTACAAACGGTCCTAACTTAAAATTTATACCATTTATATTTATAATTTTATTTTTAAAATCATTTATATCCGCTTTACCATCATTATTTACATCAATATTAATAATTGGTAATAATATGTTATCAATAAATGAATAACTTACATCTGTAATTAATTTACTAAATATAGTTGCAATAGCTGTATCAACAATTTGATTTTCTTTTAAAAAAGTATAAAATTCATTTATGTGCATTTATTATATATATTTAATATATAATAAATTTATATGAATAGCAAAAATTTAATGAAAAATGCGTATAAATATTATGATGAAAAATATGATAAATATAATAAGATTCTTACATCTTATGATAAAGTTACTGAAGAAACATTTGAATCTGATTTAAAAGAATCAATTATAAGATTTTATAAAAATGATAAAGTCATTCTTGAAGCAAATTATGAAGGAATGGGTGATTATTACTCTAACGAAAATTTATTTGTATGGACATGGGCTATTGTAAATTCAAATAAAAATATGTCATATATTAGTAAAAGTATTCTAAAATATGGATTAGATATTACATTAAATAATCCATCAGAAACGAATGAATATAACTTAAATAGTTTCTTAAAAATGTTATTAATAAACTCAAGAATATTAATTACAAATCAAGTTGAGCTTGATATATTAACTTATATTAGTTTTTATTTATCAAAAAAAGACTACTTTACATCATTTAAAGATGACAATATTTTTAGATTTATATATCTTTATAACATAAAAATGTTTTAATTTATCACAAATGGATTGTATCTAGGTCTATCATAATCATTCATATATAATATAAATTTACCCTTACTAGAATCTAAAAATTCTATATCTACTTCATCTTTGTCATATAATTCTTTATCTCCATTTATATTTACCGGAATTTTTACAGATGATCCACCAGTGCTATCTGATGTTATACCATAATATTCATATTTATTACTGCCTGGATATGTTTGTCTACCAAATAATTTTACTATTTTATCATCTTCTCTTCTTATTAAGTTACCATAGTAATGATAATTATCCGGATATCCTCTAGTAGGAGTTTCAAAAATATAATCTTTTATATCACTTGGATATATATGTCTAGGTAATCTTCTATTTGGTGGATGTAAAGGATCTTCTACAGCATTTTTATCTCTCATATCAATTAATTTATTTACAATTGAATTATTTTTTAAATTATGATTACTATATCTATTTGATACTAAAATATTATGTTCTTCTTTTGGTTCTTCTTGTTTTTTTTCTAAATTTTGATTATTAACTTTTTTGGTAATAATAACTGGTTTACATGGAGGACATGTATTAAAAAAATGATTATAACATAATATAAGAACTGTAATTAATAAGATAGCACTTAGAAAAGCATTTTGATTAAAACAAATATTTTGATTCATATAAATATAATTAAGATAAAAAAAACTCCCTATATTATATGATAAATTTAATATTTAATATATTATTTGGATTATCTATAGGAATAATTGTATCGTCATTATATAGAAATAAAAATATTTATCATGGCCCTAATTCAAAAAATATATGTAAAAAAATATTTAGACATAAATCTAAATGTTATAAATTAGTACCAAAACATATAAAATGTTCTTTATTTAGTTATCATGATTAATTATCTATATTATTATAAATGGAAAATATATTTTGTCATATCGTGGGACTTAACAATAAAATTAAAGATAAGATAATAGAAATGCTTAAAGATAAAAATTTTAATTTTGAAATAATTGATCTAGATATAATTACACAAAAAATTATAAATGATAAAAATATGAATTTAATGTATGAGAAATATGAAGATTATTTTCAACAAAGTAAACTAAAAGGAAGTAATAAAATTAATACAAGCAAATATAAAGAAATAGAAAAAAAAATGACTGAATACTGGAAAAATAAATTTAAATTATTATTAGAAAAAGAAATCAAAAAAAATAAAAATAAACAAATAATATTAATTGGATTAAATACACACTTCAAAAATTCACGCATTTTTGTTAAAATTGATTGTAAATTAAAATTTTTTGTTAGGTTAGATCTTGTTGAAAATGCAAAAAACGTTATAAAAACAAATTTAGATGAACATAGAAATGAAATAATAGAAGGTACATTTCCATTAGAATATTTAGAAATTGATTTTTTAATAAAAAAAAGAGAAAATTTATTAGGTATTTACAAAAAAAATGATTATGAACTAAAATCAATAACTTCTATTATCAAAATATTAAATAATAATACAAACTTTAACTTAGATAGTATTAATGATTTATATTATGCATCTAGAGATAAAAAAGTTAAAAAAATAAATTCAGAAGATAGAATTATCGCATACAGTGTACCATGGTTAGCTGCATTATCTTGTATGGATTGTAAAAATGTTAAAAAAGGATTTAAAAATAATAATGGATTTGTAAAACAAGAAAAAAGAGGAGGATTTAATGAATTAAAAAAAGAATGTTACTTATATAAAGTTGATAAAAATAATTTTTATCATCATGAAAAAGGTAAAGGTATAAAATTTGCATCTACAATGCCAGCTAAGATTTTAGATAATTATTATATTAAAGATATGTACGAATACTTAATAGATAATGGAATAAAATTAATTAAGTAAATATTTAAAACATAAATTATTTATTAATTTAATGGATAATTTTGAAATAATATTAATTGAAGGAAATGATTTTAATGTAGATACTATAAAATCACAAAAAACACCTAACTATTCAGAGAATGAAAAAAAAGATTTACTAACTCTTAAAAGTAATTATATAAATTTTGAAGAATCTTTAGGATTAATAAAACAACACTGTAAATCAATTACAGTTAATAAAGAATCTTTTATGGAAGAAGTAGTTAAATTTATTGGTCTTGATGAAGAACATTATGGCGATGTTAAAGATTGTTATGAATGTAAAGATTATACATATCAGGTTATGTTTAAAGTTCCTCACAATGAAGATAAATTAGATAGAATTAAAAATAATATGATTGCATCATTAATTACATTTGATAAACAATTAGTAAGAGGAAATGCTGTTTTATTCAAAACATATATTTCAATTGATAAACCAAATGAAGATAGAGTTATTGATACAAAATTAACAAATGTAATTGATTTATTAATGAATAATTATTATCATACAGGTGTTTATGTTAATCCACAAAATAAATTTGAACAAATATATTTTAATAATAAATATGAAATTATTGATCCTCATAATAACTGGCAAAAATTATCAAATATTGGCAATATTTTAACAGATGAAAAATATGGATTTCAATTACATGAATATTTAAAATTTAATTTAAAATTTGTATTTGATACAAAATCAGAAGATGAATTAAATGAACCAATGTCAAGATTATTACATGGAATAATCAAAGGTGATGGTGTAATTATTAGTCCTTATAGTGAAAATTCATTTTATGAATTAACAGTTGATGATATAATAGATATGTTAAAAGTATGGAATATGTTAGATAATAGTACAGAAGATACATTAAAAATAGAAAATAAAGAAAAAACCAAATATCAAATTTTAAAAAATAGAATAGATAGAACTTAAAATATTTAAATGATAATAATATAATAATTTTAATGGTATCAAATAAAAATAGTAATGAATTTATTAAAAGTAAAATACAAGATAAAGTTATTGTAGAAGCAAAAGAAAAAATAAATAATTTAGAATTATACTTTGAAATCCCTTTAAAAAACATCTAAATTTATTCGTATTATTTAATAATTAATTTTAATATATTAAATAATGGAAAATAATATGTCTACAGATATTTCTGATCTAAATAATATGCAAGAACTCAGTTCTAATATTCAAAATGAATTAGAAGCTGGAAAAGATTCTGAATATATGACATCAGATCAATTAAATAATTTACAACAAATGCAAATGCAACAATTACAACAATTACAACAAATGCAACAATTACAACAAATGCAACAAGAACAAAAAACAACTGATATAAAAAAATATGATGACAATGATGACGATACTAGTAATAAATCAAGTAATGGTATGGTTGAATTACTTAAAGAACCATTGGTTGTTCTAATATTATTTATAGCAATTTCACACCCATCAGTTCAAAATATGTTAGGTACTTATATTCCTAATTTATGTGCTGGAGAAGATGGAATAGCCTTTACTAATCTTTTAGTACAAGGAATATTACTAGTTTCAATATACTTTGGTTTAAAATTATTTATTTTATAAATTAATTTTAGTACGATAAAATTTAGAAAGAATAAATGATAAGTTATTCTTAAAATTATCATAGTTCGTTTTATCAACTTTGAACCTAAAAATTATACTTTTTACATTATTTTGATTATTTATAAAATCAATATTTATTATTGAATTTTTAAATCTTATAGAATATCTATCAATATTTTGCTCTTCATAATTATCATATTTATCTAAACATGGAAAATATATATTATCTATTATATTTGCATTATTTAATTTAAATCTTAAAGATAACTTATTTTCAAATAGTGTAATATATTCCATTTTAGAATTTTCATTTAATTTGTAAACAATATGTGAATTTTCATCTTTTGATATCATCTGTAAATCACAATATTGATACATTTTATGTTTTATATTTGTAGCACTATTATTTTTATTTATAAAATTCTTAAATCCAAAATATACATTATCACGTATATTATAATTAAAAATATTATTTCTTAAAAATCCTGCTTTAAGTTCTCCATCAAAAAATTGTGTTTCATTTATAGAACTTTCTATATTTTTAATAAAATTATTCGACATTTATATAAAATAAGCATTATTAGCTTTAAATAAATTTATCAATTTTTAATAAAATAATTGAAAAATTAATATATTAACTAAGTGGTATTAAATAATATAAAAATGACTGATATTATTCAAATACCATTACGAGAGGAAAATGATAACATTTATAAAAATTATTGGATCTTATATGAAGAATCATATAAAATGAAATTTTGTTTAGACAATTATAAATTTAATACAATTAAGTCATCCGATGAAATTTATTCAATTTATGATACTATTGAAAATATCAAACATAATTTTTATAAAGTATCAAGCACAAAAGTTGTCAATGATTTAAGTATAAAATATATGAAAATGTATCTTGATAAATATAGCAATATTTTTGAAACAGAATTAAATGAACTTTTATTAAAAGGTAAAATTACAAATTTTAATAAATTATTTTTATCATATAATTTAAAATGTGAATGTTATTTTTTAAGTATATATTCTGATCTAATAAAATTACAAATTGATAATATTAATGAAACAAAAGAAATAGAATTAATTAAATTTATGCTAAATTTCAATAAATTAATTGATTATATTTGTAGTATTGATGTTAAAAATGTACTTTTAAAAACAATCGTTTCAAATATAAGTCAGTCTTTAACAAATATTATTATTAAATATACTAAATTTAAAGGAATTAACTTTATTTCTGATTTACTAAATAAACCATATTATAGTCAACTATTCAAAAATAATAAAATTATACAATGGTTCAGTATAAATTCAATTAAAGACATACATGATTTATTCATCTCAAATTTTGATAAACAACATAATTGTGAAAATTATAATTCTGTATCTTATGCAGATGAATTAATTGATCTTATTAAGATTTATAATATTATTTATGAATTTCATAATAAATCAAATAATAGTAAGTCAGAAAATGATAATAGTAAATCAGAAAATGATAATAGTAAATCAGAAAATGATAATAGTAAATTAGAAAATGATAATATTTTTGACTTTACTAATTATTCATCTCAAAGTATGGAAAATTTAAATTCATTAACAAATTATTTATGTGCATCTCTTTATTTCTGGATGAATAAAGATAAGATTTCAAATGTTTTAAACATTATTAAATTTTATTCAACCATCATGCCAAATAAAATCGATTTTCTAACATTTTATAAATATCATTTTCAAGAAAGAGTAACACATAATCTAAACTATAATTTCGAAAATAAAGCATTTGATTTTTTACAAAATCAATTTAATGAAGAAGGTTACAAATCTAATAAAGAAACTATTAGAAATTCTTTAGATGATGTATATCTTTCTGATCAAATGAATGAAGAAATTAGTAAATTAAATATTACATTTAAAACTCCTGAAATTGTATCTAAACTTGAAAAAATTGGTGATAATTATAATATTAAAAAATTAAATGTATTTATATCATCTAATCTTATTTGGAATTCAAATAATCAAATTAATATTTCAAATAGTATAAACTTATCTGATGATATTTATATTTATGATACACTTATCAAAAAATATTATAAGTCAAAATATGAAAGAAGATCACTAAAAATTTCGTATACTGATAGTTTTATAGATATTACTTTAGGTCTTACTGAAATACGATTACCAATTACATATTATACAGTATTGAAAACAATTGGTAATATACCCGATTGTAATATGGAAAATATAGTTAATAAAACAAATATAGACAAAGATGATATAAATCAAATTGTAGATATCTTTAAAATTAATAATATCGTTTATGAAAATGAAAATAAATTAAATATATCTCAAAATATAATTAATAAAGTAGATGAAAGAAAAATTAACTTGATGCAAGCAGTAATTATAAATCAAAATACTGATTTAGTTAAAGATGAAATTGATTATGATAAAGATATGTTAATTGACTCTGTAATTATGAAAACTTGTAAAAAATTAAAAAATATTAGTTATCCTAGATTAATAATGATAATTAGAGGAGAACTCAAAACATATTTCATTCCAAATGAAAATAATGTGAAAAATAGAATTAAACGTCTTATTCAATTAGGTTATATCGAAATAAACAATGAAACAAAAATGTATCAATATATATCCTAAAAAAATTGATTATTATATTACTTTATATAATACTTTATTTATTATAAAAATGTCCGCTATTTACAGTTTAGACAAAGGAATCGAAAATTATGAATCAGATTCAGATGATTCAATTTGTGAAAATAAAATAATGCAAAGAGCAATTAAAAATCCATTTTTTAATCGAGATAAAGTTATAATTGAAGATGGATATGTTAAATTAATTGATTTGAAACAAAAAGAATTTTATTATAATTTTGATTCTATTTATGTTATTTGTTTAAAACCGAATATTAAATTAGAAGAATATGTTTATAATGAAACTTTAACTATGGAAGAATTAGAATGTTTAACAAAACAATTTGATTTGATTAGAAGTAATATTAAACTACTTAATAATCCAGTACATAAATCACAAGTTGTTTTAATTGATAGTTATTATTTAAAAATATTTAATAATCAATTTGAATTTAAGGAAAAAGAACTAGTAATACCCTTATTTAATATTTCAAGTGAAACATATAATTTATATTCAAAACAATTTACTGCACACTTTACAACAAAAGATTATTTAGCAATTAAGCTAGTAAATGAATTCTATTCTAATAATCATGCTAATATAAATTATATTTCAGAAATTCTCAAAAATTCTGAATCGGCAAATTATTGGACAAAAAAATTTAATAATAATCTTAATATTACAAATAAATTTATTAATAGAGGATTTAATCTCTCTTTGAATCAAAGAATTAATGATCAAAAAATTAAAGATGTTTTAAATGATATTAATAAAATGCCAAAAGAAGGCGATGCTTATTTAAATTATATTTATAGAAAAGCAGTATATATTGATATTTCATCAATTATTAAAAAAAATGGATATTCATTATATAAAATTAATGAAGATATTGATTTGAAAGAATCTGATATTTCATATCTATTAGACACTATGAATTCACAATATGAATTTTATAATTTAACAATGTCCTTATTAATTTCAAAAGATTATTGTCATTATGTTCTTAATAATCCACAATATATTGATAAATTAAGAAAATGGACTAATACATTTTCTTCAAATGAAATTGATTTAATTGAATTATTTAAACCCGCATTTCAATATGCAATGGGATATTCATGGCTAACATTGTACATGGAGGAATGTATTAAAAAAACTAAAATTATGGAAGATGATAGATTTGTATTTACAATTGATCAAGCAAATAAATTACCTACTTTTCCATTTTCGTCAGATATGGTTCAAAATGATATGTTTAGACATAATCCATATTTACCTCTTCTTATTTCAGATAGGGTACTGAATTTAAATAATAATACAATGGGAGTAAAAATATCATATAAGAAAGATAATCAGATGGGTGTTGTATCATTAGATAAGTTTAAGGAAAATTTCAATATATTTTTAACAAGTGATAAAGATATTAATATT